>MDSX01025316.1_pt1 | contig 10266 bp, 8 predicted proteins | sample 811141 | NCBI WGS metagenome assembly MDSX01 (sample SAMN05326642, study PRJNA326480) | marine metagenome | isolation source: seawater | place: Atlantic Ocean: South East | collected 2010
ACGCATGGAAATCGGGGTTCCCGGCAGATTGGAGCCGATATCGTAAACCTTACACGGCAAAGTCAGACAGACCGTAGGCGAATTTCAACAGGCTGCTAGTGCTTTTCACTCGTACCCGGCAGATGGTTTTCTGGCTGCTGCTGAGCTGCTTCGCTTGCGTTGCCGAGGCACGAATCGTAATCGAAGCACTGCCGGTCAATTTGACCGACTTCCGCATCGACTACTACATCGACGATTCGCAGAATCTGGATTATCCCGAGGTCCGCGGCAAAACCTTCAGTGAAACCGCCAGTAGCACGTCCCTTGGCACCAATGCACGCGTTGCCTGGTATCGCCTGTCGCTTGAAAACCGGGCAAGCCAGACGCTAGATCTCAATCTGCATTTACCCCATGCCTACCATGTGCAATCCATTCGGTTTTATGAAGAACGTGATGGCACGCTGGTGCGCAGTGAAAGGCTCAACCTTGATCAGCCTGCAGATACCGGGCTGATGTTCCGCGGCAGTGCCATCTATCAGCTCACACTGCCCGCGGCAAGCAGCACGACGCTGTATGTGCGCAGCCACGCCTATTCGCACCAATGGTTTGCGCTGAACATATACGACCTTGAGCATTCCCGACGAGCGCTGGTGGGCGTCTCAAACGACATTGCCCTTATGGTCGGAATGATGCTCGCGCTGGTGTTTTACAATCTGCTGCTTTACTTCGCCACCAGCAAGATCGAAAACATTTACTACTCCTGCTACCTGATCTCCGGTCTGGTCTGGATTGCCCTGTCATATGGTCTGGTTGCCAGCCTGTTCGATCTCTATGGTCAGGCTGTGTTCATGCTAAATCTGTCGCTGATCACCATGCCCATCTTCCTGTTGCTGTTCATGATGGCCATCTTTGAGACTCGCCAGCACTATCCGCTTGAGCACCGTTGCCTGCAGTTCGTTCTGGTACCGCTGTGTGGCATGTTCATCTGGGGGTTGTTTGACATTTCCGCCGCGCTGAAGCCGGCCAGCAGCGTGGCGCTGGTGATGATGATCGTCACGCTGTCGGTCAGTATCTCTCTGCTTCGCAAGGGCAACCCGCTGGCCAAGTATTTTCTTCTCGGACACCTGCTGTTCGTGTTGTTCAACACACTGGCGGTGCTGTTCTACAAGGGACTGATTGAGCCGAACTATGTCGCCAGTCATGGCGTAGGCATTGGTATCGTGCTGGAAGCACTGATGCTGGCGTTCATTATTTCCCACCGCATCAGGATACTTGAGCGCATTCGCGCCTCGCAGGATGAGCTGAAACGTCAGGCCGCGACGGATCCGCTGACCCGGCTGCATAATCGCCGGTATTTCGCTGCAACGGCGGAGGCCCTGCTGAATCAGTGTCGTGCTCAACAGAACCCTGTGGCCATGGTGATGGCCGATATCGATCATTTCAAGGCCGTCAACGACACCTGGGGCCACGCGGCTGGCGACAAGGTGATCGAACACATCGCCCGGATTCTGAAAACCTGCAGTCGCAACCGCGATCTGCCGGCACGCTTTGGTGGCGAGGAGTTTGTCATCCTGCTGCCGGATGCTGACCTCAATCAGGCTCTGCAGTGCGCGGAGCGCATTCGTTCGGAGGTCGAACGCAGCCGGTTTGACATTGGAACTGACGCTCCGCTGCACGTCACGCTCAGCCTGGGCGTGACGCAGCTGGATACCGCCCACGACAGCATTCAATCAGGCTTGTCACGTGCCGACGAAGCACTTTATCAAGCCAAGCACGCCGGCCGAAATCGAGTCTGTTTCGCGGACACGCCTTCGCGCACGTCAGACTAGATCGTTACATTATCAGGCTACCAATCAGGGCAACCGCCGAAGACTGTTTGATCGCCTTGAGTCGACAATCAAGCTGGACCAACTGATGAACCGAATCAAACTTGTGCTCTTGTTCCTGCTGGCTCTCATTACCGCAGCCTGGCTGGCCGCGGACACGCTGATGCCTGACCCGTTTGGCTATTTCACCTTTCGCAGCGTGTTCGTTCAGTATTCCGGCCTGCTGGGTATCGCGATGATGAGCGTTGCAATGGTTCTGGCTACCCGCCCACGCTGGCTGGAGCGCCATCTGAACGGCCTCGACAAGATGTATCGCCTGCATAAATGGCTCGGCATAGGCGCTCTGATCGCCAGCACCGCGCACTGGTGGTTTGCCAAGGGCACCAAATGGATGGTTGGCTGGGGCTGGCTAACCCGCCCCGAGCGCAAGAAGGATGGCGCCGCACAGGTGTTGCCTGCCATTGAACAATGGTTCCGTGACCAGCGCGGACTGGCCGAGTCGATCGGCGAATGGGCGTTCTATGCAGCCGCCATCCTGATCATTCTGGCGCTCATCAAGACGTTCCCTTACCGATGGTTCAAGAAGACCCATAACTGGCTGGCGGTTGGCTATCTGGCGCTGGCCTGGCACAGCCTGATACTCGTGAAATTCAGTTACTGGAGCCAACCGGTTGGCTGGTTGACACTCATACTGCTGATCGCCGGCAGCGTCTCGGCCATTATGGTGATAACCGGACGCGTGGGCAGGGGTAACCGTGTCGTGGGGCAGATTGAGGAGCTGACCCATTATCCGGGCCTGGACGTTATCGAAGCCAGGATCGCGCTGCGCGAAGGATGGCACGGACATGCTCCGGGGCAGTTTGCCTTTGTTACGTCCAAGAGCGGTGAAGGCGCCCATCCTTATACCATTGCCTCGGCCTGGAACCCGTCAACGCCAACAGTCACCTTCGTGGTAAAGGCGCTTGGCGACTGGACCTCGCAGCTAAAGACCTGGCTCAAGGTTGGCATGCGGGTGAGCGTTGAAGGGCCTTACGGCTGTTTCGACTTTTCCGATCCGGCGCCCCGACAGGTGTGGATCGGCGCGGGTATTGGCGTCACGCCTTTCATCGCACGTATGCACTCCCTCGCGCAGCAGGGCGGCGAGCATAACGTCGATTTCTTTCATGTGACCCGCGATGTTGACCAAATGGCACTCGACAAACTCACTGCGGATGCCGCTGCGGCCGGTGTTCGCCTGCATCTGCGCCTGTCCTCCCGCGATGGGCACCTTACGGCGGAGCAGATCAGGACCCTGGTTCCCGAATGGCGCCAGGCCAGCTTCTGGTTCTGTGGCCCGACGGAGTTCGGTCAAACGCTGCGCCGCGACTTTGTCAGTCAGGGCTTGCCTGGCGCACGGTTTCACCAGGAGCTGTTCGAAATGCGCTAGCCCTACCGAGTGCTCTCACAGATGCATTCAGCGTGGCGACTGTCTCGCTTCCCGCCCGAATTGAGTGTTCAGGTGGCACTACCGGAAATGTGCTGTTGCAAATTCCCCGCGACGTGCTCCGCCCTGCCCCGGTAAAACTGCTCCCGATCAGTCATTGCCGGCGCGGCGCCGAGTATATTGATCGGCAACAGCATCGTCGGACCGGTTAGCCTGCACGCTGTTTAAAGCAGCGTCGGCAGCCCGCGTCAAGGAGTCAGGGAGCAAGGCATGGACGGGAATATTTTCGTACAGATCGGCATTCTGCTGGGGTTGTCTGTTCTCGGCGGCGCCTTGGCGCAACTGCTGCGCCAACCGCTGATCGTCGCCTTCATTGCGGTTGGCATTCTGGTCGGCCCTTCCGGGCTGGAACTGGTTGCCCAGAGCAGCGAGATCGAGCTCTTCGCCCGCCTCGGCATCGCCCTGCTGCTGTTTGTGGTCGGCCTGAAACTGGACCTGCATATCATTCGAACAGTCGGGCCGGTAGCACTCGCTTCTGGTCTCGGTCAGGTTGTCTTTACCTCTGTTGTAGGGTACCTGCTTGCCCTGCTGCTCGGTCTGTCGCACGTGGCGGCTATCTATATTGCGGTAGCGCTGACTTTTTCCAGCACCATCATTATCGTCAAGTTGCTCTCCGACAAGCGCGAGATTGATGCCTTGCACGGCCGCATCGCGGTCGGCTTTCTGATTGTCCAGGATATCGTGGTGGTGCTTGTCATGATCGGTCTTACCGCATTCGGCAAGGCCGATAGTCAGGTAAGCCTTGGCTGGGAAGCGCTGCAGGTTATGCTCAAGGGGATGGCAATGCTGGCCGTGGTCGCCTTGCTGATGCGCTATGTGCTGCCCGCGCTGCTGCAACGCCTGGCCCACTCGTCCGAACTGTTGATGCTGTTTGCCATCGCCTGGGCGGTGCTGGGCGCGGTGGCAGGCGACGTGCTGGGGTTCAGCAAAGAGGTGGGCGCCTTCCTCGCCGGTGTATCGATCGCCTCTACTGCATTTCGCGAACGGATAGCGGCGAGACTGGTCAGCTTGAGGGATTTTTTGCTGCTGTTCTTCTTCATTGAACTGGGCGCTGCACTGGACCTCGGCATGCTCGGCGGGCAGATCGGCGCATCAGTGGTGTTTTCGCTGTTCGTGCTGATTGGCAACCCGATAATCGTCATGATCATCATGGGCGCAATGGGGTATCGCAAGCGGACCGGCTTTCTTGCCGGGCTGACAGTCGCCCAGATCAGTGAATTTTCATTGATTCTCGCGGCGCTTGGCTACAGCCTTGGGCATTTGCAACAGGAAACCGTCGGGCTGATAACGCTGGTCGGCTTGATTACCATCAGCGTCTCCACTTATATGATTCTGTACTCCCACGCGATATATGAGCGTTTGGCGCCCTGGTTATCAATTTTTGAACGAAAGGTTCCTTACCGCGAGCGCGATGGTTTGCCCGATGGGCAGGATACTGTCGACGTGCTTTTGATTGGTCTTGGGCGCTACGGTGCCGCGCTGGCTGATAACCTTCGGCGCCGCGACTGCAGGCTGCTCGCTGTGGATTTTGACCCAGCAGCGGTTCAGCAGCATGTGCGTGACGGTTATCAGGTGCGTTACGGCGACGCTGAAGATCCGGAGTTTATCGCCACCCTGCCGCTGGGCAGCACCAGTTGGGTTGTGAGCACTGTCCGTGAACGCAGCGTCAACCTGATGCTGTTGCATGGCCTGAAACAGAGCAACTATCGTGGCCAGGTGGCCATAGCCAGTTCCGCTAGACACGACAGCAAGGTGTTGGCAAAGGCTGGCGTGGATCTGTTGCTGATCCCCTACGCCGATGCGGCCAAAGAAGCGGCAGACCAATTGCTGGCACGGACGGCAGCGCGAGATTCCGCACCGGCTGCCATGCCGCATTGAGGTATCTGCCACGGCCGATGGCACGGTGTAACCTGCGGTAGCAACAGCCGATACGTTGACGCAGACTTGCCAAGGCGCCTGCCAGGCGCGAATATGCCGCGGCATTCAACTCGGCGCTGCCTGCGCCCGCCTATCCCTACTTGTCGGAGCGCCGGTCATGCATCCTGTGCTGATCTCCATTTCGCTGCTGGTGTGCAGCAATATTTTCATGACATTCGCCTGGTATGCCCACCTCAAGGAACTCAATAACAAGCCCTGGATCATCGCGGCCCTGATCAGTTGGGGTATTGCCCTGTTCGAGTACCTGCTGCAGGTGCCCGCCAATCGCATCGGTTATACCGCGCTGTCGGTCGGTCAGTTGAAGATTATTCAGGAAGTCATCACCCTCTCGGTGTTCGTCCCCTTCTCGGTCATGTATCTGAAGGAACCGCTGAAACTCGATTACCTGTGGGCAGGTCTATGCCTGCTGGCTGCGGTCTACTTCATGTTTCGGGACAAACTGGCTTAACTGCCGAGGCAATTCGGGTCATGCTGCACAGGTACATTCCCCGTCTGCAAGGAGCGCACGTGCTGATCCCGCTGTTGGTCAATCTGATGATGCTGTTCGGTAGTCTGGTACTGTTTTTCGCCGCTGCCGGTATTGCCAACAATTGTGACAACCTGACAAAGCTGGAAGAGCGCATTCTCAACAGCAGTCTGTTCGTACCTGGACCGCTGCACCTTGTTGCCCTGATTGCCATAGCCCTGGCCGCCATGGGCCTGATCCCGATAGACGATCCAGCCTGGCTATACCTGCCGGCTCTGGTAAGCACCGGCTACTGGGTATGCCTGATCGTCATCAATGCCCGGAAAAACCGGTATCTTCGGGCAGACTGATCTGTCCTGACCGCCTGACTGCCATTATCCGGAGTTACTGAAGCGCCGGACCTTCACGTGTTGCCAACACCATCGCGTGCCCAGAACAGCGCTTTGTGCAAGCTGGCTCGCTCGGGCTACAGGCGCGTTTGTTAATGGGAGATATATGGGTCTTTACACTGTACACGCATACAGTAGAATGAGCAGCAAAACCGGCCACGCCGGTCACTCCACTCGCCAACAAGCCAGAGGTGCGCATGGCCGTTGAAATTGTTTATCGCAGCAGCAGAGACCCGGAGCAACTGTTCATGGATAAAGCCCAAGCCGACCGTCATGACAAGATGCTGGAGCTGGCCGAAAATCTGGGCGAGGTACTGCAGCGTGCCGTTCCGCAACTGGGAGAGCAGTTGGCTGAAGAAATCAGTATCTACATGGCGCGCAACCGCGAGGTCTTCGCCAAGGCTTTCAAGAGTAACCCCGAGGCCCTCGCCGAACTGGATGCGTCCGGCGCGGCCTGATGCCGTTACTGGTACATCCAGAAGTTCGGATGCGCTTGCGCAACCTGAACAGGACGGACTGAATCACGACGGCTGATGATGCGTTTGATCATGCTCATGGTGTAGCTCCTTTGCTTGCTGTTTCGAACATGGGAGGCATCATGAGTCATATCGCACGATACCAAAAACGAATTAGATCTATTTGATTTATTGAGAAAAGCAATTAACCGCGCAGGCACGGCCGATGTCGCTGGCCAGCCCTTTGCTGCTCCTTTCCCAACCTGCGCTGACACCGGGCAACCAAACCTTCCAGTGCTTTAGCCCTTCCCACCACTCCGTTGCCCTGTTTCCTCCGGCAACTGCTACGCTGACAGAAACGAACGCAATATCGTTAAGCCACACCTGAACGTCACCGTTGTGCCAATCGCATCTCGCCGGGGGCTTTGGCTATGAACCTGCTTCGCCGTTTCTCCATACTTCAACGCCTGGTTACTGTGACCTTGCTGGTGTTGATCATAGTGCTCGGGCTGGTGACGGCCTTCGCAGTTGACTACCACAAGACGCTGCTTGATGGTCGGGCAATAAAAACCCAGCACCTTGTTGAGTCCGGGCTGGGCGTCCTCCAGTATTTCCATCAACGGCAACTGGGCGGCGAGCTGACCGAACAACAGGCGCAGCAGCAGGCCGCCGCCGTTCTGCAAGGGATGCGTTACAACGGCAATGAGTATTTCTGGATACATTCCGATGACCTGCGGATGATCATGCATCCCTTCAGCACGCAGCTGGTAGGTAACAGCGTCGCCGACATCCAGGACCCCGAAGGAAAATACCTGTTTCGGGAAATGGTTGCGGTGGTGAACACGCAATCAGCCGGCTTTGTCGACTATATGTGGCCCAAACCCGGCGTTACTGATCCAGTACCGAAAATCTCCTACGTCGCCGGCTTTGAACCCTGGGGCTGGATCCTTGGGTCGGGCATCTATCTTGACGATATCAGTGAGACCTTCTGGGCCGATATGCTGCCCAAACTTATGGTTGCAGCGCTGGGTCTGATGTTGCTGGTGGGTGTCAATCTCCTGATCGCCCTGAGTGTCAACCGCCCACTCGCCCAGGCAGTGGCGGCAATGAACGACATTGCAACCGGCGACGGAGACTTGTCACGCCGCCTGGACGCCAGCGGCTTTGATGAAATCAGCGAACTGGCGGCAGGGTTCAATGCCTTTACCGATAAGCTGGCGCAGGTCATAGACGAATTCCGTGAGGTGGTAGCAAACAACCGTCGTATCGCCAATGAAGTTGGCCTTGCAATGGGCAAGGCGGAGGCCTCTTATAACCAGCAGAACAGCGAACTTGACACCATTGCATCGGCGGTTGAGGAAATGAGCGCCACCTCCGACGAGGTCGCTCAGCGCATGTCTGACTCCGCAGAGGCTGCCAGACAAGCCAGCGGCCACGCCGCGGACAGTCAACGCACAGCAGATACCACCTCGCAGAGCATGCGCATGCTTGCCGGCGATCTCGCCCAGGCCGGTGCGGCCGTGGATGAATTGAGCGCGCAATCGAATACCATTGACTCGGTGCTTGAAGTGATACGCTCCGTTGCAGAACAAACCAACTTGCTGGCCCTGAACGCGGCAATCGAGGCGGCACGCGCTGGTGAACAGGGACGGGGCTTTGCCGTGGTAGCAGACGAGGTGCGCACGCTCGCCAGCAGAACACAGGCATCAACCGACGAGATTCGCAGCATCATCGACTCGTTGCAGGCCGTCACCGCCAAAGCCGTCAGCTCAATGCAGAGCAGTCACCGGCAGTCCGAAAACATGCAACAACAGGTCGAGAACTCGCGTTCTGCGCTGAAATCCATTGCTGTATCGGTCGATACCATCACCGATATGACCAGCCAGGTGGCTGCTGCTGCCGAACAGCAATCAAGGACCAGTACCGAGATCTCAGCAAGCCTGAGCCAGCTCAGTAATTTGGGCGACAAGGTGCTGAGCGAGCTGCAGGACACCGCGCTCAACACCCGAAAGCTGACTGACTCGGCGCAGCAACTGGGACGCCTTATCGGTCACTTCAAGACCGGACACGGATAGAGCTGTGCGTTCGCGCCTTTATCAGCAACCTTGCTACTGCGGCGCCAGGCCTGTCGGGATGGCTATTAACGGGCGTTTAACAAGCCCGATGTCGTATGACAGACGTTTTCGGCACCCTGACGGATTTCCTGCATGATTGAGCTGACCTGTTGTATGCGCCCGTTTCCTTCCTCTGCGGTCATACTTGCCGAGCCGATCGTGTCGGTTACCTTGCGAGTCAGATCACGATTACGCTGAACAACCTCGGCAATTTCCGCAGTGGACTTGCTCGTACGCGCAGCCAGCTGACGCACTTCATCAGCCACAACCGCAAAACCACGCCCCTGCTCACCAGCGCGAGCTGCCTCGATTGCGGCATTCAGCGCAAGGAGATTGGTCTGGTCGGCAATGGCCGAAATGGTTGCCACGATCTCTTCGATATTTTTGGACTGCGCGTTGAGGTGCGCAATCAACTCGCTGGCATCTGCCATCTGAGCGGCGATGCGTGCCGAGGTATCAACAGCCGCCTGCAGCGATGCCATCCCCTGCTGCGCGATGGCGGCTGTTTCCTCGGATGTACTGTTCGCAACCTCTGCTGCCTGACGTACGGCCTGGGCCTGCTCGATCCTGTCGGTGATATCGGTGGCAAACTTGACCACCTTCAGGACGTTACCCTGGTCATCCACAATGGGGTTGTAGGTCGCTTCCAGCCAGATAGTCCGGCCCTGACTGTCCAGCCGGTCAAACTGACCCGACTTGAACTCGCCACGCCCCAGTTCCGCCCAGAACTCCGGATGCTGACGAATAAACGCCTCATTGCAGAACATCCGGTGGTGCTTTCCAATGATCTGTTGCAGCGAATAACCCACTGCCGACAGGAAGTTGCGGTTGGCGGTGATGATCTCGCCATTTGGGGAAAATTCGATCACCGCCAGCGACTTGTCCAGCGCAGTCAATAACGCCTTCTGCTCCAGTCGGGCTGCGTGTTCGGCTGTCACATCACTTGCCAGCATAACGACCTTGCTGATTGTGCCGCTCGCATCCGGCACCGGAACATAGGTGGCTTCCAGCCAGAGGGGCTGGCCTCGGACACCCAGTCGACGGTAGGTCCCGGCGCAGGACCTGCCCTGTGCCAGAGCAGTCCAGAACGCATGCCTCGCGCCGTCAGACCGCTCCTTGGCGTCGCACAAATGGTCGTGTGACTGACCAATCAAACGTTCGCGGGAGTAGCCCAGTAACGTCAGCATTGCCGTATTTGCATCAATAATCTGGCCATCCGGCGTGCATTCAAGGCAAGCCATGTGGGTTTTCAATGCGCTGATTTGCGCTTTTTGCTCTGCCAGATCGCGGCTCTGATTCTTATACAAATATTTAAGTTTTCTGTTAAACATGCAAGAAGGCTCTGCGGATGAGAAATAGGCAGGAATCGATTGAATTGCGAAAAAATTAACAATTACAAAGCAGTACGATGCATTTTTAGGTGAGAATCTTGGCAGGGAGTGCTAGTGCCACTACACACAGAAGCTACCAAAAGTTATACGCAATGTATACACGCTAGAGCAAAAGGTCAGGCAAACCCGTGCCACCGGGCTACGCGGCACCCGGAGACAGGCAATAAGAAGATGTTTTGGGCTATGTATCAGCCGCGCCGCCATGGGGCCGGCGACGGCTGGTTA
>MDSX01011176.1_pt1 | contig 10265 bp, 9 predicted proteins | sample 811141 | NCBI WGS metagenome assembly MDSX01 (sample SAMN05326642, study PRJNA326480) | marine metagenome | isolation source: seawater | place: Atlantic Ocean: South East | collected 2010
ACGTATGCGTATGAAAGTACGTACTGTGGCAGTCATAGGTGCAGGCACCATGGGTTCAGGTATAGCTCAAATTTGTGCTCAGAGTGGGTGGGAGACCAGAATCTTTGATGCCTTTCCTGAAAGTTTAGAAAAAGGAATAGGAAGAATTTTTGAATTTTGGGACAAAGGTATAGAAAAAGGGAAGACTGAATTAACTGATAAAGAAGAATGGAGTCGAAATTTAAAAGCTTGTAATGATATATCAGAGGCATTAGAGAATGTTGATTTAGTAATAGAAGCAGTTCCAGAAATTATGCAATTAAAAAAAGAGATTTTTATAAAAATCGAAAAATTAGTACCTAAACACACGATTCTTGCTACCAATACTTCTAGTCTACCAATCTCAGAAATTGCAAATATTACTAATTGTCCTGAAAGAGTCATTGGAATGCATTTTTTTAATCCAGTTCCAATAATGAAATTACTAGAGTTAGTAAAACATGAGAAATGCTCGAAAGAAACCATACATTTAGCTCAATCAATCGGATTACAAATGGGTAAAACGACAATCTTAGTTAATGATGTACCGGGATTTGCAACTAGTAGATTAGGAGTAATTCTTGGAAATGAAGCAATCAAAATGCTATCGCAGGGGGTAGCTTCGGCTAGCGATATCGATACAGCAATGAGGCTTGGATATAAACATCCTATGGGGCCTTTAGAACTCTCGGACTTAGTAGGATTGGATGTTAGGAGAGATATTTTGAATAGTTTAGCTGAGTCTTTTAATGATGAGTCATACAGACCTCATCAATTACTAAATAATTTAGTTGCTGAAGGAAGCTTAGGACGAAAAACAAAGAAAGGAATTTATATCTGGGACGAAAATGGTAAGAAAGAAAGGAATGATTTACCGAAATAGGAGTCCGTATGACAAATATTCTAGTTGAATTAATTGGCATTATTGCTGGTGCGCTAGGAGTAATTGCTTGGATACCTCAACTGAAGGAGGTTTGGAAGGAGAAAAAGCATGAGGGAATCTCATTGCCTACACTATACCTAATTTGTACAGCATTGTTGCTATGGCTAACTTATGGCCTTATTATTGATTCAATAGCTATAATCATCTCTAATCTTGCAGCATTATCATGCATCCTGATTTTAATCTATGGTGTAATAAATTTGAGAAAAGATTAATGAAATTATTCCTCGCCAAAATTGGGGTTTCTCTTCTCCAAGAATGCAGACACTCCTTCAGCAAAATCTGAGGTTAAAGATGAGTTAGTGATTAGTAATTTTTCAAACTCAAGGTGAGTTTCCATAAAAGTGGATGTTGAAGCATCGATTAATTGCTTTGTAGATCTGCGACTTGACTCAGCCCAATTACCCCATCTTTCTGCTACTTTAATAGCACATTCAATAAGTTCTTCAGGATTGACTAATTCATCAACTACTCCGTATTCAAATGCCTCCTTACCATTCCAAACTTCATTTTCAAAAAAGAATTTTTTAGCTCTTTGTGTGCCAACTAGTCTAGGGAGTAACCATGAGGTCCCACCATCAGGAGATAATCCCAGAGTGAAATATGCAGCGGCTAGCTTTGCTCTGGGGACACATACTCTGTAGTCAGCACACAAGGCTATACCCAAACCTCCGCCTGCAACTGAACCATTAATTGCTACAACAAAGATTTTTTCAGAGGCACGAATCTTAAGTTGCATTGGATGGAGAATTGATGTTAATCCACCAACTAAATCTGAAATACTACCATCATCAATTGCAGATGCAAATTCTCCTATATCTGCTCCGGAACAGAAAAATTTCCCTGTTCCAGTCATTACGATAGATTTTACTGATGAATTTTCGAGTAATTCATCAACAATATCTGACATTGATTGCATTAATTTAATTGATAAAGCATTCTTTGATGCTTCTGCTGACAGAGTTACCAAAGCAACACCGTTAGGAAGATGTTCGACTGTGAGGTTCATGATTATCCGAACAGGTCTTCACTATTAGAATGCGTGAATATCTAAAGTAAGTACTCCTCGCACTGTCTATGCATACACGGGACCAACTGTATATTGATGGAAAATGGATTCAACCAATAGGAATTGGAAGTATAGATGTTTTCAATCCCGCAACTGAGGAAATAATTGGAAAAATTCCTGTTGGTTCGTCAAAAGATGTTGACAAAGCCGCCTCGGCCGCAAGATCTGCTTTCGAATCATGGTCAAAAAGTGATATAAATACACGAATAGACATTCTAAATGCCCTATCAAATAAACTGAAAGAAAGAGGAGAAGAAATTGCTCAAACGATTACTGCTGAGGTAGGAACTCCTATTGGCTATTCTAGAATCGCAATGGTAGGAACTCCTAGAGTTGTTTCCAGAAGCTATGCAAAAATTCTAGAAAATTTTGATTGGGAGGAAAGGGTGAGAAATTCAATTATTTGTAAAGAACCGATAGGAGTTTGCGCATTTATTACTCCTTGGAATTTTCCTCTTCATCAAATAATTGGTAAAGTTGCCCCAGCTATTGCAGCTGGTTGTACAATGATCTTGAAACCATCAAAAGAGGCCCCATTAAGTGCGTTTATTTTAGCAGATATTTTACATGAAATAGGTTTACCACCTGGAGTTTTTAATCTAGTTTCAGGACATGGATCTGAAATTGGAAATTATATGTCGAGTCATCCAGAGGTAGACATGGTATCTTTCACTGGTTCAACTGGGGCGGGAGTTTCTGTAAGTGAAGCTGCTGCTCCTACTGTAAAGAGAGTCACGTTGGAGTTAGGTGGAAAAAGTGCAAATGTAGCTCTAGATGATGCTGATCCTATTTTAGTAGCTAAAAAAGCAATAGGTGCTTGTCACCAAAATAGTGGTCAAACATGTTCTGCACTGACGAGACTTATAATCCCTGAATCTATGAGTGAGGAAGTGTACAAAGTCATAGCAGAAAAAAATGATTCCTACCGTCCAGGAAATCCTCTAGAAGAAAGTACTAGGTGTGGACCAATGGTAAGTTTAAGACAACAAGAAAGTGTAACTGGATACATTAAATCTGGAATTAATGATGGTGCTACTTTATTATCCGGAGGTTTAGGAATGCCTGAAGGAATTTCCAAGGGTTTCTATGTTAAACCAACTATATTTACAAATGTAACCTCTGAAATGAAGATTTGGAAAGAGGAGATTTTTGGCCCTGTTTTGGTTATTGCAACATATAAAACAGAAAAAGAGGCTATTGAATTAGCTAATGACTCCATATACGGGCTTTCGGGAGGAGTTTGGTCTAACGATGAAGACCGAGCGATAAAATTCGCTAAGGAGATGAGAACTGGACAAGTTAGTATCAATGGAGGATCATTCAATGTTAGTGCTCCTTTTGGCGGGTACAAGCTTTCAGGTAATGGAAGAGAACTTGGAACACATGGACTAAATGAATTTTTAGAAATCAAATCGATTCAACTTTGAACAAATATTTTTTATTATTTTCCAAGCCATTTGGGTGATTCACGATTTAGGAATGCGTTAACTCCTATTTCCTTATCCTCTGTATCAAATAATGCAACAAATTCTGATCTTTCCATTAGTACACCTTCGCTAAATGGTAAATCAAGAGATGCTCTAACTGTACGTTTTGCAACCTTTGTAGTGTAGGGAGATTTTCTTGCAATATTTTCTGCTAATTTCATAGTATTTTCTTTGAGATCTTCAGGGGTAGTTACTAAATTAATCAAGCCACATGAAAATGCTTTTTCAGAATCAATCATTTCTCCTGTAAGAACCATTTCTAATGCTTTTCCATATCCAATTAATCTACATAATCTCTGAGTTCCTCCACCACCTGGGATTAATCCAAGATTTATTTCAGGTGTTCCAAATTTCGATCTATTAGAGGCAATTCTAATGTCGCAAGAAAGTGCTAACTCAGTACCTCCTCCCAAAGCAAATCCGTCAATCATTGCTATTGTTGGTTTGGAAAGATTCCAAATCTTCTCCCAAGCATTATCTTCAAAGAAATCTCGAACGTCATCGGAATTCTTACCTACAAATTCAGAAATATCGGCACCAGCTGCAAAAGACGAAGGTTTTGGTTTTTTACCATCCTTAGGAGGATTTGGTTGAGCACCAGTGATTACAATGACTCTAATTAGATCATTAGATTCAACCATATCACATGCTTCTTTCAATAATTTGTGAGAATCAGAATTTAGCGAATTTAATTTATCAGGTCGATTTAATGTCCAAACAGATATGAGTCCTCCTTCAGGAAAAGTACCTTCGACTGGAACATTTTCAATTAGTAGGATATCATCATTCATACATAGTCGAAAGAGAACAGATGTTTGAACGTACGGTTGAATACATGTCATTCTTTTTGTATCTCTGAAGGAGGAATCGGAGGAAAACCAGGAGGTGGTGGCATCGGTGGAAGCCCAGGTGGAGGTGGCATTGGTGGAAGCCCTGGTGGAGGAGAAATTTCATTATCTACTAGTAGAGTATCCGACTTATTTACCTCATTTATCTTACTTTTACTTTCTACAACTAGAGGAATGGTTAGTTTCAATATTCTAGTATTATCAATCCTAACATATGAAACACCAAGCGGCTTAGTATCATCATAATCTTCAGATTCTTCAATTATCGTAAGGCCGTGATTTGGATCATTCAATAAAGTGGCAAGATCTTCACCATCTTCAACGTCAGTCCACAAACGAGCTTTTGCGGCTCTTCTTTCGGCTAATGCCATTCTTCTCTTCCTCTCTAAACTTGAACGAATTTCTGCCTGCCTAGTCCTTCGCTGGTCAACAAAACTCTCTATCTCAGACTCCATTTCAGATTGAGCATCAGAGGTGATAACTAGCTTTTTAGCAAGTTTAGTTCCGTCAACGGGCTCAACATTTTCTAAAGATGGTAGTGGCATAGGAGGGACAGCCCCCCTCTCCTCTATGTCAATAGAAATTGCAGGAGGTGCAGGCATTGGAGGCAGTGACGGAGGAGCTAGATTTCTTTTCTTACGACTTCTCTGAAGTTTCTCTTCATTTTCTGGATTAACAATTTCTAATTCTTCTACTTGACTATCTTGTAAACTAGGGGGTTCAATCTTTTCAGGTTCACTCTTGATAATTTTGGGAGGAGGAGAGATTAATTTTTGATTACCTGTAAACATCAATATCGCCAAAATAGATAACAGAACTACACCTGCTGCTATAGAAGAAATTAAGTCCAATCTACCTTGAAAAATAAAAAACAAAATAAAGCCAAAGAATAATGAAAACCACCCCATTATCCTAATCAAAGACGGCATACTATCATCTCTGGGAGTAGGCCTCCTATCTTCACTTTGACGGATGATTAATTTCTTCACAAATAATCTTCAGAGACTCTCCTCTATGAGATTTAGATTCTTTTTCTTCTTCATTCATTTCAGCAAAAGTACGACCATCTCCAGATTTAGGAATAAAAATTGGATCAAAACCAAAACCGTTTAAACCTTTAATTTGAAATGAAATTCTACCTGAACAGATTCCTAGTCCATGATAATATTTCCCATCTTTATATAAAATTGAATAAGCACGGAATTCAGCATTTCGATTTGATTTATTGGCAAGAATATCTATTATTCCTTGATTGCCAATAGTTTCTGAGACATAAGAAGAATAAACTCCCGGAAAACCATTGAGAGATTCAATAAATAATCCCGAATCTTCAACGAGTAACGCGTGATTTTCGAGTGTTGTTCCTGAAATTAATTCTAAAGCCTGCTGAATTTTAAATTCCGAAACCTCTGCTATTGAGGAGGATTGGGGTTCAATAAAATTTGGAGTTTGACCATCTAACAGAAACTGTTCAACTCTATATCCTAATTTAGATAGTATATCATTAGCCTCATCAACCTTATTTTTGTTACCTGTGATAAAAAGTATCTTCATAAAAATCACAAACTCTAAGCATGATACCTTACTCTTCCCCTTATTGAGTTGAATCTTGCAATAACATCGGAACCTAATGGAGTGGAATCGTCAGAGGAATTGGAAAGATAACCATCAATCATTGCTTCAATTGCATTATTTTCTTGATAATGACTTGCATTAAGACATTCATGTAGAACTTGTAAATCAAGTCCTAAATGTTCAATCTCTGGTGAAATCTTAGAAAGTCCAAAATCTATAAGTGTTAATTCTCCATCCTCACCAATTATCACATTATGCGTAGTTAAATCACCATGTGAAATTCCTAATTCATGTAAATGACGTATTAAGCCGCCAAATTTTTTTATCTGTTCAATGTTAGATTTACCATTCAATAGAGATTCATACAAAGTAATACCTTCTACCTCTGATAAAATAATCCAACCTTCTTCTATGTCTACATCAAATAATGAGGGGGAAGAGATTTTTGTTGAGTGTAGTTTTTTTAGTACTCTGACTTCTACTGAAAGTCTCTGTCGAGTTAACCTCCTATCTAAATCAGGATGACGATACGAACGACGATTACGCTTTTTTAAAATCGCTTTTTCACCCATCCAAAATCCAGAGAATACTGTAGCCTCAGCACCCTGATGGATCATTTTCGAAGGTTTCCATAGTGGCACCGACTCATCATCCATGTGCAGCGGAGATGACATACCTTGAAAGAGGTTAAACCTGACCAATGAGCGAATTAACATGTCTATGGACTTACCAAATGCTCCTAAAAGTCAAGGTAAAGTAATTCCAAAGATGTATTCTGAAGAGATTATAGATGAAGAAGCAAGAAGGCTTATTGATGCAATAAAACAGCCTGAAAGATGGACAATGGAGCACTGTAAGTCAATAGCTCCTTACACACTTGAGATTAATGAGTTAAAAGAGGAAAAAGATGTTTATCTAATTGCCCATTCTTATCAAACTCCAGATATTATCTATGGAGTAGCAGATGAAGTTTCGGATAGTTATTCTCTGTCGAAATCAGCTAGAGATGCTCAACAACAAATCATTCTTTTCTCTAGTGTTAGATTTATGGCTGAAACTGCGAAAATACTAAGTCCAAACAAATTAGTTATACATCCATCTCCAGAAGCTGGATGTTCATTATCGGAAAGTATAACAGCAGAAGATGTTAGAAAATTGAAAAGGAAATATCCTGGAGTGCCTGTTGCATGTTACATTAACACTACAGCTGAGGTAAAAGCGGAAGTAGATGTTTGTGTGACTAGTAGTAACTACCTCAAAATATGTGAAAATTTACCAGGAGATAAATTAATTTTTGTTCCAGATAGATTTATGGGTGAGCACTTACAAAAATCATTGAATGGAAAGAAAGAAGTGATTATTTATGATGGAGAATGTGAAGTTCATGCATTATTTTCGGGAGAAAAAATCCTTTCTTGGAGAGAGAGAGCGAATAAGGTAGGAATTGATCTTCAAGTATTAAGTCATCCTGAATGTTCGGCTGATGTTTTAGAAGAAAGTGATTTCATAGGCAGCAGTGAAGTCTTAATTAATGAATCAATAAGATTAGGGAAAGAAGGGAAAAATAACATCATGCTAATCACCGAATGCGGAACAGCAGACAGGGTACTGGCAGAAACTAATGATGAGATGAATATTATTGGGGCCTGCGTTATGTGTAAACACATGAAAACAACTCTCCTAGAAGATATTCTTCAATCATTAAGAAATCCAAGAGATGACCAAATAATTCATTTGGAAGACGAAGTTATTGAAAAAGCCAAATTCTCACTTGACGAGATGTTTAGATATGCTGAAGCTTAATTTCTTATCCTTCTCTCGATAGCAACTTGATGAGATAATACTAACAATAATGGTATTAACATCAATATTGCGGATTGTAATACAACAGATGAGTACTCCTCAAATGTTTTTTCTAGCGAATAGATAACTAACTCTGAATCTCCATTTTCATCAATTTCAATCCAAGTCACTCCGTTATCAAGCACATGAGGATTCTCTTGGTCTAGATCATCAAGAGTAATCTGAATACTACCACTATTATCTTCAATGTTCCAAATAAATACATCTCTATTAAAATTTTCAGGATCTAAATTTAATGTAGGCGAATAAATTGGTCTTTGTAAAAATGCAATATAATTTCCCTCAATACTGGGTGACTCTGTTGGCCATAAAGGATTTGAAATCATTTCTTGATTCCCTGTTAAAGCATCAACTAAAATTAAACGATTGAGTGGCCCTACATGAACTAAAACAACTACCAGACTTCCTTCCATTTCAATATCAATAATTGTTGAGTTTTTATAATCTACAGGAATTTCATACAACCGTTCAAGATATTCATCATTTAGATCATTTGAAAAATTTTCAATCAATATATTAATCTCAACTCCTGGATTAAAAGGGTTTGTCACATTAATTACAGGACCATTAATTGTATTGTATGCCGAAGCAAATAGTTGTCCAGAACCTTCAATTGCAGTTAGATTTTGTATATTAGTTGAGGAAATTAAATTATTACTTAAGAGATTAATAATTTTCATTGTGTTATTGCTAGCTATGACTAAACAAGGTTCACCTTGGTTATTCTCAATTATTGAAACTCTATCTAACGTGTAATCATCTTTTAGACTAAATATAGGTTCAAACACTTCGATTGATGAATTATTTAATTGAAAGAAATCTAGGTTTGATTCATCGAATAGTATAAGATTATTATTTGATAATTCTATTTTAGGAGGAGATGTCCAATTACTTCCCTCAATAACCGCTTCTTTCTGAGTGCTTACATTCCACAATTTGATTTCTATCCCATCATCAATTTCTTCAACTCCAACTACCCATCCTTCTGAACCAGCAGAATTTGTTGGATTCACTCCCTCAATAGGAAAATCTTGATGAGTTGCATCCCACAATAATACTCCACTAGTCAAAATTAGTACTGAAGCAATGAAAGCCTTTGTTTGGCTAGAACTTGGTTGTTGTATTGGATGAAATAATTTTTTTGTAATAATCCAAGACTCAGAGAACCATTTCTTTGGATCATCGATTGCACGAGCCAATCTTCTTGAAAATAATCTTTCATCAGCAAATTGCCAAATTGGTTTATGTGTTTTGGCGGTAATTTCGACTGCAATCATAGCAACGATAATACCGCCAATAATATCTGAAACCCAATGGATCCCAAGATAAAGTATAGTGAATGCAGTAATTATGATAAATAGTAATAATAATCTTCTATATCTTAACCATCTTTCATCAGAATCCCATCTTTCCATAGTTAACCAAATAGCAAAAGGAAGTCCGATATGTAAACTGGGCATACCATTAGTAAATGGATCTATTTGTATGAACCAATTATGAATTTCTGGCGTCAAATCATAGGCTATAGTTTCCATTTCTGGAATATAATTTCCTGTCACTCTAACATTAAAGAACAAGTAAAATGGAATAGCTAAGATATAAACCCAAAACATTGACAATGACACTCTATCTGCCATATATCTGTCATCAAAAAAGATTGGATAAATGAAAGAAGAGAAGGTTACAGCCATAAAACCCATTACATAAAAATGTGTTAAAGTAAAAGATAGTAAGGAATTATTCAGTGAATCTTGTATCCACCAAACAATATCACCCTCAATTGCATAAACATATGGAGTCATGTCCAATTGAGTATTTGCCATAATAATTCTATCTAGCTGATCTAGTAGATCTTTCCATAGATAGACAGAAAAAACTACAATCATATGTGCCCAATATCTTCTGAACATATCAATGAAACTAGAAATTCGAATTTTGGCATAATCTGGTTTAAAGAATGGCATTAGAGATATGCTAATTATTATAGCACCAGTAATCCAAGTGAGATAAATTCCACTCGCCACTGCCATATTATCAATATGTCTCGGGAAGACTACACATCATCAAACTGACCCTTCTATGAAATAATCAATCATGATATTCTAACCGTTGGACTACTAGGAAGTTCTAATGATTCAACTACTTTTTCTACAATTTTATCAAAAGCCTCCGCAGTTGCTCCATCAGGTTCTGCTAGAATACGATGAACTCCATCATCTCCTCCTCTAACTATTCCGGGGTCAAAAGGAAGAGAACCTAGGAAAGGTACTGAAAGATTTTCTGCTGCATCTGATCCCCCACCACTTTTGAACACATCTAGTATAACAGACCATTTTCCTTCTGAATCTGAAATTGTCTCAATCATATTTCCACTCGGCCCTTTTACTGAAACTTGAGTTTCAGGTTCGGTAACTCCATCAATGGTATATCCGCTCATGTTTTCTACAACACCAATTACGGGG
>MDSX01059363.1_pt1 | contig 10263 bp, 12 predicted proteins | sample 811141 | NCBI WGS metagenome assembly MDSX01 (sample SAMN05326642, study PRJNA326480) | marine metagenome | isolation source: seawater | place: Atlantic Ocean: South East | collected 2010
CATAGCAAAGGTATAAGATTTATAAGAGATGAATTAAAATTTTTTGCGAAAACTAATATTCATAATAAAAATAATAATTTATTTAAAAGTATTGTTCTTTTCAACGCTGATAAGTTAACGATGGACGCACAATCAGCACTTAGAAGATGTATTGAACAATTTAGTCATACAACTCGTTTTTTTATACTTGTAGAAAATGAAAATAGATTATTAAAACCTATTTTATCAAGATTTTGCAATATTTATATCCCATTACCGATTATAAATAAAAAAAAACAAAGTTTACATACATTTAATAAAAAAAATATAGTTAATAATGAATATTTATTAAAACATAAATTATGGTTGAAACGAAATTTAATTAAAAAGGGGAATTATAAAGATATTAAAAGTTGTAATGATTTTGTTGAAAAAATATATGAAAAAGGTTATAATGGTATAGATATTATAGATATAATTGATAATGAAAAAACAATAAATAAGGAAAATAAGCATTTATATTTGATTTATTTTGATAAAATTAGGAGTGAATATAGAAATGAAAAATTATTTATGTTTGTAATATTAAATTTATTTTTTATGCGGAAAAACTTAAATTTAGAAAATATTTTAGAAATGTAAATGGACGATTACAATGTGAATGTTTTATCCGAAGCAAAAAACGAATATTCATCCAGACTTGTTACAATATTGACACCTTTAATTATAGAAGGAATAAAATCTATTTTTAATGAAGCAAATAAATTGTGTTTAGATAACGACGAAGAAGAAAAATATTTAATGACATTTCAAAATTTTCTCTCCAGAGTTCCAAAATGGAATACTACTATTATAGATGAAGAAACAAAGCGTATAGTTACACAAAGTAATTGTAGTTATTTAGAAGATTTATTAACCTGTGTTCATATAACACAATTAAAAATTTTAACCAGTATTAGAGTTTCACAAAAACAAAAAAAAATAGATATTGATATACCTAAGTTAAATACATTTATTCACAGATGTTATATTACTTACGCAAGAAAACTTTATTCAAATGTTTATTTATTTGAAAGCAATATTTTACCATTAAATTATCAAAAAAATATGAGAGAGGCAGAATTAATGTGTCAAGAATCAGTATTACAAGTAATAAGAGAAAATATGCCAGTTGAAAAAATTTTAAGAGCATATATTGATGAAACAGTAGATGAGGAAATAATAGAAGAAACTATTGAAAAACAGGTTACGGAACTTGAAAAGAAAAAAATAGAAGAAGAATTAGAAACTGTAACTAACGATGATAAAAAGGAAAATTCAATAAAAAAAAGCGAAGATACTGTTGTTATTGAAAAACCTGATTTGGAAAAGGAAAAGATAGTAGCTTCTGCGTTGAAAACAGATTCTATTATTAATACAACAAATGAAGATACAACAAATAAAGATACAACAGAAGCACCAAAAGAACATAATATTAAATTAACTATTGAAACTCCAAAGATTTCAGAAAGTTCGACAACCGGACCACCATCTCCAAAACCAGATATTGTAAATAGATTATCTTTTAATGATACTGATAGTGTTGTAAATTATGATAAAAAAACAGGTGAAATGGATAAGCCAGAGAAGGTTGATGCTCCCAAGACTTTAGAAAGATTAGAAAAAATATCACATGAGCAAAATGAAAAGAGAAAAGCGGAAGAAGCAGAATATGATGACGATGATGATGAAGATAAACTAACTATTTTTGGGGATATTAATTTACAATTAGATGCGATTGATGTTCAAAATTTAGATAAAAATTTAAAATTAGAACCAGATCCAATATTAAATGATATTGAGATTCTTGGATAATGCGTTTTATTTATATAATTATTAATGAATTATTATATAAATGTCAAATTCAATATTTGTTACTGGTGTAGCAGTTGCGTGTTCATATTTACTTTTTAGATTTATTGAAATGCGATTTATTTTAAAAGAAAACAAACCATTAAAGGTTTTAGCTAGAGATACATTAGTGGTATATTTAAGTGTTATCTTGGGTAATTTTGTTATGAGTCAAGTTGGTGGATTTGATATATCAAAAGCAGTTCCTCAGGTATTTACTAATAATCCAGATTTTTAATTAAGAAGGTGTATCTATAATTTGGTTTACTTTCCAAGATGATATAGATTTTATAACAATAGTAGGGTCAACCATATTTTTTAGAGAAATTTTTTGACCTTTAAATCTTGAACCAGTTTTGATCCATATATTTTGATAATGTTTTAGATTTTGATTGCCATCATCAAATGTATTAATTTTATAAAGTGGTGAGGGTGGAGGTGAATAATCCATTATACATTAATATTAAATTATCTTTTTAATATTAACTTCAAGTTTATTTAAAGTACCATAGAATTCATATTATCAATATTAATAATTTTTTGTTTTTTTATTTTTTTCTTGGAACTCACAAAAGTTTTGAATAATGAATGTTCTAATTGTTTTTCAGGGGTATGATTATGAACTGTTCTAACTATCATTTTATAAAGTTTAAATTCAGGATATCTTTCTTCACCATTATTTTTGTAAAGTATATTCCTTCCTTTGTCGTCTTTTGTCCATTCAATAATTAAATTTGCTATAGAATTTTTACAATCTTTTTGTTCTTTTATATCCTCTATGAAATAATCAAATAGAGAGCAACCAAGTCTACATAAATCAAAACTTTTATTAGGTTCTAATCTAGCTTTTTTTTCATCAAAATAAGGTTCAAAATTGTATTGTGTAGCTGCGTCACCTTTTGAATGATAACTATCGCTACATATTGTTTTTCCTTTATAAGTATAAATAGCTCTCCCAAAATCAATTATTTTGTAAATTTTTCCATATGTAGGAACTCTATAATAAGTATTATTGAATTTATAATTCAAAAATTTCTTATCTGTATTGACATACATCACATTATTTGTATGTAAATCATTATGGGTAAAATTAAATATTTTTTGGTAAGTTATTAGCATCATAATAATTTGAAATAAACAAGATTTCCATTCATTATCCGATAATTCATTTTCTTCATCGTCTAATAAAGAATCTAATGTATTTTCAAGCTTTTCAAGACAAATAATTTGAACAGGGAAATTTAAAACACTAGCGTTGACTACTTCGTTATCACTATCCATACTTGAATATTCACTCATTTGTGAATTAGATATACTACTATCTTCCTGGGAATCATCACTATACTCACCGGAATCTTCTGTTTTACTTTCATCAGATGATTCTTCATCTACATCTGTATTTGAAGACCTTGATGAACAAGTTGAACTACTTTTTTTAGCACTTTTATCACTTGTTTTATTTACTTCTACTGAATATTCTTCTTTTATTGTATTATCGTGTATTTTTAAATTTTCAGTAGTTAATTTAAACATTCCTTCAAATATATTATCATTTATAGTTTCACATTCTAAATCAATATCTTCTGCATTATTAAGACTAATTTTTTTCCTATAATTTCGTGTATCACTAAATAAAATCTTTTCATCTATTTCATCTAAATTAAAAAGGACATTATTTTGTTTATGAAAAAAGGAAGAATCATATAAATATTCTAAATCATCATAAACATTAACTTGAAATTTTGTTTGTATGGATAAAAAACTACCAAAAAAATTAGTCCCGTGAACAAATCCAGAATTATTTACTAATTTAGAAGATAAATAAGAGAAAAAACTATCAACATATGCTGAATTATTTGTATCTAAAACTTTTTTACAACAATTATTACCTATAAATTTTGGTAAGGCAGATATTTTTTCTGAATCCATATCTTTGTATTTTCCAACCATAAATTTAACTGGATCTAATAATGGAGAGAATTTAAAAAAAGATTTAAAACTGTGTGTAGTATCTGTTTTACTATCATTTACTTTTATTGTAAAATTATTATTATTTTCACGATTTGTAATTTCATTTATACTATAGCGATTATTTAGATTGATTTTATTAAAGTTATTATGATCTAAATCAAAAAATCTAGAATAAATAGGAATATAATTCTGTGGATTTGAAAATCCGTTTTTTACTAAATAATTAAATAAAGTAGAGTTGTCATTTTTTTTATAAAATAGGTCAAACATTAAAATTTATATATACATTTTTTATTCTATTTAAACTAATTTGTGCGTAAAAAGATTAAAAAATAAGTGAAATAAATTATTATAAAGAATGAATTTAGAACTAAAAAAGTTTGATATGAAAAAAATTACATTTAAGCCTAATGAAAATCAAGGACCTGTGATTGTTCTTATAGGACGCCGTGATACAGGGAAAAGTTTTTTAGTTAGAGATTTATTATATTATCAACAAGATATTCCAATTGGAACTGTAATATCTGGAACTGAAGCAGGAAATGGTTTTTATGGTGCTATGGTCCCCAAATTATTTATTCACGATGAATATAATAGTGCAATAATTGAAAATATATTAAAAAGACAAAAAATAGTGATGAAACAGGTAAAAAAGGAAAAACAAGCTTATGGTAGATCAAATATTGACCCCCGGACATTTGTTATTTTAGATGATTGTTTATATGATAATAGTTGGGCTAGAGAAAAATTAATGCGACTTCTTTTTATGAATGGGAGGCATTGGAAAGTAATGCTTGTAATTACAATGCAATATCCTCTTGGTGTTCCTCCTAATCTTAGAACAAATATTGATTATACCTTTATTCTTAGAGAACCTTATATCGCAAATAGAAAAAGAATTTATGAAAATTTTGCCGGTATGTTTCCTACATTTGAAAGTTTCTGTCAGGTTATGGATCAATGTACTGAAAATTATGAATGCTTAGTTGTAGCAAATAACGCCAAATCTAATAAACTTGAAGACCAAATTTTTTGGTATAAAGCTGTAGCACACAGAGATTTTAAATTAGGTTCAAAGGAATTTTGGGAAATGTCCAAAGACCTTGGCTCTGATGATGATGAGGATGGTCAAGCATTTGACCCAAGAGGCGGAAGAAAAGGACCGGCTATTAATGTTAAAAAGAGTAAATGGTAAATTATCATAAAAAATTTTTTATTTTCAAATTAAAAATACTTATTAATTTTATAGATACTTCCTTGCTTGGTATTATTTCACCCTTTTCTAATTTCATAAATATTTCTTTATTTATTTCAAGTTTATGGCACATATCTTCAATACTAAGTTTATTAAGTAATCTTAAGTTTAATATAATATTTCCGGTTTCTTTTGCTTCATTCACAAAAAAATTTGAATCAGCATCAGGAGATAATATTTTCGGAGAGATTTTATTATAAACATTTCTTTGTAATTGTGATGTTATTATTTTTGATGGCATTATTACTATAAGTATATCATTAACTTTTTATATTACTTCTATTTGTTTAAAATTTCCGCCACCAAGAACTTTATCAAGTTGAATTTCTCTATTTTTTCGCGCTATTATTTCACTTATTTTACAATTATGAGATTCGGGCGTTCTGTGTTTTGGACAAAAGGATTTTCCACATTTACAAACTATACACAAATCAACCATAGTGAGTTTCTTTTTACATTTTTTTCCGTCTTCCAATTTGCATTTGCATCTTGGAACCTTTTTTTTGGTTTTTTTAGTGTCTTGTGAATTCTCTTTTTCCATATCTATAAATACTTAATAAAAATTATTAATTTAATTTAATAATTTTCAATTTTTAATTGTCATTATCTTTGGATTGATCTTTTTCTGTAATATCCACCTTAATGTTTTCGTCTTCAGTATTTTGAGAAGAATTTAATAATCCTCTATTAACCGCATCTTGAGCAGCTGAACCTCTTGGTACATTATCACCTTCAAACAACTCTTTGCGAATATCAGCAGATGTTACTTCTTCTTTTTGACCTAATACACTTTCAATAGTATTATTAACTCCAACAAGTTGACCATCTTTATTAATATTTTGTGTTAGTTTATTACCTGTTTTCTTAGCTAATTTCTTATTTTCTTCAATAGCTGTTTGTTTTGCTTCTAATACGCGTTTTTCAAATTCGGTTTTGGCTGCAACTTCGTTTTTATTTTTCTCATTCATTAATTGATTTAGTTCATCTTCTAAATACTCAACACGACCTGTTTTGTAAGCTTCTGGTTCCCAAGGCATCCACATACCAACAGGGCCTACATAGACATTGTGATTTGGATCCACTTCGCGTAATAATTTACAACGCAATTCTGCTTCTTGTTGAGTAGAATATACACCTCTGATTTTTAGTCCCCGAGTACTAGTTTGAAACTGTTGCTCTGTATTAAACTCATCATCTAACCTATCTTCATTAGCATCTAAAAAATTCTTATACTCATCTCTTACGTAATTTGTAGTAAATGTCTCTTTTTCACTTTTAGTATATTCCTGAAAATCTTTCATAACATCATCAAAATTAATACTATGTTTGTATGAAACGAAATTTAGAAATTGTGTGAATTTCTGAACACTCTTTGTAAAATCGTAATGTTTTAGGAATTCTTGAAATAAGAAATGATTTTTTTGTTGTAAAATATTTTCTGGACTAACAAAACTTACACAAACAAATTTTTGTCCTGAAATGGGTTTATCCTCTTCTAATAAATCTACATACTTAGGATTTTGTTTACCATCAGGTGTTTTTTGATATACGCAACCGGGTTTTGCCATATTATAATACTTTATCGGAATTCATTTTTAAGTTTTAATTTTAATATATATTTTTTTTCTTATTATTATTTATAATGCTTCAAAAGTTGATGCAAATGTTAGATTTAGGAGAACTTATTCGCAGAGCCGTTAAATATCTCGTTGAAGGTGTTATGGTTGCCATTGCCGCTTACGCAATCCCAAAGAAATCTTTGAACCTTGATGAAGTTGCCCTTATTGCTCTTACCGCAGCCGCAACTTTCTCAATCCTTGACACATATGTCCCATCTATGGCCGTTTCTGCCAGAAGTGGTGCCGGTTTCGGTATTGGTGCTAACCTCGTTGGTTTCCCCCGTATGTAAATAAAATAAATAATTTATAATTAACTAATTTATTTTATATTGTGGATACAAACTCCCATTGTAATTCTTTGCATATTTTTTTCCATATTTCATCCTGTTCAATTCTCTTGACAGGATCTTTTAACATAGGGAAAAAAGGTAAAAATGTTTTTTCATCTAATAATTCACACATTTTGTAAAGAACATAATAATAATTCAAGAAATTTACTCTATCATCAGGACAATGCTTGGCATAAGGCATTTGAATTTCCATAAATAAATTACAAAGCTTTTCTTCTAATTCTGGACTCATTATAGGCGGTCTTATACCTAATTTATCCTTAATAAATGGTATATGTTCATAATATTTATTATATCCTAATTTTTTTAATATATCTTTTGCTTTTTTATTTGTCATTTGTTTTAGCGTAATTCTCTCCTTTTTAATTTGAAGTCTTATGTTTGTAAGAACCTCTTCGGGTATTTGAGTTGTTTCTTTTGCTTGAAATTGTGCCAAAATTTCTCTAAAATGGTTAATTCTTTTATAGGCATAAAAACAAACTTCTTTAGGTGGTTCTTTATAACTAGGTTTTTCGTGCTCTACTAAAAATTGTTTTTGTGTTCCACATTTATTACAAATAACCAAACCTTTATAATCTACAAGTATCCATTCTCCACCACAATGTTCACATATTTCATGATTAACTATATAATTATTAATATTTAAATGACCCTCATCCAAATTAATTAAATATCTATTTATATTTGTTTCATCTGTAGTTTTAGTATTTATTTGTTTATTTGGATTAAAAAAAGAATGTAAGATTTTCTTTTTGTTAATATCAATACCCTCGGATGTTTTCTTCTTTCTTTCAAAATATTCAAATATTATCTCAGAATTTTCTAACAAATATTCTTTTTTTAAAGTCTTTAATTTTGCTATATTTTTTTTAATATCCTTTATTTCATCCTGAATATTTAGCTTATCTTCTATATTTTCTGTTTTTTTTAACTTTATTTTTAATTTTTTTTTCCGTTTTAGTAAATTAGGAATTTTTTTTTTAGTTATATTTTCAAATTCTTTCATTTTTTCATTATGTTTACTATCTAATGTGACATTTGCATTTTTTTTAACCTTAATTTTTTTATTAGCCTTCGGTTTAAAATTAGGCATTAATATATATATTACTAACTCAAATATTTAATTTAAAATATATTAAATTGATAAATCGTAATAATTAGAGCAAGTTTTTCTTAAAAAATATATATGGATGTTGATTTAAATATTGATACAACTGATATAAAAATAGACTGTATTATGTTACAAAAAATGATATTTCTATATAATGCTTTAGATAAAGGTTGGACAATAAAGAAAAAAAGAAGCGCATATGTTTTTACAAAAAATCACGAAGGTAAGAAAGAGGTAATGTTAGAAGATTATCTTAAACGATTTATGATGGATAATCTAGATATAAATAAAATTAAATGAATCTTAAGTTAAAATTTAATTAATTAATTAATTAATTAATTTTTCAAAATTTTTTTTTCTTTAGCAATATTATAAAATGGGTGGTGGACTCATGCAACTCGTAGCTTATGGCGCACAAGACGTTTATCTTACAGGTAATCCCCAGATCACTTTCTGGAAGGTTACATACCGCAGACACACTAACTTTGCTATGGAATCTATTGAACAAACATTTAACGGACAAGCCGATTTCGGTCGCCGTGTCCAGTGCACTATCTCCAGAAATGGTGATCTTGCATACCGCACTTACCTTCAGGTCACTCTTCCTGAAATCAACCAGCAGGACGCAAACACCGATAGTGGTTCGGTTTTCGCCCGTTGGTTAGATTGCCCAGGTGAGCAGATGATCTCTATGGTTGAGGTTGAGATTGGTGGTCAGCGCATTGACCGTCAGTATGGTGACTGGATGCACATCTGGAACCAGCTTACCCTTACCAGTGAACAGGAATCTGGATACCACAAGATGGTTGGCCAGACCAGTCAGCTTACTTACCTTACAGACCCCCATTTCGCAGATGTAGCCACCGCTTGTGGTGCTGCTGATGTTCCTGAGGCTGTTTGCGCACCAAGAAACGCACTCCCAGAAACTACTCTTTATGTTCCTCTTCAGTTCTGGTTCTGCCGTAACCCTGGTCTTGCTCTTCCTCTTATTGCCCTCCAATACCACGAGGTCAAAATCAACATCGAGGTCCGTCCTCTTGATGAGTGCCTTTTCGCAGTCAGTGGAGTTGACAACGCCTCAAATGGTACCAAGAAAGTCACCAACGCTTACGCTAAATCTCTCGTAGCTGCTTCCCTCTACGTCGACTATGTCTTCCTTGACACTGATGAGCGCAGACGCATGGCACAGAACCCACACGAATACCTCATTGAGCAGCTTCAGTTCACTGGTGATGAATCCATTGGTTCTTCCTCCAATAAAATCAAGCTTAATTTCAATCACCCATGCAAAGAGATTGTCTGGGTTGTTCAGCCTGATATGCATGTTGCTTACTGTGACTCCTTCCTTGCCGGCCGCCTTATGCACCGCGCACTTGGAGCCCAGCCTTTCAACTACACCGACGCTGTTGATGCTCTCCCAGACTCTATCCTTGCCTTTGGCTCATCAGGACAGAGCCGTGGTGACAACAATGTTGTAGACCAGTCCGGTCTCTTCGCCGATACTCTCTCCATTGATATCTCTGGAGGTGTTTACAACGGAAACCCAGGTGGCTCGGGGGCTGGAACTAACCAGGAGGATCTTAGCTACACCGGTGCTGACAACTCTGATGTCTCCCTTAACGGTGCCATCCGCGGTAAAGTTTCCAACGGACTTACCGATGCCGGTGTCTTCGTTCTTGCCGAGACTGCCCTCAACATGCACTGCTGGGGAGAAAACCCTGTTGTTACCGCTAAGCTTCAGCTTAACGGCCAGGACCGCTTCTCTGAGCGCGAAGGAACATACTTCGACCTCGTCCAGCCTTACCAGCACCACACACGCAACCCAGACACTGGTATCAATGTTTACTCATTCGCCCTTCGCCCTGAGGAACACCAGCCATCTGGCACATGCAATTTCTCCAGAATTGACAACGCTACTCTTCAGCTTGTTGTTTCTGCTGCCGCTATCGGTGGAACACAGACCGCCAAGGTCCGTGTCTATGCCACTAACTACAATGTCCTTCGTGTCATGAGTGGTATGGGAGGTCTTGCATACTCCAACTAAGTTTTCTACTTGGTTTTTAGCATTATTATTTATTAAATTATAAA
>MDSX01066978.1_pt1 | contig 10263 bp, 8 predicted proteins | sample 811141 | NCBI WGS metagenome assembly MDSX01 (sample SAMN05326642, study PRJNA326480) | marine metagenome | isolation source: seawater | place: Atlantic Ocean: South East | collected 2010
AAGAAGGAGATTCAAGTCGTCTATGGCGAGGCCGCAGCAAAGGCCAAGGCGGAATCGGCCGCCGAGGCGACCAAGGCCGTCGAGAAGATCTTTGCAACCGAATCGGAGCCACCAAAGCATGCCGAGCCCGAGGGCGAGGCCGAGGGGGAGGCCGAGGGCGATGCTTCAGCGCAGCTCACCGAGGAGGAGATCGCTGCCAAACGGGACCGCGAGGAGCGCGCGGCAGCCTTCATCCAGCTGGCGGCGGCAGTCGCCGCGGAGCCCGAACCGCCCCCTTCCGCCGAGGCAGCGACGGGCCAAGTCGAGGGCGCCGAGATGCGCCCCAGTTCGCCTGTCACGGTGGACACGCACCACCGGCTGCGGGTGTGCAGTTTCAACGCGTGCAAGATGCGCCTTGGCAACGCCAACAAGGCGTACGTCGAGGCGAGCGAGTGCGCCAACAAGGACGAGTACGAGGGCACGCACAAGGGCGCTGAGCTGGCGCAGAAGTGGCTCACGCTCGCGGCGCGGATGGCCGACTTTGACGCGATCCTGCTCCAGGAAGTGCCCGGCACCGAGAAGATTATGAACGAAAAGGTGGAGACCTTTGCCGCGATGCTGGACATTGCGACGGAAGAGGGCCAGTTCTGGACCGCCGTGAGCTCGCAAAAGTCGGGAAAGGACGGCAAGGTGGTCGGTCCGGGCGCCGAGGTGCACGTGTGCTTCATCAAGTCGCCGCTCGAGTTCAAGAGCTGGAACACGCTGCGCAAGGTGGGCGCGACCGAGCTGGACTACGCGCCGCTGCAGGTGGTGCTGTTCGACCCACGCTTTGCCGACCCGGCCGACCAGACCTTTGTGGTCACGAGCGTGCACCTGCCGCCCTCGAAGCGCGTCGATGCACGCGACAGCCAGATCGCCGCGCTGCTGCGCAACTACTCGGCACCCGACACGAGCGAGTACCGCATGCAGCAGCCTTTCAAGCCCAGTAAAGAGACCAAGGTCGCGCCAATGCACATCATCGCGGGGGACTTTAACACCTACCCTGGTCACGAACAGTACAACATGCTGGGCAGCGGGTTTGTTTCAAAGATTCCAAAAGACGCGGCCACTTCGAGTGGGCTCCAAAACTATGACAACGTGCTGGTGGACTCACACGCCAACGAGCGTCTGCTCATCGGAGGCGGCATTCTGCAGCTGAAAACTCCGCACAATGCCGCCAAGGGCGAGGTGGGCCTGTCGGACCACTACCCGGTGTTTGTGGAGGTGTGCGAGGTGCAGAAGACAGGCAAGTCGCATTCGGCGCCGTCGCCCGCGGCGTCGTCGATCGTCGAGTTGCCGCCCTTGGGGACGGTCGACGAGGAGGAGGCGGAGCAGGCGGAGCAGGCCCCACCTCAAACCCGAGACTTTGACAACGCAGGGAGTGTGGGGTCGGCGACGTCGAATTCGGACTACTTGACCGACGACGACGGCCTGCCGCGCGTGGTCCATGACGAGGAGGAGGTGCGCAAGCACAATGAAGAGCAGGCCACGGAGCAGGCCACGAAGCAAGCGGTGAGGGAGGTGGTGGGTGCGGCCATGGAGCAAGTGGTGCGGTCAGTGGTTGCCGCGGCAACCGAGGCCGAGGCGCAGGTCACGCATTCGGTAGCGCCTCCAGAAGCTGCGCCGTCCACGCAGGCGCTTTCTCCGATGCCTCCGCCGCCGACAGAGCCTGTGCCCGAAGCGCCTCCAGCGCCCGGTCCGGAGCTGGAGGCGGAGCCGGAGCCGGAGGCGGAGCTGAAGCCGGGATCGCCTTCCCCGTCGGATCATGCCTCGGCGGCGGCGCTACCGGTGCTGGACTTGGATCGCGAGGTGGCGGAGGCGCTTGGGGAGGTCGCGATTTCCGCTGCGCCGACGAACGGCACGACTTCGGTACCGGAGGCTGGTCCGCCGACGCTGGAGGAGCCGTCGTTCGTGCTCGCGTGAGCCCACGCTCCGCGACGCTGAGCTGCAGCATCGCGGCACTCGGGACGGTGCCCTTTGGCCGGTAGTGCATCTTGTACGTAAACTCGGCGATCTTCGTGAGGGTTTGTGTCCACATCGGCTTGATGCCTTGGATGGTCCACTCGTAGTTGGTTAGGGAAGAGTCGAGTGTCACGAAGAGCGCGTCAAATTGGATCTCTTCCGCGTAGTGACACACCCCCGTGACGAGCACGGCCCGCTGGACCGGCGCGTCGGTGAGTTGCGAGCGCGCCAGATCGGACATGTTGCCGAGGACCATGCGCACCGCATCCTCGCGCGTGCCCACGGGGTAGGCCATGCGCTGGAACCCGGCACACAGGTGGCCGTCGACCGTCAGCACGACCGACATGCCAAAGACCGTCTTGTGATTGAGGGTCGAGGGCGTGCACGCAAACAGCAGGTGCAGGTAGTGCTTGGCGCCGTGGAAGAGGACGTCCCACAGGTGCTGCGGCGACGGGTTCGTGGGCATCTCGACGGGCACCGAAGGCAGCATCCGCAGGTGCAGCGCGGCCTCGCCGATGTTCTCGCGCTCGCGTGCGCGCGAGATGTGCATGTGGCACGCAACGCGCGCATCGCACTTTTGTGCCGCCTGGAACTCGCACTTGCCGGAGCAAAAGGAGCACACGCCGCACACGGAGCACTTGCGGCTAGTCAGCAGGTGGCACGCCTGGCAGTGGTGGCCGGTGGACCCATCGTCGTCGTCGTTGTCGTCGGCCATGATGGTTGGAATTTGTGCGCGCACCAGTTTACGAACGCCACCGAATGGCTAGTGTCGGGTGGTTCGCAAACGCCGCCAGCCCAATTGACGGCGTTCGTAAACCGGTGCGCGCAGAAACTCGGCCATGAGCGCCGCGCAGCCCGACAAGTCCGTCTCGGCGTCGCTCGACCAGCTCAGCAAGATGCTGCCCATTCTAAATGCCAAGCCCGGCGACGTATTTGCACACGTCGGGGACAAGGGCAACCACCACAATCCGGATGGGTGGTTCGACGTGCTCGTCTTCAAGGGCATCCACGACCAGGCAAATCCCGATCCCGAGCTCTTTGGCTGGTCGCGCGACCTCATTCCGGACGGGTGGCTCCTCTTTCACTGGCACCCCGACAATCCCGGGCACCGCCGCATGCTCTACCAAGCGGGCGCGTACCGGTACGGCATCGCGATCATCGATCCAATCGACGGCATCGACCCCGTGCAGTGCGGCGGCAGGCCCCGCGGCATCGCCCTTCCCCGTGAGGACTGCTGGGGCATGCGCATGCTGGAGGAGTTTGGGCTCGAGGACGAGGAGATCCGGAGGTACAAACGTAAGGAAGACACGGGCATCGTCGTGAGGAAGAAGGCAAGAAGGATGATGCCCGAGCGCGCTAACTAGGTCTTGTGTTAGGCTAGTGAGGTACGGAACATGGTTCCGGGTCCATACAGTGTGCATGCCTTTCTTTCGCCTTTTACTAAAGAAAGCTGTGTATGGACCCGAGGAAGAATCCTGGATTCGATTTTTGTCGCGCATCACGAACCCGGTCACCGTGCCCAGGGGCCTGCCCGGTTGCCTGCGCTGCCCCTCCCATTGCTTTTTTATGCAGGTGCGGGCGCGAGCTGCCGCTGCGCGCGCGATACCCGCTGCTTACGCATCGCCAGGCAACTGTGCGGTCAATTGACCGCGCAGTTGAAAACGCTGCCTTTTGGGCACCCTTTGCCACAATCGAGGATGCGGAATGCGAAGGTTTCCAGGGAGTGCCACTTGAAGCCCCGGGGACTAGGGACCCTACCGACGTGCGCAGAAGTCGAAAATAATTTATTCGCCGATTCTTAAGAAACTCATTAATGAGATTCTGAAGTGGATTGCTCGCACGGCCCCGGGGTCTTCTGAGCGAGGGAGCCAAGTGCTCATCTTTTGATGTAAATCATTAATTGCCACTGAATTATTCTACATCAAAAGATGAGCACTTGGCTCCCTCGCTCAGAAGACCCCGGGGCCGTGCGAGAATTTCACTTCAGAATCTCATTAATTATTTTTGAATTGCGCAGTCGGTACACGCTAACTGGCGATGCTAGCACCCAGGGCTGAGAATGGGAAGACGCGCTGCACATGATGTCGCTTTGTTACGTCTGCCACGAACCGACAAGTGAGACGTGCCAATGCACGTGCCAGGCGGTGGTACACGCCGCCTGCTTGTTGAAGTTCGTGCGCAAGTCCGGCAGTCTCACGTGCAGCATCTGCAAGGCCAGCATCACCAACGTGCACATGCACAAGTACCGCCAGTTATCGCGCTTTGTCTGCTGCTTCGTTATTGTCTTGTTTGTCGTCATCATGACCTCGTGCCTCGCAGCAATTGTCCTCGTGGCGCTCGCGGCCGAGGAGCAGCGAACGTACGAGTTTTATAATCTGATCATTAGCTGTGCAGTGATGGTGCTGATTTCAACGATTGCGTCGAGCTTGGTGCAAAAGCTGTTGCGCGATCGTGCTTTGGTGGAGGAGCGCGTGGAGTACAAATATGTGTGACGTACATACCACACCTTCGCTAGTGTGCAGTCCCTGCCACGGTTGTGGCTATGGAGGTGGCCGCAGTGGTGCGGCGATAAGAATCATGAGCGGCGACCAGCTGGAGCGCGGGTTGCAAGCTTCGGTCAAGGTCTACAACCTCGCGTTGGCCAAGCTTGACGAGCTTGGCGAGCCCGGCACGGCCGGAGAGAAATCCGAATGTGTGCTCAGTCGTGCAGAGCTGGTCCACATCAAGAAGGCAGCAGCGACAATGAATCGCTCGCTCACCGCGCTGGTGCGCGAGTCGCACAGCGCGGAAAACCGACTCACACTCGAGCTTCACATGCTGCGCGGGATAATGCAGCGCGAGCACACGGACCGCGAGGCCAACCGCGCGCGAGTCTTTGAACTGTTCCGTCGATACAACGGCGGCGGCGGCGGTAGCGGTGGCGGTGGCGGCGGAAGTGGCGGCGGAAGTGGTGGCGGGGATGTCGACACGCCGCTGCCGTCCATGTCGGCGAGCGGAGGGGGCGGTAGCAACAACAACCCGTTGCACGCGCCTTCGGCGTCGGCAATGGCCTTCGATCGGGCGCTCGCGACCCTGGAGCGCATCGACCAGAGCGTTCGCGACCTGTCGCCTGTGGGGCGGGTCAACTTGCACGGCGCGGGGCTGCTGTCTGCCAAGCGGAAGCTGGACGCCGCTTCCGAGGCGGCGCCGAAAGAGGAAAAGCGGTCCAAAGCGTCGGGTACCACCTAGTCTGTCTTTTTTTGTGTGGCAATGACCAGACGCACTCCCCGCCCACCCCATCCCGGTGTAAGACTACTGCACTGCCACCGATACAACACGTGTAACTTCCCGCGATTCCCCTATTTTTTTTGTTCGCGTGCGACGCCAGCAAAAGGGCCCGACACACGCTGGGGATGGCTCCGCACGAGTTGTGAGGGAGTCGGCATTGTCTTGAGGGCGCGACAAGCTTCATCATTCCCCAATGTGTGCGCCAGATAACAAGCGAGCAGCGCGCGCTTAGACGCCGCCAATCTGCGCCGCGAGTGCGCCAGTCGACGTGACGCCCATCTGTTTGAGGTACTGGGCCTTCTGGTCGGCGGCGCTCTGCTGCTCGTCGACGACGCAGGGTCCCCAGAAGGAGGCGTTCTTCTTAAGGCAGACCACCCCGATGGTCTTGAGGGTGAGGGACCACAGCACCATGTGGCGCTGCAGCTTGAGGTTGTCGTCGCCACCGGAGTACTGCGCGGTGAGTTCGGGCCACACAGCGGGCTGGGTCATGAGCCAGAGGAAGCTGAACACGATCGACGCGTACGTGCCGCCGACGATGGCAGCGTAGGTTGTTGGGAAGAGGCGGCCGGCCTCCTGGCCACCCGCGGTCATCGCAAAGACTTGGGCGATGACGATGCCGATCAGCGCCGTGATCAGCCCCCAGAGGCTCGCCATGGCGAGCTCCGAGAGGATCGAGGGACCCTTGTCCTTCTGGCCGTTGGCCCAGATCTCGAGCGAGAGTGCAACGAACCAGAGCGCCAGGTGGACCAGCAGGTCGACGGTGACCGCAATGCGGTCGACCCACGAGGCGCGGCTCGACTCCCTGCGCGCACAAACCGGCGGTCAGACCAAAGGTTGAAGAAGAGACACGTCAAGGGTTTGAAGGGGCGCGGCAACTCGCCAAAACTCAAAGAAGCCCTTCATGTGAAGCGGGGCCGACACGACGTAGCTAAACTTGAAGAAGCCGCCGCAGCAGCCCTTGAAGCTGGGCACATCGAGAATACCCTTGGGGAAACCAGTGGTCCACTTGGCGCCCGAGGGCACATTTTCGACGCCGCTGTTCGACATTGCAGTCGCAAGCTTTCGCGTTTCTCAGTTTTGGGTGCGGCCCGGACAGCTTATGAAACCCACGCGCCTAGGGCACACCATTGTCACACACTCTTAACTCGCTTCCCGGCTGCCTGATTGGCGGATTGGGATGGTCCAATGTGGGAATTCGCACACCTGCGCACGACGGACAGTCGCAAGCGTCGTTGACGCTGGGATCGTCGCCCCCGGCGCGATTGGCACGAACGATAAGCTCGCTGACGGAGAAGGGCTGGCTACCGTCGTCGGTGACCCGCGGCCAGGGCTCCAGTTCACCCTTTCCCAAAAGCCACCGGAGGAACCGTGGCTCGTAGCTCAGCAGGCACTTGGCACCTGGGCCGCTTCCGTCGTCGCCGTGGATTGGATGCACGTTCAGGTCAATCGGGCAGAGCATATGAGGCGTGATCGCTTTTCGGTTGAGGTGGTTGACGATTTGAGGCAGGAATCCCGCGCGCAACTGGAACAGCGTCTGCAAGCCGTGCCTCACGTCGCGGAGCAGGCACGGGTCGTTGTTGTGGTATGGCAGGAGCGTCTCGGTCAGCTCAATTTTCCACGCCTGGCCCATGAGCGCGGCGACGTGCCGGTCGTAGGTCTGGAGCTCGCGACCCTTCTGGCGCACCAGCAAGGCCATAAAGTCGACGTCGTCGGTGTATCCGAACACGCCGCTCGCAGATGCGCTCGCCGGCACGTCCAGTAGCAGCTCCAGAGCAAAGGCGCGCCGCGTCTTGTCTGCCTGCGCATCCATGGATTCGGCCACCGTTTTCATGCTGTTTGCCAGTTCGCAGTAGGGGCCCGAGCCAAGGACTTCCTTGTGAGTGTCTAGGACGTCCATCGCGTCGCGGAGCGCTTTTGGTATAGTCATATTGCACGTCTCGGTGTACCACGACCGCGCGCACGCGCGCGGTCGTCCTACTGCCGTTTCAAAAGTTGCAAAGTGCGCTTCCGATGCCGTCAAAACCCGGCGAGCTCGGGCAGGTTTTCGCCATCGTCACTGGCGTCGGCACCAAGCCCGAACTCGTTGCCGTGGTCGTCAGAGTTAACTGGCGCGAGGGGCTCCAAGGTCCAGTCGGCAGCCTCGCCGAAGAGATCGCTCACCTTGCGCACGGACGCAAGCGCGGCGCTGCTGGTCGCGGCCTTGGAACGCGCGGTCACGGGGGCATCGTCGCGTGCCACGGTCTTTGGTCGGTGGCACAAGCGCAGGCGCTCCGGAATGCGTTCGCACATGTCTGGCCTGTTCGAGTGGCGCAGCAACTCCGAGACCATGCGCGAAAACGACGCCAGCAGGTCGCGTTGGCGCGTCGACCCCGGCAAATTGGCCTTGCCGGTTGAGTAGATCTCTGCCACAAGCAACAACGCGCCGCTTAGAGCTGGGTCTATTGTTGAGGTTTGGTTGGATCGTGTGCAACGCACCGCAGCAGATCTGCTCGCCTCCTGGCCGCCACGCGAGGCCTGCAGAGAATGATGGGGCGTATCGTGAGCACTGGGTGCGATGAACCATTGCTTTTGCGCACGCACGCACGCACGCACCCACAAAGCTGGCGCGGTCGTAGTGCGACGTCGCCGAATGCGTCGACGCAAAGGCGTCGCAGTCGAGCTTGGCGTCGATGGAGACGGCTCCGACCTGCGCCACACCCCAACGAGGTTCCTGTAGAGCGCTGGGGATCACACGCGTGTTCAAACTGCATAGGCGTGCCTGATTTATAACACTAAACTTGCGGATGTGCACGTGCACGTTGGCCTCGACCGCCAGCTGCCGCGCCGCCTTGAGGATGGCCATGCGCGCCTGCATCGGCCCCGCGCAACCTGTGCCGACGACGACGAAAGATTCTCGATGCTGCTACTAAGGCGCGTATGAATGCGGCACTAAAGATGGACTGACCCGTGCCAACGAGCCGCCCGGTGTGGAAAATGAGCACGCGGCACCGCGGGTTGTTGAAGGCAAACTGGACCGCTGCGAATCTTTGGGGAGCGTGATATGCGTTCGTGCAGCGCGCGGCGATGGCGCGCAGGTCCAGAGGCAGCGTGACGCCGCTACCGGGCAGGGGGACGGCCTCCGCCAACCTGCCAAGCGCCAGTTTGCAACTGGTGAGCGCGGCGTTGCGTGCGATTTTCTGGCACATGTTCCTCGCACTGGGACTGCTGCCGGCGAGGGAAGCATGGGCAATAGTGCTTTTCTGGGGGTTCTGTGTCGCGGCGGCCATTGTAACCATAGTGGAAAACGTATCGCCGTGGGCGTATGCGGAGCTGATGGCAAAGGCGCTCTGGCTGCTGCTGCTGTGGCGGGTGATGCCCTGGCCCCACCCGGACGACTCACGTCACAACGTTGACGAGCCGAGGACTGAGGTGGAGAATTTCCGCGTAGTCCGCGAGGGGCAGGTGGTCGGTGAAGCGCGCCGCACGCAGCACGCTCTTATCGCTCAGGTCGAGCTTGGGGGTCTCGGCAAGTTTACGTTTACGCTCGTGCCGGCATCGCGTGACGGCTGAGTGTAGTGCCGTCTTGAGCTGAGAGTGGAACTCGGCCAGCTCCTCGTCGGTTTTGTTCAATCGGTTGGCCAAGGATATGCTATTTTTCAAGTCGGTCCACGCCTCCTCCATTTATACACCGTTGGACCTCAAACACACACACACGCGCGCGCGTACACTTATTAGCCAAAGGGGACCCACGGCCGACCATTAGCGAGCGCTCCTAGCGCTGGCGTCGGAAGGTCCGGGGCCCACCGCCCGGTCCCTCAGACCCGGAGGACGGCGTGGGGCTTGCCGGCTCGTCGATGCTCGCGTCGGTCGCTGATGGCTTGAACATGTTCTCAAAGAGCGAGTCGGTCACCGACTCGCTGCTGCCGGTAGCGGCCTCGCGCGCGCGACGACGCGGCGCGGCGACGGCGCTGCCAGCGCCCACCTGCGTGGGCGCGAGCGGGACGGACGACATCCCTGCAGCGGCCGCTGGCACTGCGCCCACTGGCGCGAGCGATGCCGCGGGTGCGGGTTCCGGCGCCGACGCCGAGGTGCCGGTTGGCACGGCAGTGCCCGGGCGCGGCCTCGCCGGCGACTTGCCGCGGCCCTTGGTGGCCGCCTTGCTCGCCCCCGCCGAAGCGCCGGTGCGCGCGGCGGGTGCCGCGGCCACGGACCTGGCGGGTGTTGGCGCGCCCGTGGCCGCGGCAGCGGCGGGCGGCGGCGACTTGGCCAACTGGAGGAGGGGGAAGTACAGCTCGTCGACGGGGAAGTACTTTTCGTGCAGCTCGCAGAGCGATGAGAAGTGCACGAGCTCGTCGAGCAGCTGGCCGTCTTCGAGCGCCTTCTGGATATCTTGGCCGGCGGTCTTGAGCACGAAGGCCTGCGAGCATGAGCGGTCGCCGAGCTCCTGGACGACCGTGCAAAAGAGCACCGACATGATGTTGGCGCGGTTGAGGAGCGCCGAGAGGGCAGCGCGGGACGCGCGGACGGCGGCAGAATTCACCCCCATGGACGGGTCCTTCTCGATCTCTGCCTTCACCTCCTGCATGGCCTTGAGGTACACGCCAATCTTCTTCTTGAGTGCGGCCTTGTGCACCGCGCTCGGTTGGCCGAGCGCCCACCAGCTCAAGCTTGGTGTGGAGTTCTTCATGAGGAACTTGATTTCCTCATCCGCCGCCGCCTGCCACTTGGCCTTGGTCCGCCGCAGGACCTCGTACTGCGCAGCCGGTCCCATGCCCGGGGCCAGGCTGCCGATCGCGCGCGCAATGTCGTTACGCGCGTCCATGAAGCTCTCCCAGAGCGCCTCAGTCTTGCCGGCGATCTCCCGGGGCACCTCCGGGTACTCGACGCCCTCGAGCTGCAACAGCCGCTTCACGTCCACCATCGGGTCTTGGCCAAACTTGGCGTCGCTCAGCAGCTCGTCGATCTTGGTCGCGTTGGGGCTGGCGCTCAACAGCTTGCGCACCTTGAGCACCGCGCCCGCCATCTTGTCGGCCATCT
>MDSX01004572.1_pt1 | contig 10259 bp, 9 predicted proteins | sample 811141 | NCBI WGS metagenome assembly MDSX01 (sample SAMN05326642, study PRJNA326480) | marine metagenome | isolation source: seawater | place: Atlantic Ocean: South East | collected 2010
AGACACTTTCGCCGCCATCTGGTAGGTAGAAGTACCATCCAAGCATACCAACTAGCATCAAAGCACCTGCTCCCCATGTTGCAAGCTTTGTTGCCATTTCTGGAACACCATCCATTGCATCAACCCCAGCCATTGGTAGAACCATGGTCAGAGTGATTAGTAGTGCGCAGACAACACCTGCCCACATTCCAATCGTTCCGATCATTCCGCCAGTAGCCAGGTCACAAGATTCGTCAGAATCCTCGCCTCCTTCATCACAAAGATCGCTGAATGAAATTGTCATGGTTAGCATTGAGCCGTCACATTCTGCGTCGCCTTCGTCTGCCATCATGTCAACCATCATATCACACATTTCTGCGGTCTCAGCATCCATTTCAACCCATTGTGATGTCAGGCCTGCGCCAGCATCCATTCCTTCTTCCTCTTCGCTAGGGACTAGCCAGGTGTTACCCATTGCTCCCATGATTCCGAGTACCAGACATAGGGCCGACATAGCCGCCATGACCATTCCTTTCGTTTTTGCATCCATCATTGTTTTCACATTCCCGAGGCCTTAACCTCAGAGGGTATCCGAGCCCATGAGTATATGAGTGTTGTACCGGCAAAATAGAAAGAAAATGCGATTTCAAACTATCTTATGATTCGTCACAGTGCCACAAACCGTGCAATATACGTCTATACCATTTAGACGCGGGCTAACTCCAGAAATGTCGATTTCTGCTCCGCATTGGCACTTGACTTTGGTCTGCATGTCTAATGGCAAATGCTGCTTATTGATGAAATCAACGGAAGTTAACTTCTGATTAAATGGACTTCAATGCCCACATATGCAATATTTGCGGCATAGGATTTCTTCGAATCAATCTCTAAAGAAATCACTTCTGTTTGTGCAAGATGGTTGCGAATCTCTGCTTCTGCATTCTCCAAAGAATCTGTTGGAATAATTGCCCATCCCCTGATTACGACCTCGTGCCCTTTCTTGAGAAGCCCCAGTAAATGAGGTAGATGTTCAATACAATCGTGAGGCAGATTCACCAAAAGCAGATCGCAGCATTCTGGCAAATCAGTTGACAGAGTTAGCGCATCGGCATATCTGGTATTCTGTTCCGGCAAATTCAACTGAAGCAATTCTGCAGCATGAGGATTTAGGTCGCTGCCATATATTTGGTCAACAATTTCTGGTAATTTGGTTAATGGCACCAAAGCAGGGCCTACGCCAGCATATGGGTCGCATACCGATATTTTTCTCCCGAGTTTCTCTGAGAGGTTCCTGGCACATTCGATGGTCGCCAGCCTTTCATTAGCTAATCTTGGAGAATAGTACACCAGCCCTGGATCGGTCCAAAACACGTTACCGTGTTCCCTCACTCTGGTTCTTGTTGAATTTGTTTCTTCGGTTGCTAATACAGCTAGGTCTCTGACGCGGAAATCTCCCTTGACACCATTATCCGCGCATGCAATTCTTGCACTAGGGTGTTGAGCAATCATCGCTTCTCCTATCGTTTCGGAATAGGGTTTCAACTCATCGGGAATTTTTACAATAATTACGTCCCCTATTTGGTCGTGGCTCATCGGTAACAAATCTCGTAAAGCAACGGGTAGCTCTTCCTTGATTCTCTCAGTCCAATGCTTTGGCCCCGATGTTAGAGGCTCCAGTTCGACTATGTCTAATTCATCTATACGAGATGGCGCGTCTGCACTCAATGGTATGCCCGTGTAATCTTCCAATTTGTGAATACCGTGCCCTTCTGCTAGCCAACCATTACTGGCTAACTTGTCTCTCCAGAGAGAAGTTTCTCTCCTCGGCACTCTCAAATGGCGCATGTCCTTCGCCACACCCACTGGAGCATGGGGTTTGAGCATGGCGGCTGGATTAATTCTCATTGGAATGGGTCCTGGTGGCATTAATGGAATGGCACGAGCCGCCATTGATGCGGCAAAAAACGCAGACTATCGCCGCTATGAGGCCTATACCGCCTTGTGGAGTCAAGATGCTCTAGAAGAACTAGAAAATGAAATTGGAGAAATCCAAAAAGTAATGCGTCCTGAAGTGGAAGAGCCCGCTGAATTGCTTGAGTTAGCAAAAAAATCCAGTGTTGCTTTGTTAATCGTTGGCGATCCTCTGCAAGCAACAACTCATGTTGATTTACAATTACAGGCTTTGGAAGCCGGAGTGAATTGTTCTGTGATTCATGGAATCTCAATTACAGGGCTTGTCACCGGGGCGATTGGTCTATCCAATTACCGATTTGGGCGGCAAACTACGCTGACATACCCCTATGGGGGATGGGTTGCTACTTCTCCCTTAGAAGTGATTGCAATGAACAGATACCAAGGATTGCATACTCTTGCACTGCTCGATTTAGATCCGACTGGCGAAGGCGTGGGCGGCCAAGTTCCTATGCAACCTAAAGATGCAGTTAATGCAATGGTATTGATGTCGGACAAATTATCTGATTCGATTCAGGAGATGCCCGATGATTCGATTTTGGATAAAATGCGAATCGAAGCTTGTAAGCAAATTTGTCAAGATATGTCTGATTTAATGGTGGTGCTGTGTAGTGACATGGGCACTCCAGAACAGAACATTACATACTGCAAATTGAGTGATTTATCGAGTGCTAAAACTGGTAGATTGCATAGTTTGGTTATTCCTGCAAAACCCGGTGATGTTGAACAAATGGCATTGAATCGCTGGGGGAAGAAGTGAACAGGGGGCGGCTGCTCCGGAGGTTCAATGGCGAGGCCAGCGCAGGTTGAATTTCCAGGTCAAAAGCGCCAACGTATGCGAATGCGTGGCACGAAACAGGCTAATTTGGATACTCAAAAACGCTTGCGAAAAAATCTCGATACCTTGCTCGAAGAAGGTGAAACACTACTCCCTGCAATGACATGGACTGGTAAATTGAAATGGGGCAGAACCGATCCTGTAACCAAAACATTACGAGATTTAAGGAAGGTTCTCGATAAGCGCCACGATAGGAAGTGGTTAGCAAAACGGATGATGGCAAAACGTGGCGATGATGTCGGAAAGGCGCTCGCAGGTTCACTCATGGCCGCACATGACGAAGACATATCCTTAGTTGGAAATTATAGTCACCAATCCTTCGGTAAAGCCTCTTATGTTAGGAGAGGCGATGGTAAAGTAGCATACCAGGCTGGAATTCAAAATCACCACATGCCCACTTTACGCATGCTTCCTTGGGAAGACCATGCAAGAAGGGGTTACTTCTTTTTCTCATGGAAAGGAGGGTTTGTGTGCACTGGCCCAGAGCCGGATATACCTGAAGGGTGGTTGGATGATGTTCTCAAGAGGTCGAGATTTAATTTCACCAATGAAGGAAATATATGGGCCACTGAAGGTTTGGAAATCGACAGTGTTGCAGAAGATGAAATGTCCGGTGGAGGATACCTTGTGATGAATTTCATCGATGGGAGTAAGGTTGCTATTGGGTTTGATAAATTGGAAACTGCCAAAGGCAAGACCTCTTTTATCCACGACCTTGCCCTATCTATGCTCCCTCCAAATCTATCTACAGTAATGACTCCAGATGCTATTTGGTTTCCTGAAGGAGCATCGCGCGACGGCGCTAGAGATGCATTAGACCGAGTGTTGGATGCGTGGATGGGGCTAACACTGAATGAAGGTTCGATTTCAAAGCGAGCTAAATTAGCAGTATTACACAACCTCAATGACGGATTTATCGTTGGAGAAAAGTGGTTCGATTCTGCAGATGCTGCTGTCCAAGAATTGAACGGATCTTCATCAGAAAAGGAATTAGCACTAATGTTGATGAAAGAGGCGTCTGGCTCAGGAATTAGGATTTCAAAGGGTGGAGAAATAAATGAAAGAGGTGGCGACGCACTAGAAATCGCTGCCACCTCGTGTAATGATGTTCTATCTGGGCTATGGGAAGAGCATGGGCTTGCAGGCCTAGTCGGAATTGGCATTGATGAAGACGAAGCCGAAGATCTGTGGGTGGCTCAATGTAACAAGAAGCGGGCCTTTGGTAAATTCTTGAAAGATATCGAATCGCAAAGGTCCAAGGCAGATATTACCAAAAAATTCCCGTATCGTAAAGGAAAGGTTCCTGGGCCAGTAGGTATGATTCACGACCTTACAATCACAGGTTTAGTAGAAGGTATGGGTAAAGCTGAGAAAATGGCCTTATCAAAAAAATCGGATATTGATGAAGAGGCTGCTTCTTGGGCTTGGCTAATAGCTGCTGGAAAATCTGGCGGGCAAGAGTGGCAATTTTCTTCTAATGCAAGAGACAAGGGCAGCGCATGGAGTCCAGCAGCGATTGAAGTATGGAATGCTGGTAAATCGTTAGTTAATGGCGATGAAGTTGATTACAAGGCCTGCTTAGAAACGCTAAGAGCATCAAGTGGGCAAATCGAAAATTTGCCTTGATTACACTTTGTCCAAGGAGTTTGATATATCGCTCCAAAGGTCCTCGACGTCTTCAATCCCGATAGACATCCTAACGAAACCTCTGCCTAATCCAGCTGCAATTCTTACGTCTTCAGGAATGAACATGTGAGATGAATTGAATGGGCACTCGACCAAACTTTCTACTCCTCCAAGGCTAGTAGCTTCGAAAATAATGTCCAGGCCTCGCATGAATTTGAGTGCAGCATCATCTCCTCCTTTGACAGTGAATGCAATCATGCCTGTACCATTTGGAATTGTCCTCTTTGCTAATTCATAGTCTCTGTGCGATGGTAATGAAGGGTGATGGACGACTTCAATCATATCATGTGCCTCTAATCTTTTTGCAATCTCTTCTGCATTAGAACAGTGGATAGGCATACGAGCAGCCAGTGTTCTGATTCCTCTTTCTAACAAATAGCAATTATGAGGGTCTGGTGATCCTCCAAAGTGAACTTTCTTGATGAACATTGCAGCGATTAAATCTGCCCTGCCGACTACTGCGCCGCCAACAATATCAGAATGTCCGCCCAGATATTTGGTGGTTGAATGGATAACCAAATCAGCACCCATTGTGATTGGTTGACAACCCCAAGGAGATGCGAATGTGTTGTCGATAACTAGCAACAGGTTGTGTTTTTTAGCAATGGCAGACATTGCTTCGATATCGCATATTTTGATCACTGGATTAGTGATTGTTTCAATGTAAAGCATTTTTGTGTTCTCTTGGATTGCTGCCTCATATGATGAAGGGTCTTGCATATCTGCCATGGTAGTCGATATTCCAAATCGAGGCAATTCCTCGGTCATCAGGCCATATGTTCCGCCATAGACATCTGAGCTTGCAACTATGTGGTCGCCTTGAGATAGTAATCCCATCAGCGTAGTAGAAATTGCTGCCATACCGCTAGCGAATAGTTCTCCATCTTCCGCACCTTCTAGGGCGCATATTTTCTCAACTACTGCTTCGGAGTTGACGCTTGATAGTCTTGCATAGAGAAGGGTGTGTTGTGCCCCGGCAGCCCACCCTGCATACCTCTCATCAGTTAATTGGTAGGTGGAGGATTGGAAAATTGGTGTGTTGACTGCTCCTTCGATGTGCTGCGTTCCTGCGTGAACTGCGTTTGTCGAAAACTTCCTTTTGTCGGCCATATCTATCTCCAAACTGCTCTTGGCGACTAATGCACATCAACAATTCGCAATAATTGTCGGGCGGATGTCGGAAAATACCCCTGTTTCCACTGTAATTACCGTCAATATGACGGAATCATTGAAAATGTAATGACTATTCGTTTGCTCATGAAACTAGATTCTAACGATTTGAAACTGATTGAATTATTGAAACAGGATTCTCGCGCTTCTGTGACTTCGTTAGCTGATAAATTGGGAGTTGCTAGAGTAACAACCCATGATAGGATGGTTCGATTGAAGCGCGAGGGCGTCATTAGAAGATATACAGTAGATATCGATGCAAAGGCCTGGGGTTACGATTTGCGTGCATTCATCTTTGCGCGCTGTGAAAGAGGCAATGTAGATAGGCGTAACATTGCGCAGAAGATATGTGAATTCCCCTATGTCGTAAGATGTAATGTGGTTGCAGGCGATTGGGACTTGCTAATCGAAGTTGTCAGCCCTTCAATGGATTCACTAGGAGATGCAATTCTGGATGGCTTGTCGAAAGTAGGAGGTATTGCAAGCACCCAAACAATGGTTTCGTTCTACGATTATTCTGGGCCGGCTTCTTCATTGAGATGAGTTGTGTTACTAGATTCATCAAGCTCAACGATTATGTTTCCAACCAATAGTAACAACCCCATTGCAAGCCATATTGAGATGTCGACCATGCCTTGTTGCCAACCATAGAGTGTGGCCCAAACCGGTTCGAACGAATAGATGATGGCTGCATGAGTTGGGTTGAGGTGTTTCTGGAATATATTTAGCATCAAAATACAAGCCAATGAGCCAAATAATCCTAAGCATAGAAGTGGCAAAACCACACCGTCCTGCCATGCAGATTCGAATACCGCTATCCCTCCTCCAGCAAATACTGCAATAGCGCCTGCACCCAATACCAAAACAAGGAATGAAGTCGAAGTTACTGCGATCGGATCGAGTTGTTTGGTTATTCGGTCAGTGTAAATGATGTGTAAGGCAAAGAATAGTGCACAAGCAACTGTGAGGAGTTCTCCTGTGCCCCACACAATATGTGGTGGGCCATCAATAAATCCGGCTCCAAAGGTTGCTAGGGCGACACCTACAATCATCATCCTGGTTGGTTTCCTATCGCTAATTTTTATTGACAGAATTGCAGTGAATACAACATAGAGTGACGTCAAAAATGCAGATACTGAGGGGCTTACGGAATCTATCCCTATCATTTGCAGCACGAAACCAGCAAGCATTAGCCCTCCAAGTATTAGCCCCCCGTGCCAATCTTCTTTGGATGTTAGAGCGGCCCTAGCTGTGCTAGAGAAAGGAAGTAATGCCACAAATGCGATGAAAAACCGGGCTGAAACGATTACACCTACAACGGCTGTCGTTGAGTATTGTGCAATCTCTGCATCTAGTGAATTCATTGCTTGTTTCATCCAAACAAATGTCCCTCCCCATAAGAGTGTGACAAAAAATAGGCCGAGCGCTGCTTGCTGTCGCTTTGTGGCCATATTTGCTGGCTGCGTTGGTTGCTTTTGATGATGGCGGTATAGTTAGTATTCGTCAACAGATTATTGCCGTTTTAGCACTACCCTCTTGTGCTTGGTGTGTTGTGTACGCAATATGGCGAGCGAAAGGTTCTGGGATGAGCCAATTGAAACCGGACCAATTCCTGATTCTGGTGCTGAATTCGATTGCATCGTAGTTGGAGGGGGGCCTGGTGGTTCTGCTGCTGCGTCATATCTCGCAATGGAAGGGAAAAATGTACTGCTTATCGAGAAGGGCGTTTGGCCTCGAGACAAAATTTGTGGAGATGCTGTCGGCGGAAAGTCGCTAGGCCATGTTAAGGCACTCGGAGTTAAGGCCGTGTTAGAGTCAACCCCCCACTTCAGAGTTACCGGCATCGTATTTTCATCCCCAAACGGAAGTGACGTCACTGTACCTTTACCCGAAGAAGATGTTGAAAAGATGGAGGCAGGTTATTCCTTGCCTCGTCAGCAATTCGATTGGTTGCTTTTCCAAAGAGCTACAGAATTAGTTTTAGAAAACGGCGGCCATGTAATTCAAGGGGCCGCAGTTACAAAGGTGTTTGACGATAATGGGAAAATTACCGGAGTAGAAGTTGGAATTAAGCAAAATAAAGGAGAAAGGAGAGAATATTCGGCTCCTTGGACTATCGGTGCGGGCGGATATCAATGCCCTGTTGCTAGAAAGATCATCAAAGAAATGGCAAAGGAAGAATTGGTCGACAGGATGCATTACTGTGGAGGATACCGTGAGTATTGGGATGGTGTGAAGGGCTGTGAAGGAAATGCCGGTAATATCGAAATTCACTTTGTAGATACCGTTGTCCCTGGGTACTTCTGGCTATTCCCGCTTGGAGGCGGTAAGGTCAATGTCGGTATTGGAATGGTTATGGGGTTGCTCGATAAACAAAAGAAGAAACTCAAGAGTATGCAAGCAGATGTTATTGCTAACCACCCATTATTCAAAGAAAGATTCGCTGATGCAAAATTAATTGAAGGCACTAGCAAGGGTTGGCAATTACCATTTGGCAGTCCTAGAAAGGGCGAGAAAAATCAGCCTCGCCGTGCTTATGCGCCTGGTGCGCTTCTGATAGGAGACTCTGCTAGCTTGGTTGACCCGTTCTCCGGTGAAGGTGTTGGTAATGCATTGGTAAGCGGAGAAATGGCTGCACGTCATGTAATGGAAAACAAAGGCGGGCAAGCGTATCAAGAAGAGTTGTGGGCCGCGCTAGGCCCTGAACTAACAAACTCGTTCAAAATGCAAAAAATGAGCCGCAGAAAATGGTTGCTGAATTGGTTCGTAGGCAAAGCAAGCAGGAAGCCAGTTATTCAAGAGATGATGACGGAAATGATTGCGAGTAAAGAAGCACAGGAAAACTTGCACTCTAAATGGTTCTTAGTGAAGACTCTACTATTCTGAGGCGATAAAATGGATGCAAAATTAGACGGTGTCAAAGCGGTGTTTTTGGATCTTGATGGCACTATTTATCTCGGAGGAAACCTAATTCCTGGCGCTTTGGAGTTTCTTTCACGTTGCGAGGAGCAAGGTGTGCAGCGTTATTTCTTATCGAACAATTCGTCCAGGTCCGTTGATCAATATGTAGCAAAGCTACACAAAATGAACATACCTTGCACACCTGATGATGTGTTATTGTCAACACATGATTTACTCGCATGGTTACAAAAGGAAGGAGTCACTAAAACATGGGCGATTGCAACGAAAGGAATGCGCCAAATGATGGAAGATGTTGGTATAACAACAAGAGATGAAAATCCCGAATATGTTGTGTTGGGATACGATACTGAAATTGATTATGAAAAGATTTCAATCGGCTCGATTCACATGCATAAAGGAGTTTCACTAGTTGCTAGTCACCCAGATATGGTTTGTCCATCGCCTGACGGAGGGTTGCCTGATGTTGGAGCTTACCTTGCAATGTTAAAAGTAACAACAGGCATAGACCCAGTTCACATTTCAGGCAAGCCAAACCCTGGGATGATTATGCACAAGATAGAGGAATTGGGCCTTGAGGCTGCAGAATGCGCAATGGTTGGGGATAGATTGTACACAGATATGGAAATGGCAATACAAGCAGGCTGTGTTTCTGTACTAGTCTTATCTGGTGAAGCCACTATGAAAGATTTAGAAGACTCCGGCAAAGAAGTTAGTGTAGTGGTTGATTCTGTTGATTCGCTACTGAGGTGAGATTTTGGGCAGACTTGCAGAGTTTTTCGCAAGAAGGACAAAGTTCGAGCCCGAGGGTCACGTCGTATCAGGAAGGTTGGCCGAGTTTAGATTGATGAAATTAACAAGAGCTGTTGCTGGCGATGCCCTTGTGCTTGAAGGAGTTAGAATTCCAGATCCTGAAGAGGGTGGGAGGAGAGAAATCGACATGGTAATAGCGACAACGAATGAGATTCTATTCGTTGAACAGAAGCATTGGTCGGGGTCTTTTACAATAACTAGTGAGGGTAGATTTTTTCAGAAAAGAAAGAACGGCGGGACGTTGATGCACAAGGACATTGTTGCTTGGACATGCAGAAAGGGTGACCTGTTATGCGACCTGCATGAAGCCAGAACTGATGAGTCTGCTCCGCCAAGTAAAGTGATCTTAGTTTTCTCAAACAAGAACCTGGAATGGGAACCACTGCCCGATGAAGTTCCTGCGGAAGCTTATGATGAAATGGGATTCATCAACATGGTTGAAAAAATGGAGAAGGGGCCCCCGGACGAGTTGTTAAAAGAAACGCTGCTAGGCTTTGGAACCTGGGATGCAATTCACCTCAATGGGGGAAGAACGTTGCATGGAGATATTCTTGAATACCCGTTTGAGAAGAATAATTGTTCGATTAAACACTCTGGCCTTGTTGGCTTGATTACTGGGCCAAAGAGTACGCTATCCTCTGGACAAGTTGTAGCTGATCAAACCGGCCCGCTAGTTGCAGTAGTTGGAGAAGATGAGTCGAGAATTATTCCATTCGCGCATATCTCAAAAATCGAATTTAGCAGCCCCCGGGCTGAATGGGGATAGGTCTGATTCGCCATACTGCGAGCCTGTTTTGCAACATGGGCTTTTATGCACATCGGGTTTATGATAATGCATTTCGCAATTCCGTGACGTCTATCCGGTTATCGCCGTTGGTATCGA
>MDSX01017606.1_pt1 | contig 10259 bp, 6 predicted proteins | sample 811141 | NCBI WGS metagenome assembly MDSX01 (sample SAMN05326642, study PRJNA326480) | marine metagenome | isolation source: seawater | place: Atlantic Ocean: South East | collected 2010
TCGTATTACTAAGGACGGTGTAACGGTAGCTAAGGAAATTGAGCTTAAGGACAAGTTCGAAAACATGGGCGCTCAAATGGTTCGTGAAGTGGCATCCAAAGCTAATGACAATGCTGGTGACGGTACTACAACAGCGACAGTATTAGCTCAAGCTATCGTAAAGGAAGGCGCGAAAGCCGTTGCTGCTGGTTTAAACCCTATGGATCTTAAACGTGGTATTGATATGGCCGTCAATTCTGTAGTTGATGCCCTAACAAAAAAATCAAAAAAAATAGGCACATCTGCTGAGGTATCGCAAGTTGGTACTATATCTGCTAACGGTGAAGATGAAATAGGCAAGATGATAGCGCAGGCTATGGAGCGTGTTGGCAACGAAGGTGTCATAACAGTAGAAGAAGCTAAATCATTAGCAACTGAGCTAGACGTGGTCGAGGGAATGCAATTTGATCGCGGTTATCTCTCCCCATATTTTGTTACAAACTCCGAAAAGATGACAAGCGACCTTGAGTCGCCATACATTCTTCTTCATGAGTCTAAGCTTTCTAGCTTGCAACCGATGTTGCCGGTTCTTGAAGCTGTTGTTCAAAGTGGCAAACCGCTTTTGATAATTGCTGAAGATATTGAGGGAGAGGCTCTTGCAACCCTAGTAGTTAACAAGTTGCGTGGCGGATTGAAGGTTGCTGCTGTGAAAGCCCCTGGCTTTGGCGATCGTCGTAAAGCTATGTTAGAAGACATTGCGATCTTAACCGGTGGAACCGTTATTTCTGAAGATTTAGGGATCGAACTTGAAACGGTTACATTGGATATGATGGGAACTGCTAAAAGGGTGAATATCACTAAGGAAGAAACTACGATAGTGGACGGCGCCGGAAAGAAAAAAGATATAGAGGCACGGTGCAATCAAATCAGAGCGCAAGTTGAAGAAACGACATCTGATTACGACAGCGAAAAACTGCAGGAACGGCTTGCCAAGTTAGCCGGTGGTGTTGCTGTTGTGCGTGTTGGCGGTTCAACGGAAGTTGAAGTGAAAGAGCGTAAAGATCGTGTTGATGATGCAATGCATGCGACGCGTGCCGCAGTCGAAGAAGGCATTATACCTGGTGGCGGTTCTGCTCTTATCTATGCTGGACGTGGTTTAACAAAATTAACCCCTGCTAATGACGATCAAGCAGTAGGAGTGAATATTGTTAGGAAAGCTATTCAGGCTCCTGCTCGCCAAATTGCTGAAAACGCGGGTGAGGATGGTTCCGTGATAGTTGGAAAAATGCTAGAATCCAAGGACACCAATTGGGGTTTTGACGCTCAGGAGGGTAAATTCAAAGACCTTGTTAAAGCTGGTATAATCGACCCAACTAAAGTTGTTCGTACTGCACTTCAGAATGCAGCATCTGTTGCTGGATTACTTGTGACGACAGAAGCAATGGTTGCTGACAAGCCTGAGCCAAGTTCTTCGGGTGCGCCTGCAGGGCCAGGAATGGGTGGAGGGATGGACTACTAAAGTCTAATCTTCTTAAGGTATTTTTAAACGACCCCCGGTTGATAGCCGGGGGTTTTTTTAGCTAGTTGGCGGGTCAATGGCTAAAAGTAGAGCGCTGTGGTCTAGGTCCTCCAATCCATTTTCAATCATATAGTCCCAAAGCTTCATATTAGTCGCTAGGCTTGGTAATGACAGATTGACAGAATTTGCTAGCTCTATTGCCTCGGAGATGTCTTTTCTTTGAATGGAGCACTTCGCTCGTGGCGCATAATCTTCCTTTATCATTCGTTCTCCATGGAGCTCTAGGATCCTGCTGTGTGCGAATCCACCAAAAAGAGCTTCCCGAATTTTTTCAGGTTCTACGCCATTGTGGCGTGCTAATGCGAAAGCTTCTGCTACAGCGCCTATAGTTAGCCCAACTATCATCTGATTAGCTGACTTTGCTATTTGCCCCGCTCCAACTCCACCGACATAGGTAATACGCTCTCCCATTATTTTAAGAAAAGGGAGTGCTCTATTAAATGACTCTTTTCTACCACCAGCCATAATCGTAAGTGAGCCGTTTTCAGCTGCTGTGGTTCCTCCCGAGACAGGCGCATCAACCCAATTGCCTCCCATCTCACTCAATCTTTCAGAAAAGTTTCGCGTTTGAATAACTGATGTGGTTCCCATATCGATTAAGAGTGAGTTATCTCTGCAACCTTCAGCAATTCCACTCTTGCCAAATACGATGGCTTCTACTGCTGTTGCATCTGTCACCATTGTTATAATTATATCACAATTTAGGGCCACTTCAGCGGGTGTTTTACAAACGGTCACGAGTTTAAGTTTTTCTGACAGTTTTCTACTGCGCTGTGAATTACGGTTCCAAATATACAGGTCTATTCCTGAATTATACATTTGTTGGCACATTGGAGTACCCATTAACCCAAGACCAATCACTCCAACCTTTTGGTTAGATGGGTTCTTTTGATCCTGATTAATCATTAGTAACTTCCTGATGTCGTGTGTACCTGGCGGCAGATCCACGTTCTATTGCAGCTGCGGTAAGTCTGTCGACATCAATTTCATGTCTGAGCATTTCTAAAAACCTAAGCTCTTCTTGCGTAGCTATACCATTTACTGCAACTACGTCACAGGCTAAAGCATAGGCTGTAGCGCATAATGGGGTGGGTAAGGATTGACGTATGATCTCAACTGCGGCATCAAGCCCATCGTCTTCTGTCAACAAGTCAGTGCAGGTGCCTGCGATTTCATTAAATTTAGAGCTATCAAACTCTTTGAATATCGGTAAGCCATTAATAATAGTTTTAATAGTATTAATTTCTTCGTTCGCAAGTTCGCCGTCGGCGGCAGCACTCAGAACCATCGCATAAATAATTGCTGCATGGTGGCTTATCATATTCAGTCCATCCGTGTTAAATAGTGACATTCAAATCTCTTCAAATAGAATGTAGTTGTTTTGCTGTGTATAATACAGTGAAGAAGCTCGTATGGGCTTATCTTTGAGGAATTATTTTCTAAATCAGTATATTTCTAAATTAGATAAGGTATTGTTAATTTTATAAGCGATCGGTGTACAATGTTTTTACGTAATAAAGGATACCATTATGACTTATCCCAATGATCCACTCGCCGATGGCGGTATCGCTGTCTTTGCAGAAAATCTAAGAGCAGGGCGCACTACTATTTGCAAAGTGACTAGCGCTTATCTAGATCGTATAGAGAGCTTGGACGCTAAACTCGGGGCGTTTCAATATGTTGCTAAAGAACAGGCAATGGCTGCCGCTGAAGCGATGGATAAACTGTTAGCTTCCGGCACGGATCTTGGGCCGTTAATGGGAGTTCCTATCGGCATTAAGGATATTTATGCCGTCGATCAGATGCCGACAACTAATGGATCTCTATTTGACGCTTCTGGCATTACGGGTAGCGAAGGCCGTTTTGTGACTGGTTTAAAGCAGGCAGGTTGTATTATTCTAGGTAAAACAAAGACTGTTGAATTTGCTCTTGGTGCTACTGGGGTAAATGAAGCCAGAGGGACACCCTGGAACCCCTGGGACCTAAAGGTACACCGGACGCCGGGAGGTTCATCGAGTGGGTCGGGTGTTGCTACAGCGGCCGGATTGTGCGCATTCGCTATGGGTTCTGATACAGGAGGGTCAGTTAGAATACCAGCCTGCTTCAATGGCATATTTGGGCATAAGACTTCAATAGGTCTTCTTCCAACTGATGGTGTCTTTCCCCTTTCTCCGACTTTAGATACCTTGGGCCCGTTGACACGAAGTGCTGCGGACGCTGCAATTATTCATGCAATAATGACAGGTGGTGATATACCTGCCCCAGCACCCCTTAAAGGGTTGAGATTAGGCAAACCGACAAGTTTCTTTTTTGATAATCTAGACCCTGAAGTTGAATCGTGTGTAGAATTAGCTTTGCAGTCTCTTATGGACGCCGGCGTGGAAATAGTTGAAGTTGAAATCCCAGATCCTAATGAACGAGACTGGGTTTTTCCCGCGATAGCGCCACCTGAATTTTTAGCGGCGATAGGTGAAAATGATTTTCATCAAGCGTTACCAAATATGGACCGAGTCACTGGTGCTCGAGCTAAAAAAGGCCTCGATATAACAGGAATGCAACATGCGGCGGCGATTATAAGGCACAACCAATTAGCAGATTTAGCTGATGATGCATTTGAAGGATTGGATGGCTGGGTCTCCCCTACTTGTACATTCCTGCCTATGCCTGTTGCTGATTTGGCCGAGGCGGGTGCTGCAGAAAAATCAGCACAAGCGTCTCGTAATACGCAACCTGGGAATATCTTTAAGCTTTGCGCTATTACTACTCCCGTTCACCAGTTTGGTTCACCGCTGCCTGTCGGATTACAAGTTATGTGTCGAAGAGGATTTGACACGCATGCTCTATCGATTGGGTTGGCCCTTGAAACACATTTTGGTCCAGGGGCAAAACCAAATCTTTCCCCAATCTGAGTTCAACCTGTTTGGTCAAAAAATAATTTATTACTTATTAGAAAATGGAATATACGATGGGGTCTCCAACTGATGGATACGATTACATAATAATTGGGGCAGGGTCTGCAGGTTGCACGTTAGCTAATCGTTTGACTGAAAATCCATCTATAAAAGTATTGCTGCTTGAGGCTGGTGGCAAAGATACCAATCCTTGGATTCATATTCCGGTTGGATACGTAAAAACACTGGATATGCCGAGTCTAAATTGGCGGTTTGAAACAGAACCTGAGGCGAGTACCTATAATAGATCTATTCCAATACCCCGTGGCAAAGTGCTGGGTGGTTCTAGCTCTATTAATGGTATGGTTTATGTGCGAGGGCAACCTCTTGACTATGACACTTGGTCACAACTCGGGAATAGAGGCTGGTCATATGACTCTGTTTTACCATATTTTAAAAAGTCCGAGAATTATGATAGCTCTAAAAGTTCCTGGCGTGGCAATGATGGCCCGCTGATTACGTCAGAGGGCTCTGAGCGTAATGAACTACTGGATGCTATAATGGATGCGGCTGAGGAGAGCGGTTATCCAAAAAACCCTGATTATAATAGCGGAGATCAAGAAGGTTTTGGATATTTTCAAGTTACTCAAAAAAAAGGTCGGCGTTGGTCTACAGCCAAAGCATTTTTGGAACCTGCTCTCAAACGTTCTAATCTGAGATTAGAAATAAAAGCACATACGTTAAAAATATCGATTGAAGATAAAACCGCTGTCGGGGTCGTGTATCAGCAGTCGGGAAAAATTAAAACTATCAGAGCAAAAAAAGAGGTAATAGTTTGTGCCGGAGCGGTTCAGTCTCCTCAAATTCTAGAGCTTTCTGGTATTGGTGACGCAAAAGTACTGTCTGACAGAGGAGTAAAAGTACTACACGAACTTTCTGGTGTTGGAGAAAATTATCAGGACCATTATATCGTTAGACAGACATGGAAAATAAAAAAAAGAATTACTTTAAATGAGCAGACTAAGGGATTATTTCTCTTTAAGGAATTGTTAAAATATGCTGTTAGTCAAAAAGGGATTATGACTTTTCCCGGTGGAATTTTATCTGGTTACGTTGCTACAAGGCCAGAGGTATCTACACCCGATATCCAGTATACAATTGTACATGCTAGTTTTAAGGATGTTAAGAAACGGGTTTTTGATAATCATCCCGGTATGACGATTGCTCCATGTCAGTTGCGTCCGGAATCCAGAGGGTCAATTCATATAAAATCACCTGATCCATTCTCAGCTCCTGCTATTAAGGGCAATTTTTTGGCTGAGGAAAATGATTGCCGTACAATAGTCGATGGAATGAAGATTGCACGAAAAATTGTTTCAGCACCCGCCTTAAAAGCCTACGCAGATGAAGAAATAGAGCCCGGAATTAATGTGGATTCCGATGAAGACTGGCTGGATTTCGCAAGAGCTAAAGGGAATACAGTTTATCATCCTGTAGGTACTTGCAAAATGGGTAGTGATCCAATGTCAGTCGTGGATGACCGGTTACGTGTTCATGGGTTGCAGGCGCTTCGGGTTGTTGATGCTTCCATAATGCCAACATTAGTCTCAGGTAATACTAATGCGCCAACCATTATGATAGCCGAAAAAGCAGCTGATATGATCAAAGAGGATGCAAAAAAATAATCATGTTACTGCGATAGGAAAGATAAAGGACTATCTTTGATTTAAGGATAACGTTTAGGAGATCTCTTTAATGCTACCACTACCTTCACGTCTAGCTTCAGCTCGTTTGAACGGTACTCTAGTAACTATTGACAAGAATGAAGAACCAATGAGTTTGCAGGCTGCTTATAGTATACAAGAAAAAGTGATAGGCCTACTTGGTGTATCATCGGAATCTTGGAAGGTTGGGTCTACTTCGAAAGAAGCCCAACGTAAACTGGGAACTACCGAACCTGGGGCGGCAAGGGTCCCAAAGCAATTTAAATATACTGATGGCGCTACGATCCCTGTTTTTGCTAATCATGACCTTTGGGTGGAAGGCGAGTTTGCTTTGCGAATGGGGATAGATTTACCTCCTAGGGAACAGCCCTACATATATGAAGAAATACTGGCTGCGATCGATGGTGTTGCGCCATCGCTGGAATTCGTGGGATCTCGGTTGGCAGGAGGGATAGGAAAAAGTGGAAGATTTAATGCTACAGCAGATGGTGGTGCGAACGTAGCGCTTTGTACTGGCAAGATTATGGGCGATTGGCAAAATATAGACCTATCGACACACCAAGTAGATTTGAGTTTGAATCATAAAGTAGTTGCTTCAGGTTTAGGTAATAAAGCACTAGGAAATCCACTTAATGTAATAGTCTGGTTGGCAAACCATTTACGGAGTTCTACGGGCCTTAGGGCGGGGGAAATAATTTCAACGGGCACCTGCACAGGACTTATTAAGGTATCGGCAGGTGACCAAATCGAAGCCGACTTTGGAGTTATTGGTAAAATAAAATCTCATCTTATTAACGCGGCGACCGGATAATAACTCAGGAGAGTGAAACTGTGAAAAAGATGGCTATGGATTTAGGAACGTCTTAACTTCGTTTATTGCATTTTCCAGGTTGCAACGTGTAATGACTGCCTCTTTCGGGAAGGCAGTTAAAAGCCGAGTTGGCATTCCAGGGTCAAGTAATATAAAAATGCCCTTGTCAGTTTTACTTCGAATTAATCGACCAAATGCTTGGGTAAGCTTTATCTTCGTAAGCATATCAGTATAGGTTTTTCTTCCAAATAATTCTTGCCGAGCTTTATTTAAGATGGCTGGTCTTGGCCATGGAACTCTATCAAATACGATTAACCTTAAAGACCTGCCGGGGATATCTACACCGTCTCTAGCAGCGTCGGTGCCTAATAGGCATGAATTTTCTTCCATTCTAAAGATATCTATTAACGTAGATAAATTTAGGCCATCACTATGTTGAGAATAAACTTTTAAGCCTAATTTATCCAACGGATGATAGATTTTACCGTGTACTGCGCGAAGTCGTTTAATTGCAGTGAATAGCCCTAACGATCCACCATTTGCAGCAAAAAATAATTCGCGGTATGCAGCTGCGACCTGGTCAAGGTCATTTCTTTTTACATCATTTACAATAATTACTTGGGTTTGATTTGAATAATCGAAGGGCGAGTTGACAGCTACTTGGATCGCAGGCGTTTTTAAATGAATAGTTCCAGTGCGTTTTTCTGCTATCTCCCATTGATTCTCAGGTTTTATAGATTCTTCTTTCAATGTTGCAGATGTGATTACTATTCCGTGTGCAGGGTTAAAGACATTTTTCGTTAGTGGTGTCGTTGGATCAAGCCAATGACGTTTCATTCCTATGTCAATATTGTGACCTTGAAGGCGTTGAATTTCTAGCCAATCGATAAACTCAGTTTTCTCAGTTTTCTCAGTATCGCCTATCGAATCCAACATTGATCGCCATTGCTTGAGATTTAATGATCCCCTTCGAGTGAGAGACCTTATTATTGCTTCTATCCTTATTCGATTATGTGTTTCTATCGTTTCTTTTTTGTCGTTCAGCAGACTATTTAAAACACTACAGAATTCTAAAATTAGCTGGGCTAAACTGTTTAAACCTTTAGAGAATATTGTGGCAGTTGCAACTAAAGTCTCGGTTGCGGGTTCAACATCAGTTTCTAGAGAATAAGCATTCGTCGCAATCTCCGATCGGGTATCTACTTGTTGTTTGATCGCAGAAAAAAAAGACTCACCTGGTCCAATCGGTTTTTGGTCTATTAATCGATTAAGCCATCCTTCTCGAGGTAATATTTGTGCTGCTAAAAGGATGTTATCTAGAATTTTTAGTCCATCCGGATCATCTGAAATAAGGTCAACAACTCTTCGTTTTAATCCTTTACCTCGTCCCATGGTTTTATTCTCTGCACCTAATAACCAACGGCGAAGTTCAAAGGTTTCTGCGCCACTCAAATATATCGAAAAAGCGGCATCGGCGGCTTCAAATAGATGGTGACCCTCATCAAAAATAAATCTAGTCGGTTGGTAGGGATCCTCTTCTTCTGTTCTAGACGACTGAACCATTACCAATGCATGATTAGCAATCACGATGTCAGCGCGCCTAGAGTTTCGGATAGATTTTTCGACAAAGCATTTATGATAATGAGCGCAGGCTGAATAGATGCATTCACCTCTTCTGTCTGCCAGACCAACGGTTCTGCCTCGACCAAGTAAATCGGAAAGCCAAGAAGGGAAATCCCCACCTGTCATATCTCCGTCTTGAGTTCTGGAAATCCACCTGGCCATTAAACCCAATGCAACACCGTTCTGAGGTGTTGAGAGTAATTGGCGGGAGGCTTCTTCCAGGTTAAGTAAGCAAAGGTAATTTTCTCTTCCTTTCCGAATAGTGATTTTTTTTGATTTGCGAATTGGGTCTGGATAAAGACTGTTTAACTCATTAGCTATTTGGTGTTGTAAATTGCGAGTGAAGGTTGAAACCCAAACTGGCGTATTATTTTTTTCGGCCCAGATTGTTGATGGTGCTAAATAGCCCAATGTCTTCCCAATTCCTGTTCCGGCATTTGCTAGAACAACACGGGGACCATCTTTTTCGTTACGAGATCCAAAAGCTGCCAAAATCTGAGACGTGTACTCTATCTGACCGCGTCTGACTTCCGACGATTCAGGCAACATCTCAGTTAATCTATTAATAGACTCTCCTTCTGTTATAAGTTTATTTAAATCCGAGGGCTCGGGAGCATACTCTGACCATTCTAATAAATCCTCCCAAACATTGAGAGCATTTGATTTTACAGGGGATGTAGTATCTCGTTTTAGTCCTAACGCATCAAAGATTAAAGGGGCCCATAACCAACCACCGCGTCGCATTACTTCAGCAATTGGGATTAGTTTTTCTTTATTAGAAAACTCGGCAAGCTCTTTAAGTAATTCTACCGCCGCATCTAATAAAATTAATGCTGCATCAACTTCATTATTTGGGCTTTGTAAACCCATGGCATCTGCTAGCCCAGTTGGAGTTGGGATGCAGAATTCAGCTGGTCTTACAAAAGCGTATAGCTCTAGTATATCGAAACATAAAAATTGTTTGCAACTAAGACGAAACGCCGTGGCTTGCAAATGGCAAACCAAAGGGGGGTGTTCTTCAATCTTACTTAGTGTTTGATCATGGGGGATTCTTTCAATTTCTCCGTCTGGGGAGACCCATATACTACTCGTAGTTTCAGTAAGGAGTATCGCGGGAGCCCAACGTGAAATTATTTGTTTGAAACTTTGAGTCATATCTCATTTGAGTTATTATTAAAAGGTTAGTGTGTCAACATTGCCGCCGACAACGATAGTAGTATTTTTTATACTTATGGGTGGCGTGCTGTTTTATGCATAAGGTTCTGTCAAAAAAACTGTCAATGATTGAAAATTCGCCGATATGGACACTAACGATAAAAAGATTATAAAACTTCTACAACAAAATGCACGGATGACGCATAAAAATATTGGCTTGAAGATCCGTTTGCCTACCTCGACCGTAAGCGATCGTATACGAGCATTAAGTACTGCTGGTATAATAAAAAATACAGTGGTTCAAATAGATCCATCGGCAGTAGACCTTAGTACTCTAGCATACATCTCAGTATTAATAGATTGGATGGAGACAAATAAAGATTTCGGAATAGCTGTGCAAAGTATCCCTGAGGTCATGGAATGTCATCGTATTACCGGAGACTGGTCTTACCTTTTAAAAGTAAGGGCACGTGATAATATACAACTGGAGGAACTAA
>MDSX01095716.1_pt1 | contig 10259 bp, 10 predicted proteins | sample 811141 | NCBI WGS metagenome assembly MDSX01 (sample SAMN05326642, study PRJNA326480) | marine metagenome | isolation source: seawater | place: Atlantic Ocean: South East | collected 2010
CGAGCCCGCGAGATGGGCAGCGCCGCCGACATGCCGCGGATGATGCGGATCACCATCCTCGCGAATGCCTGCGGCGCCGCGACCGGCGGACTGGCGATGCCCTACATATTCGAGGTCGCGGGATACGATATCCTGTTCGTCTTGGGGGGCGTTGCGATGTTCCTCGGCGCCGTCGCCACCTTGCCGCGGCACGTGCCGGGCTAAAACTCCGGCGGTGCAATCCCGTGCTGACGGCAGGCAGCGGTGACCGTATTTGCCAATAGGCACGCGATTGTCATCGGCCCGACACCACCGGGCACCGGGGTGATGGCGCCGGCCACGGCTTTCGCTTCGGCGAAGGCGACATCGCCGACCAGGCGCGTCTTGCCCTCTTCACCCGGTTTCGGCACGCGATTGATACCGACATCGATCACAATCGCACCCGGTTTGACCCAGTCACCGCGCACCATTTCGGCCCGACCGACAGCGGCGACCAGAATATCCGCCCGGCGGCAGACCTCCGGAAGGTCCGCCGTCCGTGAGTGGCAGATCGTGACTGTGCAGTTGGCGTCGAGCAGCAAATGCGCCATCGGTTTGCCGACGATGTTGGAGCGGCCGATGATCACCGCCTCCTTTCCCGAGAGGTCGCCCATCCGGTCCTTCAGCATCATCAGACAGCCAAGCGGGGTGCAGGGCACCATGGGGTCTCCGCCAGTTGCGAGCCGGCCCGTGTTAACTACATGAAACCCGTCCGCATCCTTATCAGGCGAGATGGCATCGATGACAGCCTGTTCATCGATCTGATCGGGTAGAGGCAGTTGGACCAAGATGCCGTGGACGGCATCATCCCCATTCAATGTACCGATAAGGGCAAGCAGCTCTTCTTGTTCGGTATCCATCGGCAGGACGTGCTCAAACCCGTTCATGCCCGCTTTGACCGTCGCCTTATTCTTGTTGCGGACATAGACCTCGCTCGCGGGATCCTCACCTACGAGCACCACTGCAAGGCCTGGTGTCAAACCGTGGTCCGACTTCATTTCACTCACCGCGTCGGCGATCCGGCCGCACAGCTCCGCCGCAAAGGCCCTTCCGTCAATAATGTCAGCTTCCGCCATTTCAATCTCTCCACGGACGCGTCGCACCCGATGTCGCACAGACGGTGACCGTCGCGTGATCGCTCAGCATCTCGCTCAACCGCGTGGCCAATACTCGTGCATTAGGCTACGGACGAAATACAGGAGCAGAATCAGGATCACCGGCGAAATATCGATGCCGCCTAAATTCGGTATGAACCGGCGGATCGGCTGCAATGCCGGTTCTGTCAGGCGATAGAACATATTGCCCAAGGTATAGACGAACTGGTTCCGCATATTGATGACGTTGAATGCGACCAGCCAGCTCAGTATCACCTGGATGAGAACCACCCAGATGTAGAGTTCGATCACGGCGCTCAGTAAGAACAGCAGGGAGTTCATGGTGTATCCGAATGGCGTTGGGAAAACCGTTAGATTACAGTACAGAACCAGACGGAAGTGGGGCAAGCCTTGTGATACGCCAATCGGCTTGACAGAAATGCGCCGGGTCAACATATTCCGCCTGCCCGGCGCAGCTGGGCCTTTGTGGGGCCGTAGCTCAGTTGGGAGAGCGTCGCGTTCGCAATGCGAAGGTCAGGGGTTCGACTCCCCTCGGCTCCACCAAATTTCTCAGAGACTTAGCGGCAATTAGTAAGTCCAACGGATCGATCTGTCACACTCGTGTCACAGGGAGAACAAATTCAGTCTTTGAAGCGGTAACCCAGAGCTATAAGGCAGCAGATTGATACCGTTGTATTTAGTTGGATAACGCTGTCATAGTAGGGTGTAGGATAGGTTATCCCAAGGTTTACTGATGGCAGTAATAACTTGTATTGAAGATCAGCGGAAACTGGCCATGCGGAAAGTACCACGCATGTTTTATGACTATGCCGATGCTGGCTCGTGGACAGAATCTACTTATCGATCGAACGAAGAAGATTTTGAAGATTTAAAATTGCGGCAACGGGTCGGATTCGATGTAAGTGATCGCAGCACCAGGATGGCCATGTTAGGCCAGGATTTGCCAATCCCGGTGGCCCTCGCACCAACGGGGCTCACGGGGATGCAACGCGCTGATGGGGAAATTTTAGCCGCAAAAGCTGCCGAGGAATTTGGCGTTCCTTTTACACTCTCAACTATGTCGATTTGTTCAATCGAAGATGTCGCAGCTAATACATCGAAACCATTTTGGTTTCAATTGTATGTAATGCGCGACAGAGATTTTATCCGGAGACTTATAGAACGGGCTAAAGCCGCAAATTGTTCAGCTCTAATGATAACTCTCGATCTTCAAATTTTAGCACAGCGGCATAAAGACCTGCGTAACGGCCTTAGCGCGCCTCCAAAGATGACTATCAGTAATATGATTAACCTACTTACTAAGCCATCTTGGTGTCTTGGCATGTTGCAAACTAAACGAAGGCAATTCGGAAACATTGTTGGACACGTTGAAGGTGTCGATGACATGTCATCTTTATCTGATTGGACCATTAGCCAATTTGACCCAAGCCTGAATTGGGAAGACGTGGCCGAATTACGGAAATTATGGGACGAAAAACTTATCATCAAAGGAATAATGGATAAAGAAGACGCGAAGGCGGCCGTTCGCATTGGGGCAGACGCTATTGTTGTGTCTAATCATGGGGGTCGTCAATTGGATGGTACTATTTCATCAATTAGTGCCTTACCGCCAATCTTAGACGCGGTTGGGGATCAATGTGAGGTATGGATAGATGGCGGTATTAAAACTGGTCAGGACATACTTCGAGCGGTCGCCTTAGGGGCTCAGGGAACGTTAATTGGTCGTGCATTTCTTTACGGTCTTGGCGCAAATGGAAAGGACGGGGTTACTCAAACTTTGGAAATTCTCCAAAATGAGCTCGATTTGACCATGGGTTTGTGCGGGAAAAAAAATTTAGCCGATGTGGATAAGTCAATCTTATATCAATACCAATAACGGTCAGTATTTTTTATTTGGAACCCCACAGATGCGTCGGTCTTAATCCGCTGCGTTTTGCTGCCTCTGCGTTTAGACGACGAATTTTGAGAATTTCTCGGTAGCAATCCTCGACACGACGTCGGCGAGGACACCTGGAGCAAAGTGCTCGACTTTATGGGCCAAAACCACGCAGCGTAGTGTCTGAATCGCGGTCTAAACGCCACGAAAATTCGGCTTGCGTTTTTCCACGAAAGCACGGCGGGCCTCCTTCGCGTCGTCAGAGCTCTGCAGGATACCGCCCGCGTTGGACGTGAGCACCATCGTGGTCTCCAACGTACTGTCTAGAGCCGCACGCATAATCCGTTTGCTGGTCCACTGCACCAGAGGCGGCATAGCGATGATGCGCCCACAGAGGTCGCGGGTGAAATCCTCCAGCTCTTCCGACGTCACCAGGTGGTTCAATAAACCCCATACATAGGCCCGGTCCGCATCAAGGGATCCTGTATATGCGAACTCTAGGGCGCGCCCGAGACCAATCATCTTCGGCAGATAGTAGGAACCGCCATTCTCCATGATCTGGCCGGCCTGCTGATAGCCGATGAACCGCGTCTTCTCGCAACCGATTCGAATATCGCAATGCAAAGACATATCCATCCCGGAGCCGACCGCGGCGCCATTGATCATCGCGATGGTCGGCTTGCGTATTACCGAGATGTCACGGTGCAGCTTCGTGAAACCATGATAAAAGTGCTGGCGCATCGCATCCGGGCCTTCATGCGGCGCCCGGGCGCCCTCCACGTTCGGGCCGATCTCATCCGCGCTCGGCCTCTCCTTTAAATCGGCGCCCGAACAGAATCCGCGACCCACACCAGTCAGCACGATCACCCGAACATCGGGATCGTCATCGGCCGCGCGCATATACTCACCAACCTTCGCGACAGTGCCGTTCGACTCGGCCGTTCCGTAGAGGGCATTCATCTTTTCCGGCCGGTTAAACTTGATCCAAAGGATGCCGTTATCCTCTTTCTCGTAGAGCAGATAGTCGACAAACTGCGGTTCCATTTCTAATCCCCCGGATATGTCTCGATTAGAGAACGATATAGGCGACGCCCTACCGCGGACGACCGCTGCCCTAATTGGGAAGGCCGTCGATCTGGCGCTGAAGCGCCTTGTCTTCGTCCGATCCCGCAGGCACGCCGGCTTGCGCCTTCTCCCAGAGTTGCCGAGCTTCCGCAGCATCACCGGCACCCGCCGCCGCCAAACCTGCAAAGAACAGAGCTTCGACATTCGTCGGATCGATCGACAGAATCTTTTGCATGACCTCGACCGAACCAGCCGTCGGTATGTTCCCAGCCACCGATCGGATCGCGCGCGCATAAAGCGTCAGAATTTCCACATTCCCCGGCGCAGCCGCGGCCGCCTTCGCCATCGCATCACGCGCATCGATGCGTTTCCCGAGAACGGTATAGGAACGTGCGAGACGCACCCAGCCTTGGAGATCGTTTGGATTTTCCTCCAGCCGGGCTGCTAATTGCGCCACCATAGCTTCTATCATCTCACGTTGGTCTTCCGGACTCATATCTTGTGCGGCACGAATATCTTCCACGCTGGGACCGCGCGGCGCGCCACTTGCCGCTTTGGGAAGACCCAACTCTCTAGCGAGCGCCTGCAGTTGCCGCTTCACGAACGGCGCGTTGGCGAATTGCGTCATCGCCTTATCCAGCGCCGACTTGGCCTTGTCCCGCTTTCCAAGAACGCCGTAGGACCGAATCAACCGCATCCAACCTTCGAAATTGCCCGGATTCTCTTCGAGTTTCGCTGCCAAACCGGCGACCATGCCACGAATCATTTCCTGGCGATTTTCCGGCGACATTTGCTGGGAAGCCGCCATATCTTCACGCGATGGCCCTCCCGGTCTCGATTGAGTTTGCGGCTGTGATGCCGGCAAGGGTTTCGGTAGGGCCGCAACATCAAGCCCCAGTCTATCGGATGCCTCCTCCAGGCGCTGACGTGTCGCGGCAGTCCAAGGTGCATCGGCCGGCGATTCAGCAAGAAGCGCGGACCACATATCATAGGCCTCACGGTGCGCCCTCGCCTGCCAGTCCGCGAGCCCCATGTAGTAACGTGCCGTCGGCTCTTTGGCATTTCGGTCCAGCGCAATTAGAAAGGCGCCGCGGCTCTTGGGGGTCACCGCCCCATCCGCGGCCAGCGCCAGCGCCTCGCCGTATGCCGCGTAGACGCCGGCGATCGCATCGTCCATTTCTATCAGCCGCTCATAGGCGGGGATCGCCGATTGGAAGTCGCCCATCGTCATGAAGGTTCGAGCCAGTAGCTGCCATTCCTGGGCGTTATCCGGATCGCGTTCGAGCCGATCCTTCAAACGCTTTGCAAGTGACGACAGATCCATTCGATCTCCGTCGCGCTGCGCTGTTTGCTGTCGTCGTTCTTCCTCGCGTTCCGCATATGGGCGCGCCGGTTGGCCCGGAGCGCCGACCTGAAGATAGGCGGCCACCGTACCGCCGATCAGCAACGCCACGAGTGCTGCCGCGGCCGCCGGTTGCCGTTGATTCAAACGGCTGTCTTTTCTGCGAGCATTGTCCGCGGCAAGAATGCGTCGGCTGATTTCCACCTTTGCAGCTTCCGCCTCCGAATAATTTAGGCGGCCTTCAGCCTGCTCCCGTCCAATTTCCGACAGCTGATCGCGAAACACTTCAATATCGAAATCCGCCTCGTCTCGACCCTCGCTCTTTCCCAGGATCAATGGCCAAGCGACAGCGGCACCCACCAGTGCCGAAAGAACGGCAGCCGCAATCCAAAAGATCATCGTCCCTCGCCGTCGTCCAGAAGTGCGGCAATTCGCTTTTCTTCATCGTCGCTCAACCCCGCTGTCGCGCGGGCCGGTACCACGCGCCTATTGCGAAAGAATACAATCAGGCCAATCACCCAAAAAATGAAGATACCGATCGGCCCGTACCACAATAGATAGGTCGATGCCTTGACCGGTGGCTTGAGCAGCACGAAGTCGCCATAGCGCTTCACTAGAAAGTCTAAGATTTCCGGATCGCTGTCGCCTTTCTGCAGGCGTTCGCGCACGAGTACGCGAAGGTCACGCGCCAGATCGGCATTTGAATCGTCGATCGACTGGTTTTGGCAAACGAGACAGCGAATATCCTTCGACAAGGCTCGCGCTCGTGCTTCAAGTGCCGGGTCCTTCAACACTTCATTCGGCTGTAGGGCAAGCGCGTCACCGAGCAGGCACACCAACACCAACACCGCAACCCAGATCGACCTATTCATCCGCGCAAATCCTTGAGCAATGGCTCAATGGTCTCCGTGAAGGTTTCCTCGAAGACCGGACCCACGTGCTTGTAGCGAATGCGCCCTTCGCGATCGATGATATAAGTTTCCGGCACCCCGTAGACGCCCCACTCGATACCGGCGCGATTATCGAGATCGAAACCAATCCGAGCATAGGGGTCCCCCAACTCGTCAAGCCAATTCACCGCTGCCTGACGCTGATCCTTCCAATTGATGGCGTGGATCGGCACGTCACTCGTCTCCGCAAGCTGCATCCACAAGGGATGTTCCGCGCGGCATGGAATGCACCAAGACGCGAACACATTCACAATCGCGACCTCACCCTTGAGATCGGCCGTCGCGAGGCCGGGTTTCTGGGGTTTGAGCGGCGGCAATTCAAAATCCGGTACTGGCTGATCGATCAGCGCCGAGGGAATAATGCGCGGATCCTTCGTCAAGCCAATGCCAAAATACACAGCCATGCCCAGAAACACGGCAAGCGGAAGCAAGAAGAAAAGTCTTTTCATCGCGGCTTATTCCGCAGGTGCCGGCGCTGCCGCGCCGACGCGGCGTTTGCGTGAGGGCGCGCCGATCCGTAGCCTGCGGTCCGTAAGGGAGACGAGACCACCCAGCACCATGACGACGGAACCGATCCAGAGCCACGGAACCAGCGGCTTGTAGTAGAGCCGTGTTGTCCATCCGCCCTGGCCGTTCGGCTCTCCCAGCACTGCATAGAGGTCATACATCGCCGTCGTCAATATCGCGGCTTCGGTGGTGTCTTGTCCCGAGACGAGATACTGCCGCCGTTCCGGCTGTAGCACTGTCAAAATTCGACCATCATCCTTGACGGTAAAGTTGCCGCGTTCGGCCACGTAATTCGGTCCTCGAATGTGATCGGCGCCGTCGAACACGAACTCGTAGCTTGAAACATACACCTTGTCGCCCGGCTTCATGATCTGAATGCTCTCGATCTGCCAGAGACCCGCGCCCGTTATACCCGCGACCGTTATGGCGAGCCCGAAATGCGCCACCGTCATACCCCAAGTAGCACGGGGCAATCCCGCAGCACGCTTAAAAACGTCTGCGAGGGCTGCCCGACCAACACCGACCCGTTCTCCGACTTCAAGCAATGCAGATGCACCGAGCCAAACCGCAAGTCCGATACCGAGTGCGCCGAAAACCGTCTTACCCCAGGTGAGATATGCCGTGATTAAGGCGACGATTCCCGCAAGCAGGAAAGCCATCTTGAGGCGCCCAAGCGCGCCCGCCAGATCCGCCCGTTTCCATGGTAATAAGGGCCCAACGCCAAGTGCTACCACCAGCGGTATCATCAACGGAATGAATGTCGCGTTGAAGAATGGCGGTCCGACGGAAACCTTTTCGCCGCCGAACGCTTCGAGAAATAGCGGGTAAAGCGTGCCTAGGAACACGGTGGCAGCCGCAGTCGTCAACAGAAGGTTGTTAAGCACCAATCCTCCTTCACGGCTGATCGGCTTAAACAGGCCGCCACCTTGAAGCGTCGGTGCCCGCCACGCGTAGAGCGCCAGACTGCCGCCAATCGCGATGACCAGAAGGCCGAGAATGAACACACCGCGATCCGGGTCTGTAGCAAAAGCGTGAACCGACGTCAGAACACCCGAGCGCACGAGGAAAGTGCCGATCAGGCTGAGCGAGAAGGTGATAATGGCGAGTAGGATGGTCCAGCTTTTCAGGGCATCGCGCTTCTCGACGACAACCGCCGAGTGAAGGAGCGCGGTGCCAACCAGCCACGGCATGAAGGACGCGTTTTCCACCGGGTCCCAGTACCACCATCCGCCCCATCCGAGCTCGTAATAGGCCCACCAACTGCCAAGGGCGATACCGGCAGTCAAAAACAGCCATGCGAGTAAAGTCCAGGGCCGCACCCAGCGCGCCCAGGCGGCGTCGACCTTACCTTCGATCAGGGCGGCAACAGCGAAAGAGAAAGAGATCGAAAAGCCGACATAGCCGGCATATAGAATTGGCGGATGGAGCGCCAAGCCGGGATCTTGCAACAAAGGATTGAGACCTTTTCCGTCAAGCGGCGCCGGCACCAGGCGATCGAACGGATTCGAAGTGAGGACCATAAAGAGGAGAAAGCCAACGGAAATCATAGCCTGGACCGCGAGCGTCCGCGACTTCAGCCCGGGTGGCAGGTTACGCCCGAAACCAGCGACGATTGCGCCGAACAGAGCCAGAATCAGGACCCAGAGCAGCATCGATCCTTCGTGATTACCCCATACGCCGCTGATCTTATAGATCATTGGTTTCAGCGAATTCGAATTCTCTACGACATTCTTCACGCTGAAGTCACTGGTCACGTAGGCATAGGTCAGAGCCAAAAACGAGATGGTCAGCAAACCCAACTGTGCCGCGGCCGTCGGGCTTGCGACAGCCATCCAAGCGCGGTCGTTGCGGGCCGCACCGATCATCGGCACGATGGATTGCGCAACGGCGACGCAGAGTGCGAGAATCATCGCGAAATGGCCAATTTCTACGATCATTTCTTGAAGTCCTCTCCTGTCGTATGTTTCCACTTGCCGGACTTCTTCAATGCCTCGGCGACTTCAGGCGGCATGTAGTTCTCGTCATGTTTCGCAAGCACCTCACGCGCGACAAACACACGTTCGGGATTGAGCGAACCCTCGGCAACCACGCCCTGGCCTTCGCGAAAGAGATCGGGCAGGATTCCGCGATAGCTGACCTTGACCGTGTGGTCGAGGTCCGTCACCTCAAAGTTCGTCACAAGACCGTTTTCCGCCTTTGTGATGGATCTTTCCTTTACCAGTCCCCCCATGCGGAAGTGCTGTCCCGGGGCAATAGCCTTCGCTTGGATATCGCTCGGGCTGTGAAAGAAAACGATATTGTCTTCGAGGGCGGTGAGCACGAGGGCAGCCGCCACACCCAGCATGGTCAGGCCCGTCAGAACAATATAAAGCCGCCGTCGTTTACGCATCACAGCCGTAGTGCGCGGTCTGCCTGTTACCGTCATACCTCATCTCCATCATCCACACCGCGCCGCTTGCGCCGGATAAGGTCGAGGTGGCGTTCGCGCTGACGCATCGTATGCAGGGTCTGCGCCAGAATACCGACAATGACGACCGTGGCGATCATGTAGGCAGGCCAAATGTATACGCCGTGTCCGCCCATTTCGAAGTATTCACTCACGCTCTCCGCTCCATTCTCTCTAGCCGCGCGCTTCGGCCAATTGAATGTTGCGAATTTTTGCTGCGGCAATTTCGCTACGAACCCGTAGAACGAGGATCGTTACGTAAAAAAACGTGAATCCGAGCGCCATGAGCAGGAGCGGCCAAAGCATCGAACTGTGCACCGCTGGCACATCAAGCCGGGTCACGCTCGCAGGCTGATGCAATGTATTCCACCAATCGACCGAAAATTTAATGATTGGGAGGTTCACGGCGCCGACCAAAGCCAAAACGGCAGAAGCCTTGGCGCCACGTGCCGGATCGTCGAAGGCATTGTTCAGCGCGATATAGCCGAGATACAGGAAAAACAGGATCAAAACCGACGTAAGGCGGGCATCCCAGACCCACCACGTGCCCCACATCGGCTTACCCCAAAGTGACCCCGTCGCAAGGCAGATTAAGGTGAAACCCGCGCCAACAGGGGCGCTCGCCTTGGCAATCAAATCGGCAAGTGAATGCTTCCAGATCAGCGCCATGGCACTCGAAATGGCCATTGACGAGTAGATGAGAAGCGCCATCCACGCAGAAGGTACGTGCACATACATGATCCGCACGGTCTCTTTCTGTTGATAGTCCGGCGGCGAGACGAACAACCCCAAATAGAGACCGGCACCGATGCACAGAATTGACAGGCCGGCGCTCCACGGCAGGATGGCCCGTCCGATCCTAAGAAATCGATTGGGGTTCGCGAGACGAAACATAGAATTCATATAAGGGTTCCCGTAAATTTTCGCCCGTAAATTTTCC
>MDSX01030850.1_pt1 | contig 10256 bp, 16 predicted proteins | sample 811141 | NCBI WGS metagenome assembly MDSX01 (sample SAMN05326642, study PRJNA326480) | marine metagenome | isolation source: seawater | place: Atlantic Ocean: South East | collected 2010
CCATCAGATTAGCAGTCTGACCCGTTAACCGCTCCGGCAACATAACTTTTTACGCCGTGAGTAAGATTCGAACTTACGCGGGCAAAGCCCATCAGATTTCAAGTCTGACCCGTTAACCGCTCCGGCATCACGGCATAGCCGCCACTGGGGATTGAACCCAAGACCTCCACATTACAAGTGTGATGCTCTACCACTGAGCTATAGCGGCAAAGTTTTCTAATATTCTAAAGTAATTTAAAATTTGTTATTTTACGCATAAAATTTTTTAATTTCCACCGGTGGGATTTGAACCCACGAAGCATCTGCAGTGCATCTTAAGTGCACCCCCTTTGACCGGACTCGGGTACAGTGGAAAATATCAAATCCCATCCGCCGGGGCCGGACGGCGAACGGGACGCTGTTAACATAAAACAAAACCTGCTTTGACCTCTTGCATACTTGGGGGGTAACCCCAAGGCAGGATTCGAACCTGCGAAGCATATTTCAGCCGGAAGATTTAGAGTCTTAATTGTTAGATAGTTTATTTGCTGTAAGTTAACATTTGTAACCGTGCTCCCGTATTCTCGCGCTGGGGCTCGAACCCAAGACCTTCGGCTCATAAGACCGATGCTCTACCAACTGAGCTACACGAGAGCTTCTTTTTCTTCACAATATTAAATAACATCATTTCTTTAATATTGTTTTAACTAATTATTTTAAGTTTTTACATACCATACATATAAATACACGTTTATACTCTATTACTGAATTAACATCATAACCTAAAACACATTTTCTATCGCATAAATCACAATCACTTATTCGTTCAATTGTTACTTGTTTTAAATCACTTTCTACTATTTCAAAATATGGTTTATCTTTTTTTTTTGAACAACATATACCCATATATAAATTACTATTATTAATATTATCCCATTCCCAAATAATATGAGGCTAAAAATATCAACCAAAATGGCGCAACAACTAAATCAATATTAGCAAGTATTGCTATTATTAAACCTAATAATCCATGTTTTATTGATAGTTGTAAATTTTCTACTTTCTCATCTTTTTCTTCCAAATCTAAAGCATAAAAACTAAATATAGCTATTACAAACATATTTATTAAAAAAAATTTTTTGGAAAATAACTCTTTCGCTCTATTTAATTTATTTTTATCAAATAAAATTTTTAATCCTGTTATTAATGTAAATACACCTGCACTTATTATAAATCCTAAAGAAATATGAGGTTTTGATTCTGTCATAGTATATATTATTAATATATATATAAAATTTTATAAATAATATATATCATGAATTACTGGATTATAGATGAAATTTGGAGAGAAATTAAAACATACTTGTTTCATAATATTAAAATTCACGGAAAACATCTAAAAAATGATATTCATATTCAACACTTTAATAAAACATTAAAAGATATTCCAAAATTATATATTCCCAGATTAGGTCCCAGAATTATATATAATTTTAATAAATTTAAATTTGCAAAATTTCTTTATAAAATACCCGCACCATCTAAAATAACAAACAAACGAAATTTATATAAATTAATTATTGAATATGCACCAATAGATAATATAGATAATAAAAAAATTAAAGAATTATATATGGAAAATATAACAACTACAAATAAAGTTTATTAATTATTTATATCAAACGTATCTTCAATACACGATTGAATAAATGATAATAACATAATAAAGATTATTAACATTATTGTTAATGCATCTGAACCTTGGTCATTCATAAGTTTTTCTTCCATACAATCCGATAATTCTTTACAAGAACAATCCATATTATTTTTATAATTGATATATTATTTTTTACTTTTCAATTTTCTATACTAATAATATATGGGAAATACTTGTATAAAAAATTTTTATAAAAAAATGCCAATTAGTGAAAAATGTTGTATATGTAAAAAACAAAGATTTATTGGAGGTACTGAAACCGCCTTTCGTATTTCTACACAGGGTTGTAAAGTTTGTAGATTAAAAAAAAAATATTTTAGTTCTGATAGTAATGATGAAGTTTCTATAACAAGATATCAATTAAATAAAGGAAGATATAAATAAATAATTTTATTTATAATCATATGAATAAAATTATTATTTTTGGTTTCCCACATTGCGGAACTACTATATTAAAATCTATTATTGGTCATATTGATGAAGTTCAGGAAATTATACATGAATGTAGTTATATTGAGCAAAAAATAACTAAAAAATTTGCTGTATGTAAAACACCATTTACCAGAGGTCATTTTTTTTCTTCATCTTCTTGGAGTGATTATCATAAAATTTTTATTATTCGAAATCCATTTTATGTATTTTCATCCTTAAATAAAAGACATAATTTTAATATGGATAAAGAACATTCTATAGAAAATTATAATGAAACTGTGAAAATGTTTCAGTATTTTAAATATTTCAGAAAACAATCTAATACATATTTAATCAGGTATGAAGATATATTTGATAATAATTACCAAGAATTAAAAAATATTTTAAATTCTATAGGTTTAAATTATACTAATAAAATTTTTGATAATTCAAAATATGAAAATATAGTTGATATAAATTATAAAAATATTTCTATTGAAGCAGAACCCGATAATAAAGAACATGGAAAATATAGAACTTGGCAGGTAAATCAACCTTTTATTAATAATAATACTCCTTCAAAAATTAATATTACTTATGAACAAGCTCAGAAGTTATTAGAAAATCAATATGTTCAAATGGTGTATCCAAATTTAAAAAATGAATTTAGTGATTATTTAAAAAAATTAAAAGATAATATATCTCCAGATAATATAAATGAATAAACGTTTAAAAAATCTTTATACAAAAATGATAATTCTTGCAATTATTATTATTGTATATTTTTTAAGTTTGCAATATAAATATGGTGAAAAAAAAATGATATATTATGATCCTTTAAACAAAAAACGTTTTTATATTCCGTTTTATGGTAAAATATCTGGTTGGCCTTTATCTCATATTATTGCATATGCCATATTTACATATCAATATCCTGAGTATTGGTATCATATAATATTTTTGGGTATGTTATGGGAAGTAGTAGAATACGGTTTTAATTATTATCAAGCCGGTGGTAAAAATGTTACATTTCATAATACAAGAACTAAGAATAGTATAGAATATACTAATTGGTGGGAAGCATCAAGACAAGATATTGTATGGAATTCACTTGGAGGAATTATTGGTATGGCATTAAGCAGAATATTTAAGAAATAATTTTTTTATGTTTATTTTAATAAAGAGAAAGGTAAATTTCTCTCCAAATAATTTTTAAGGGAGTTGAAAAATATAAGAGAAAACAAAAATATTGTTGATATTTTATTATATACATAGATACTCTATGATATCAATAGGATATATCAAATATATTTAAAACCAAAAGTTTTTAAATATATAAATGCCGTGTGCTGAATGCTGTCTCTCAATATGTGATAATTTAAGTTTTTGTTCTGCTCAAGTAAAAGCTAAATTTAAAGATGATTTATTAATAGGAACTGAACATTCAAAAAAAATTTTACCTACTTGCCAAACACCCCAAAATTCTATGGAACAATTAAGTCAAGATGATAAAGTTCAAATTGTTTTAAATGACCCAAAATTTGGAATGTTTGCCTTATTTAAATGGCATTGGAAAAAAGGTCATAAAAATGAAATTTTAAAACAAAAAAATGCTTTTTATTGTTCGCATACTTTCTCATTGCTCGCTTTTTTACCAATTCTTATTTTTTTATCACAATGGATAATTTATATTGCTTTCCTTAGTTATGAAATTAAACAATACGATAAAGGTCTCTGTCCTAATGATTCTGAATGGGAAAAAAAAGCAATTATGTTTGCAGCAAGTTTAGTTTATTTTGTTAGATCCTTCTTTCTATGGGATAATTTAACTGATAGAACAAGATTAAATAGAATGACACCGAGTATAGATTTCTGGGTTATGCTGGATACATTTCAAGAATATGGATTTAACTTATTTGTTTATCTTGCAAATTTATGGATTATTTTTTCTACTGATTCGGTTATTGAAATGATATTAAATCTTATTGCTATGGAATTTTTGATGGAATTAGATAATGAATTTGAAGAAATGTATTTTAAATTTTTACCTGAAGTAGCTGAAGATATATATGATAATTTCTTTGTTACTTTTGAAGATAATAAAAAAAAATTAGCAAAAAGAGATAAATCATGTGCTTTTAAATGTGCGAGATACACTTTTTACATACCCTTCAAAATTCTTGTTAGTAGTTTATTAGTTTTTCCTGTTTTCTGTTTAATTATGGCTATTTATGGACCTATATGTAAATAATTAATTTTCTCCTTTCATTTTTAAATATTTTGGAGCTCCAGCACAATGTCGCCAAATCCACTTACTTTTCCTTTTCCATTCCGCTCCAACTGCTTCTTCACTCATAAAATATAAATCTGCACCATTTATGATAGTTTGAAAAGCCTTTCCTCTTAATTTACAATTCCAAAACATACCAAATTTCATTGGCATTGATTCTCCTACTCTTAAACAAGCTACACAAACTCTTTCCGTATCTCCATGTGGTCCAATTCCACAACCATCTCCATAACCATTTCCTTCTACAATTAACTCTTTATCTTTCGTTAAAATTTCAACACTATCCAATAAAGTTTTAACTAATGGAGAATGGTCAAATCCTATAATTGTTCCTTGTTTATTTTCATAATTTGCTTCTCTACTTTTTTTACCATAACAAACATTCTCTCTCGCTCGCTTATTTAATACCTTTTTTCTCCTAACATCATAATATTTTCTATCCCATTCATAACTTTGCAATTCCTTAATAAAATCTTTATGAATATCTTCATCCAAATAATTTCTTATAATCATTAAATAAGCATCTTTAGGTTTCTCACATTTTTCAGGAATCTCAACACCTTCTAAGCAATGTTCATTAAGATTAATTAATTCTACTTCCTTTTTTAAATAATGTTCTGCTATTGACTTTACACGTAAAAGTGTATCTATATCCCAACCCTCGCCTTTTTTTCTTAAATTACCCAAAAATTCCATACCTGTATGATTTTCCCCACCATTACCTATAGTTAAAGACCAAGTTTTAGATTCCCAAGTGCTTACCATATTAAATATATTATTTTAATATAGTCAATATTATTATTCAATTTTATCAATATAATACCCTAATCCTTGTGTGTCATTTTTAAATACATATCCATCTTTTCCTCCTACAAATTCATTACTTGAAATAAATGATTCTTGTATTATATCACTTTGTTCTGTTTCCATATTTATTTCATCTTTGTTAAAATTTGTATAAAGTAAATATATTATTAAAATTGTTAATAAAATAAATACTATTTTATTATTTTTTATACAAGCTATTATATTTTTCAACATATAAAGTATTATATTATGAAAATTGAATGTAATAAACTCATCTATTATAATTGTATAAAACATGGATACTATCTTGTCCGTTACAACTATAGAAGGTCGTAAAGACTATGACCTTTATATTTCAAGTGAGTATCGAGAAAATGCTTTTGTAAATTTGGGTCCAAGTTTTGATGTTTCTACTTGTTCTCCATTTGAACTATTATATAAAAATAGTCAAGATACTTATGAAAGTCTTATTAAGAAATTTAAAAGTATGCAAGAACCTAACAAACTACTATTTTTGGGATTCTCAAACTCCGCTGCTGTTTTCCTTTTGAATGGGGTAACACTTTTAAATCATATAAATAAAGAATTAAAAAATCATACAAATAATGCTACTATTAATAGAATTATATTAACAGATAAATTAGATAAAAAAAGTCCCCCGAAAATTTGTCCAACACCTACATCTGGAAGTTTTGTATTACCACCTAACTATAATCCACCATTTTCCCATACTAAATATACTAACCACATTGCTGTTTATTATACAAAAGAACCCGAGAAATTTTACTATCCTATTATTGAATAAATAAATATAAAAACAAAGAACAAAGATTAAAGTTCATTTTTTTTAGTGCCTTTTTAGAAAATTGAACTAAAAATATCTTGTAAAATTTAACATACAAAACAACAACAAACCTTTCAATCATGCCTTACTACCTTACCAAAGTAACCAACCATCTCAAGAATATTAGTAAGGTTTCACGACCGACTTTTATGATTGACCAACTTTCTGGCTTTGTACTTGAACAGCATTCACTTCTTGTTGCCGAATGGCTTCAAAATATTGAACACGCTATGGATAACCCTAAAAGAATTCTTCATATTCTTTTGCTTCAACCTGCTAAAAAAGATTGTCTTAACGCATCAGATGCAAGTTTGATACTTCATTTATGCCCAGCTAAAGCTGTTACTGCTTTTATTAACAAAGTTGCTAATCCAGATATTAACTGGGTTGAGAAACACGATAATTGGTTAGAAACCTTTGATGACGAAGAAGAAGGCGAAGAAAAGGAAGAAGAAGAAGATTCCGATGATAATGAAGAAGCAGCTCAACGTCTTAGAGATTATTTAGATAGGGAAGACTTTGAAAATTTACTTGAACACTCTGGACTTGATGATACTAATAAAGTAACCGAACTTTACGAGGATTTGGTAACAATGTTTACAGAGGATTTAGGATTATACTGGAGTGATATTATTAATGTCTTAGGGGGGCTTATGACTCACGAGTGTTTGGATTTGCTCAAAAATCAAGATGATTCCCTTGTTCTTTCCAGTGATGATGATTTGAGCGATGATGACTCAAGCGATGATGATTCTATGCCCGAACTTGTAGATGATGATGATGAAATTATTTATGAGAGAGCTGCCCTACCGTGGTGGAACGAGGACAGGGCAGGGCTTCTCCGTGTTTAAATTTAAATTCAATAAAAAATTTTATATATTTTTTTATTTATTTCTTTATATACTTCTTTAAACAATCCAATGTATCAGGACGATGCAATCCATAACTACCAATCTGTGTCTTATAATAAAATAAATGTTTATTGTCATATTTACTTATATACCAACCATTTTCATATAATTTCCAATCAGTTAGCATTGATTCTACTGCGGAATAATATGAAGGATCTTTAATATTTTGTTTTATCCATATATCTTTCATTAATTTTAAACCCAAATCATTTATTGTTATATCACCTCTATCCCATGAATGATAAACCTTTTTCCCATAAAATGTAATATCACCTGAACTCCCGCTTTGTGCTGCTCGAATACTAGTCATTGTGTATTTAATTATAAAAAAATTTAATATATAAAATTTAATTCAATTTTCTATAAGATTGTCCCACAATTGCTTTGCTTTATCCAAATCATTTTCATTATCAATATAAATTCTATAAATATATTCTTGACAATTCTTTGGTGCCATAAAACTTGAATAGTTTTGTATTTTATACGCGGATTGTTTATTTTTGTTGAAATATACTACATTTTTTAAAGGATTTTCGCCATTGCCACTAATAAATCCTATTTTACATTTCATAATCCCTCTATTTGTAACACCATCAATAGTAAGCATATTAATAATTTCATTTAATCTTGCTTCAATATCTTCTTGTTTATCTTTATTATTATTACAAACAGTTACAATTTTTTCACCTATCATTTTTGGAAGTTCTCTTTTGTCTAATTTATCTTTTAATTCTCTTATTGTTTGAGTAAAAGGAAATGAAATTATATCATCATATAAATATTTAAATTCCAAATTATTATTATATATAATATTATTCAATAAATCTGTTATAATAAATTCACACGATTTTACAGTGTGATGACAATATACTTTTTTATGTAATCGATATCTGGTTTCAAATAATGATATAATTTCGTCTTGTAATTTATCTGGCCAAGCTAATACCATATTCCCTTCAAATTCTTTTATATCACACATTGTAATCAATCTTTCATATTTTTCACTTAATCCAAACCCCAAATGATAACTATCTCTTTGAATATAATCTATTTTATCTACATCTATTGAACAATATTTGTTTGCCACAATTTGAAAAAGCCAATTATTTTTTGCATTTTCATTAGGATTTATTAATGAAGTGATAAATGTTACATCATCCTCACTAAATGGCATTGTATTTTCTTTTACCATATTTTTAAATATTTCTATTCCTCTTTCTTCGTGTTCCATATCATTTGTACCAATAATATAATCATCATATAAATGACTGAAAGGACCGTGACCTATATCATGAATTAATCCTGCTATTTGCACTAATTCTATTAATTCATCTGTTATATTTTTATCTGGATTTTTTTCTTTTAATGAGAGCAATAATTTTTTAGCCAAATGACTAACTCCTAAGGAATGTTCAAATCTTGTGTGATTAGCACTTGGATAAACTAAATAAGTAGCTCCTAATTGACGTAAATTATGTAACCGTTTAAATTCAGGAGTATCTATTATAAATCCCATTCTTGGGGTTATATTAATAAATCCATATAAGGGACAGTTGATAATTCGAGATGACATTATTTATCAAAAAAAAAATAATATTTTTTAAATTCAATTTTCATATAATTTACAGATTTGAGTTAATATTTTGTTTTAGCTTTAGGGCTTCAACAGCCTCTTCCTCAAATACAAGTCTCTTTTGCTCACGCTCATCGAGATAATTATGATATTTAGCCCTGCGTTTTCCAGTTCGAGTAGTCCAATAAGAGGTCCATTCATTACACCGTAGAACAGAATAGTTCATTCCAGGTTTTACAATAAAAGAACACCCGAGACCCTTTCTATCATTATCCATAGACACGAGAGGAAGAATGAATGTGGTATTCCCCACATTTACAGTCAGGGCAGGGAATTTACTGTCAGGATAAGTAGGATGAACGAAGAAATCCTTTTCATCGCCCTCTCCTTCACAAAGACGCCACCCATTATCCATCATTTTTGATTGAAGATTTTTAAGACCAGCATAATGTGCTGGATGGGTTACCTTCTTCTTTGGAATCGATGCAGAATCGCATTCATAGTTTGAAAACATTTTTGGATGAGTATAATTTTTGCTTGCAAGCCATTCAGGAGTACCAACAATAAGACGAGATGATGTGAAAGAACTCATAGTATCAAGATAATATACCATTAATATTAATCAAAATTTTTGTTTCAATTTTCAAAAAAAATTTTATATATTATTTTCTTTGTTTAATCTTCTTGTTCATCATCTACAATAAATGATAAATCTCTGTGACAATCTGGATGATGAATTTTCATATTTTCTTCGTCCAATTTTGTAAGTATATTCTTTTTAAAGCTTTTTAATAATTTTTCTTCTGTATGCAAAGATTTATAAAATCCATTCATAAATGCAGGATTATTTTTCATAGTTTCGAATATCCTATTGGTAAATTCTTTATTAGTATGGTTATTTTTAATATTATGTATAGCTGCAAGTTGTCCTTGATTATATCCAATTGTTATATCTATCTGTTCTCTAAGTCGAATTTGTCTTCTCAGCAAAGAATTAGTTGTCATTTTAAGTTTATATATTTTATCTTTTTCTCCTAATATATCACTACATAAACGATGTTGTTCTCTATATAAACGTTGATTCTCTATTAAATAATGTTGATAAGTTTCATATAATTCGCTCATTTCTTTGGAAATTTGCTCATCGGTTAAATTAGTATTAGAATCAATAGGAGCTCTACATTGAGGACAAGTAGCATTTACTTCAATCCATCTAAAGAAACATTTTTTACAATAATTATGATTACATCTTGTTGTCACACTATTACCTACATACAATCCTGTATAACAAATTGCACATGTAACTTCGTCAGTTTGACATTTTACTCCTGTTTCCTCATACTTTTCTTCTTGTATGTCGTCTTCTGCTTTTCCTTCTGCTATTTTTTCCTCTTCATCAGCAGAATCAATATCACTAAATACTTCATCTTCACCGACCATAGTTGATGAATCAGAATCACTTGTTGGTAAAGGTACTGAACTATTCCAATTAGACATGTTTGATTTACATTATAAATATCATATAATGACTATTCAATTTTATAAAAAAATTTTGTTATAACTTTATTACTTTATTACTTTATCTCATTCTATTAGGACGATGATGTCTTCTGTAGATATTACTTGCTTGTCTTAGGAGAATTCTATCTAAAATAAATCTTTCTTCTTCTGGACTGAAATCATTAATTATATCTTCTTCTAAGGGAATTGGTTCAATTCGATTA
>MDSX01084983.1_pt1 | contig 10256 bp, 12 predicted proteins | sample 811141 | NCBI WGS metagenome assembly MDSX01 (sample SAMN05326642, study PRJNA326480) | marine metagenome | isolation source: seawater | place: Atlantic Ocean: South East | collected 2010
CCGCATGGCCCGTCTTGAAGGATGGTTGGACCGTCATTTGGCCGGCTGGCAGAGCGCCGTGGCCGAGGACCGTCGGCAGGCTGGTCTCGACTTGGCGATGACCGAGCGAAGTCCGTCGGGCGGAAGCGGCGTGGTCGTCATCGAGCCTCACATGGGACTGTCCGATGCACTCATCGAAGCCTCGCGTGCCAGTGTTCGGGCTGCCTTGTCCGGTGACGATGCCTAAGGCCCGCCACATACGCCGGGATGTCATGCGTCTGGTGTCTTGGAACGTCAACGGCTTGCGCGCCGCCATCCGCAAGGGCATCGACGGATGGATTGAGACCATTGGTGCGGACGTGCTGATGTTGCAGGAAACGCGCGTTCTGGAAGAGCAATTGCCGAAGGATTGGTCGTGGCCCGAAGGGCACACCGTCCACCTTCATCCCGCGGAAAAGAAGGGTTACTCCGGCGTCGCCACGCTCAGCACCCTCGAACAAGATGTGCTTCCCGGATTCGCCTGGGGCGAGGACGACACCGACATCGAAGGACGCGTCCTCGTGACCCGCCACGGTGAATTGGTCTGTGTCAACACCTACCTGCCCAACGGCGGAGGCGGGCCGGAACGCCAGGCGTACAAGGAGCGCTGGATGGACGCATGGCGGGCGTGGCTTGCCCCGTGGCTGGAAGCAGATCACCCCGTGGTCGTGGTTGGAGACCTCAACATCGCCCACACCGAAGACGACATCTGGAACCCCAAGGGCAACGCGAAGACAAGCGGCTTCCTCCCACAAGAACGGGCATGGTTCAGCGAACTGCTCGCCGATGGGTGGGTCGACAGCTTCCGTCACGTGAAGGGGGAAGGTGAGAAAATCTACTCTTGGTGGTCCAACAGAGGCAACGCTCGTGCTGATGACAAGGGGTGGCGCATCGATTACCTCCTGTGCAACCCGGCTGCGGCCGAACGGATCCTCGCGGTGGACATCATTCGTCAGGCCGGTCTCGAGGTCAGCGACCACGCGCCGTGCATCCTCGACCTCGCCGATTGACCTCACCATGGCCTTTTGTCCTGATTCGCCGGAACGGTGAATACCGCACACAAATCGCTGGAAGCATGGACGAATTTGCAGCGTTTGAGGCAACCCTTGCCTCCGACGAAGCACGATCGACCATCGAACGCGTGGCTTGGGCCATCTGCACCGATGAACGGCAAGCGGATTACGTGATTGAAGAGAGCAACCACATTTACACTCCCTCGGAGAAGACCGTATGGCTTCTCTTGGGCATCCTCCTCATCCCGCTCGGTTTTGGCATCCTCATCCTCATCGCCTTGTTCAAAGACGGACCACTCCATGAGGAGACGCATGAAATCATCGGGCGCTATTTCATCGCGGAGTTGAGGGGCGTCATCGAATTCGAATGCAAGAACGACGTGTTCACGAAACTCACCTTCACTCGGATTGAGCCAAATGCAATCGTAGGGAACCAGTATGTTGAGTTTGGTGATAACGGAGGCTCGTATCTTGAATTCATCATCCTCAATGGCGAAGCACCCAACATCCGCCTCTGGCATTTGGGTGGATGGCATGAAGGGCGGGAATTCGGGAAGAACTACCCCAAACTCGTGGATTTTTCCGAACGCGCCGGCATCCCATTGAGTCAAAGCATGCTGAACCGCTTCCAGAAATGGATCCCTTGAACGGATGAGCGCAGGCTCTCACCCCCATGCGTGATGCGTCGTCCAAAGACCCGTTCGACCATGGCCGTCGCCGTGAGGTTCTTTGGGTGTGGACCACAGCATAGGCGCATGGTTCGATGTTCCGTGTTCGCGCTGACGGTGTTGCTCCTGCTTGGGCCGCTCTCCGGTTGCACCCTATATTCTGAATTCAAGGGAACCCAAGTGGCTTCTTTCGAACTTGGTGATGGTCCGGAATATTTGGACAGGGGCATCGGCAAAGGGACCGACGCCACCGATGATCGGCTTTTGTCAGTCAAACTCATCGATTCAACCCTCGACAGCGTTGAATTCAATGACTGGAGCGGCAATCAAGACGGAGGGGATGCGTTCCGTTTCGAAATCACCATCACGGATACGGGTGAGGCTGAAGCCCCTTCCTATGCCTGCGTCCTTGCCACACAAGGGCCAGATGCTTGCCTGCTGGCCGAAAGCGTGGAAGACGGAGTATGGACGCTGGACGAATCGATCCACCTGTATGAACACGACACCGACATTTGCAGCACGAGTTGCAGGCTGACGTTGACCGTCCTCAACGCCGACTTGGAGACCACCGCCGAGGAAGACGTGAATTTCATTTCTGACGAGCACGATGGGAACGGCCCCATCACCCACACCTACAACGTCATCCTTGGACAAGACGACGCGTGATGGGAGGCTTCATCCCTCGCCCATCGATGGGCACCCATGCGGCTCTACCACAACCCGCGTTGTTCCAAGTCACGGCAAGCCGTGGCCCTGCTGAAGGAACGCGGCGTGACCTTCGAAGAGCACCGCTACCTGACGGATGGCGTGCACGCAGAAGACCTGGCCTTGCTCGCTGGACTTGCAGGCATCGTGCGAAAGAACGACCTCACCGAGGTCATCGACGTTTCCGATGTGGACGCCGTTCGCACCCTGCTGGCCTCGAACCCGAAACCGATGCAACGGCCCGTGCTTGTGCACGAAGGGCGGGCGGTCATCGGCCGGCCACCCGAAGACATCCTCCAACTGCTGGACTGAGGTGAGGACGTGAACGCGTGGATCTGGTTGTTCATCGCCATCGTGTCGGAAGTCATCGCCACCTCGAGCCTCAAAGCCACCGAGGGATTCACGCGGCTCGGGCCGTCCATCGTGGTGATGGTCGGCTACGTCGGCTCTTTCTGGTGCGTCTCCCAGACCTTGGACACCATTCCGCTTGGCGTCGCCTACGCGGTCTGGTCAGGTGTGGGCATTGCCGCCCTAGCGGTGGTGACGGTGGTCTTCTACGACCAGAAGCTGGACGCGGCGGCCTTCATCGGCATGGGCCTAATCATCGCCGGCGTGGTCGTGCTCCGACTGTTCAGCGAGACCTCGCTCGAATGAAGATTCACGACGCCGTGATGACGTGGACGCGTCCGTTGCCACCGAAGGTGGCGTAGAACAAATCGCCGTTCGGGTGGAACACGATCGGCAGCGGCGTGCCAAGGTCTGAAGCAAACACGGAGGTTGCGCCCGACCAGAGGCCGTTTTCGTCCTGTGTGAAGTCGATGCGCACGATTTCGTGACCGACGGGTACGATGCTGTTCCATGAACCGTACACCGTGGCGTACACCGTGTGGTTGCCACCCGGCAGGCTGGAATTCATCGGGCGATGGGCCAGGCCGTTCAGGCTGCTGTGAGGCGTCCATGTGGCCACAGGGGCTTCGCTTCCCTCTGGAACGGGCGTTTCGGGAGCATCGTTCGGCCAACCGTAGTTCGCCCCCTCGAGCAACAGGTTCACCTCTTCAGGCGGATGATCGCCCTCCCAGTCTCGGCCGTTGTCGCTGAAGAGGTACCCGAGGCCGTCGACCCACGTCCCGTCGAACGAGTTGCGCACACCGCTGGCCAATACGCCGTGCTCACCGGTGCTGGCGTTGACCCACAACAGGGCCGCGTTGCGCTCATCGGCTTCTTCACACACGTTACACGTTGAACCAGAATGCCACACAAGGGTCCCGTTAGGGAGCACGTTCACCGCGTTGGTCTGATGATTTCCGGTAGGGATTCCGTCCACGAGCACGGTCCCGTTTCCAACCGGTGCGCCAGCGTTGTCAAGCGCGAAGCTGCGCAAACGTCCGGCTTCAGAAACGATTAGCGCATCGTCAAGCAGAGCCACATCATGAGGACGGTCGAGGCCATCGAGCCACGTTTCGGGATCCCCGGCCTGCCAATCCCCGTCGTAGGTCAGGGGAAGAAGGAGAATCCGCCCTCCATCGCGATCGCAAACGAGCATGGTGTCGTTGTCCACCCAATCCATGCAGGTGGGCCCGCCAAGGTTCCCAATCAACAGGTCAACGTCCATGCCGTCCTGCACCACAGGATCGTGCACGTCAGCGTACGGCCAGATTTGCCGGGCCGTGACCAGCAACAGGAGTGCCATCACGAAGGCCGTGACGTGCCTGCCCCATGCCATGGACCGCGTCCACCGTGGTGGGATTTAGCCGCGTGGGTTGGTTCAGTCTCGACGGGCGAGAATCATCGCGGCAGCCATCAAGGCGACCACGGCAGCAGGTGCTGCGAAACCGGGTGCGTCCTCGGAAGAGGAACTTGATCCCGCCTCGCTGGCGGGTGCGGGGTCGCCTTCGCCAACGGTCACGATGCCAACCATGTCGGAGGTGGCGTGGGGTTCGCAGACGTAGGTGAAGTCCTGGTCTCCGGTGAAGGTCACGCGGAAGTCCTCGGTTTCGTTGGCCTCGCCGGAAGTCAAACCGCCTTCAGCGGCCTCAATTCCACCTTCCTCGGCCGTTTCAACGACGTTGTGGGCCATGGATTCGTCGGTCCACTGCCAGCACACCGTCGCGCCGTCGTCGACGGTCAGGGAGGCTGGACTGAACTTGATTCCGCTTGGTGCGATGCGAACCACATGGTCGCACTCTGCGTCAGGCGTGACCACCGCGGTGGCTGAGGAATCCGTTTCTTCAGACATGCCAGGGGCGGCAAGGAAACTGAACACGACAAGGGTACAGAGCATGGTGGCGATCAATCGCATGCCTTTGGGCCGGTTTGGCCCCTTTTGAAGCGTGACATCAGGCCTGCGCATCAAAGGTCGAACGGAGACGCGTAATCGCTCACTTCAGAAGCGATGCGCAGCAATTGGTTGTATTTCGCCGTGCGATCGCTGCGTGCGGGAGCGCCGGTCTTGATCTGCCCTGCGCGGGTTCCAACGCACAAATCGGCAATGGTCACGTCTTCGGTCTCACCAGACCGGTGGCTGACGACGTTGTTGAAGCCGTTCCGTGAAGCGAGGTCCATCGATTCGAGGGTCTCAGTGACGGTCCCGACTTGGTTGACTTTGACCAACATCGCGTTGGCGGCCTGCATCTCGATGCCGCGAGCCAAGCGTTCGGACTGGGTCACGAACAGGTCGTCACCGACGATTTGCACGCGGTGTCCTTCCCGGGCGGTAAAGTGCGACCATCCGTGCCAGTCGTCTTCGTCAAAACCGTCCTCGATGGAAAGGATGGGGTAGTGATCCAACCAGCCCGAATAGAGTTCGGCCAACGCCTCGCTGTCCAGGGCCTGACCGTCGATGTGGTACGCTCCGTCTTTGTGGAATTCCGTGCTTGCGACGTCGAGGGCGATGCCCATTTGGTCGGTGGAATATCCCGCGGTTTCGATCGCTCGAACGAGGTAGCGAAGACCGTCCTCGTTGGAGGGAAGGTTGGGCGCAAAGCCACCTTCGTCTCCGATGCCGCCCAGCAGGCCGTCCTTTCGCAATTCTCCTTTCAGGGCATGGTAGGTTTCCACCCCGGCACGAAGGCCTTCACCAAAGGTGTCGAACCCATGAGGGACGACCATGAATTCCTGGACGTCCACGTTCGACGCCGCGTGGGCACCGCCGTTGAGGATGTTCATCATGGGGACGGGCATCAACCCGCCGGCCACGCCTCCAACGTAACGCCAGACGGGGAGTTCGTGCTGGGCTGCACCTGCGTGCAAGCACGCCAACGAGGCCCCAAGGGTGGCGTTGGCGCCCAAGCGGGCCTTGTTGGCCGTGCCGTCCAGTTCGACGATTGTTTCATCCAACATCCGCTGGTCGTCCACCGGCATGCCGACGAGGGCTTGCGCGATGTGTTCGGTCACGGCGTTGACCGCGGAATCCACGCCCTTGCCCAGCCAAGGCTGGCCACCGTCGCGCAATTCCACCGCTTCGTGACGGCCGGTTGAGGCGCCAGACGGCACCGCGGCACGACCCGCCAGCACGCCGTCCACGTAACAGTCGACTTCGACCGTGGGGTTGCCACGGGAGTCGAGGATCATGCGTGCGTCCAAACCGGTGATGTGTCCACTCACGTCCTTCCCCAAACGAAGCCAGCGGCCGTCCGTCCTTCAACGGTGCGGCGTATCAGGCTTGATTCAACCAACGCATCCATCGAGCCGTGGAACTCTGTGCAGCAGGGATGTCGTGCTCTTCTCGGCATTCATGGAGCCAACAGAGTTGTTCGTCGGCCGGGGAGATGGAAAACAGTTCGACGCGGTAGAGAAGCCCATCACCGTCCGGTGAAGGAGCACCACGAAAATCCTCGACAAACAAATGCAGCAGGTGCCGTGGGTATTGCCGAAGGCCCCGGCAACACGGTTCAGCCAACACCACACCGTTGTTCATGAAGAGCAGGGCGGCCCCGGTCAGCGGTTGAACCTCGTGCATGAGGATCTCGCTGCCATCGAGCATGGCGGCCACTTCGACCTGGTACCATTCTCGTTGGGTATCGGAGAGTTCCAAATGTGCAACTTCATCAAGGAAAGATTGCAACCGCGCGACGGCCTCGGTACTCGCCACGGTTGCACCTGAACCTCCCGCCTTCTTGAAGGCGAGCATTTTCGGAGAATACCGAATTATGACTAAGAATTTCGCCCAAGGGGAAGATTTCGGCGTAGAAGGGGCTATATGGGTCCGTCTTCCCTCAATGCCCATGCCCCGCATCGCTGAAATCGACCGAGCCATCCTCGCTGCCCTCCGCGCCAACGGACGCATCTCGTACGTTGATTTGGCCAAAGAGGTCGGAGCCAGCGAACGAACCGTTCGCACCCACGTCCGCAAACTCGAGGAAGACGGTACCATCCGTGGTTACACCATCCGCGAGGGAGGTGTTGGTTTGACGGCGCTGGTTCGCATCAAGGTCGCCCCGGGTGCTGAAATCGGTTCTTTCGCCGCAGAAGTGACCCATTGGGCGGGCGTCGAAGTGGTCTACGAAGTGTCTGGAGAGGCCGACCTCATCGCGTTGGTGCACGTTGACGACACCATGTCGCTCCGCCAACTGCTCGACAAAATGTGGATGGCTGCCCCAGACGAGATCGCTTCCACGACCACGGAGCTTGTCCTTGAGCAGTACTGATCAGGTCGCAGACCCAGCACGCCAACGCGTCATGAGCCCAACAAGCAGGGCTCCTGCGGTGGTGGACAAGGCATACATCACCAACCCACCGGAACCTGACAGCAGGTTCGGTCCAAACGTGCGCGCGGGATTCATCGATGCGCCGGTCAATGGACCACACATGAAGGCCAACACCGCAACCGTTGCACCCACCGCCACCGCGACGGTTGCCGTCGATTCATCTCGCCACATCACGACGCCGAGGATGGAGGCCATCAGGGCTGCAGTGATTCCGACCTCAATGGCCACGGCGGTGAACAACGGCACCGAACCTGCCACCACGGTTGGGGCCAGTTGACTAGGGCCAAGCACGGCATACACCATCCCGCTCCCAAGGACCGCTCCACACGCTTGAGCGAGAACATACCCTGGAAGAAGGCGACTGGAAAGATGGCCGGTGACCACGAATGCAGCAGAAACGGCTGGATTGATGTGAGCGCCGGACGTGCTTCGAAGCGCAAGGATGGCCGTGGTCACGGCAACGCCAAAGGCCAATGAAATCACCAAATTGGAAGCGCCAAGCGCGACGCTCCCCGTGCCGATGGCCACCATCCAAGCCGTACCGATCAGCTCGGCGCCGTAGGCGCGCAGCCGTTCGTTCATGCCCAGCCCTCAGGCTTTCCACTTGACGGAGCAGCCAATGCTCTGGGTGCGATCGACCGCAGGCGCATCGCCGCTCAGCATGGCGTCAAGGGCGGCGCGGAGGTCTTCCACGGTCACTTGTCCGGGGTCCTTTGGCGAGTCGTCCATGCGTCCACGGTAGACGACCACGTTGGCCGTGTTGAGGAGGTACACTTCTGGCGTGCGCTCCGCGCCCCATGCCGTGGCGACGGTCTGTTCAGCGTCGTGGAGGTACGGATAGGGCATGTCGCCCTCGGTTCGCTTGACCATGTTTTCCCAGGAATCGTTCTCGTAGACCACGGGGTCGTTGCTGTTGATGCCAACGAAGCCAACGCCAACAGAAGCGGCATGCTCGGCCATTGCGTTCAGGCGTCCTACGCTGGCGACGACGTACGGGCAGTGGTTGCACTCGAAGACCACAATGGTCCCATGTTCTCCACGGGCGGCGTCCAAATTCATGGCACTGGGGCCATGGTTGGCGTTTGCGTTGGGCAGGTGGAAGTCGGGGGCCGTCATGCCTGGCTCAAGGGACATGGGCCTGCGTGGGCCAACCACGACATAGCCCTTCCTCGGCCTTTCAGACGGTCAGATGCTGCTCGCTTTGCTCGAGGCGGCGGCGCGCAAGGGCATGATCTGGATCGATGCTCAGCACAGCGCGCCATGCCGCAGCGGCTTCCTCGTGATGCCCGAGGGTGTGGTGGATGGCCGCCAGATGAAGGCGAGCATCGAGGTGATCGCCACGGCAACGAATGGCGGCTTCAAAGTCGGAGGCCGCTTCCTCGAAGCGCTCCCAACGCAGGTACAGCAGGCCTCGCTGGTGCCACGCATGTGCATGGTTCGGAGCAGCCCGGAGGGCTTCATTGAGCGGTGCTTCTGCCCGTTCGGGTCGGTCGAGGGCGACGTGGCAAGCGGCCAATTGCGTCAAGGCGTGGTGATGGTTTGGCACGGCCTCGATGATGACTTTCAGATCGTCTACGGCATCGTTCCAATGGGTCAGGGCCATCTTGGATTCGGCGCGTCGCAAGCGTGCGAGCAACAGGTCTGGGGCCTGCGTCAGCAGGCGCTCCGCGTCCTCAAGCGCACGCTCTGGGAGGTCGCCTCCAAGGTAAGCCGAGCATCGGTTGAGGCGAGCACGCACATGGTTCGGATCCAACATGAGGGCTTCGTCGTACTTTGCGATGGCGTCCTCAAGACGACCTCGGCGCGCGGCGATGTTCCCACGAACGTAGGCGATAAGGGCGCCTTCTCCACGGATGTCGGCCGCGTCGGTCAAACGTTCTGCCTCGACGTCGTCCCCGTTCTCCAACGCCAAAAGGGCAGATTCTGCACACAAGGCAGGGAGGTGTTCGTGCAGCAAACGTCCGGCGCGTGTCAGTGAATCTGAGGCGGCGTCGAAGTCACCAAGGAGACGCTGGACTCGGCCCATGGCAAGCCAAGAAAGCCCGTTTTCACGGTCAAGTTTCAACGCTTGATCGATGGCGTCCCCTGCCTCCCGCAAGCGCCCTCCGTCGATGGCCCCCGTACCGTCGCGGATGAGGTCCGCCCGCGCAAGGGACAGCCGGCCTTCCACCAAATGGAGGCTGGCGTGATCCACACCAGCCGGTACAGCGTCGAGAAGCGCTTGTGCTTCGTCCAAGCCTCCCCGTTCTAGCCGACGGGTGGCGATGGCAGCGCGCAGTTGCCCGTTGTCTGCGTGGGCCAGAAGCGCTCGATCAAGCCCTTCTTCAGCCGCAGTGAACGCTCCAACGGCTTCCTGAAGATCCGCTTTGAGCATGATGGTGGTCCAGCCGCCTGCACTGAGCGCAACGGCGTGCGTCGCGGCTTTGAGGGCCTCCTGTTCCCGGCCGGGAAGGCGGGCCAAGCAACGGGCTTTCAGGGCCCATCCTTCGCCGTGCTGGCGGTCAAGGTTGAGGCACGCTTCGGCGGACGACAACGCTTGGTCCACGTCACTCGGTTCAAGCAACTCACCTCGGCGAACCCAGTCGTCGGGCTGAGAGGGATCCTCGCGCAGGGCTGCTTCGATTTCGGCCAAGGCCTCATCGGGAGCGCCGGCTCTTGCTCTCAGGCCTGACAACAGGCTACGGTCGGCGGCCGTCACTTCGCCAAGGGCTTCGAGGCGCCGAACCGGACGTTCGGCATCCGCTTGCCCGGCAGAGGCCAACAAGTGGGCTTGTCGGCGGAGAAGGTCTGTGTCGTCGGGTCGTTCAGAGAGTTGTGCTTCGAGGTGCGCCAAGCGTGCAGCGCCGTCACCCCGGCGTGCTGCAATACGTTCAGCGATGGCATGCAGGGTCGCATCACCAGGACGGTCGAGAAGCGCGCTTTGCATCAGATGTTCCGCTGTGGCGTCATGCCCCATGAGCAGGGCTGCTTCTGCCAATTGCGTCAGGCTGGTGGAGGACAATTGGCCTTCCACAGGCAAACCGTCGGAGGCGGCTCGTGCAAAGAGGCGTTGAAGGGTGGAGCGCTTCATGGGATCAATGGCCGACTCCATGGCTTCTGCATCGGAGGGGAGGCTCACCACGAGGCGATCCAAGGTGCGCCACAAG
>MDSX01070240.1_pt1 | contig 10254 bp, 7 predicted proteins | sample 811141 | NCBI WGS metagenome assembly MDSX01 (sample SAMN05326642, study PRJNA326480) | marine metagenome | isolation source: seawater | place: Atlantic Ocean: South East | collected 2010
CAGACAGGATCTTCGTGCGTGCTGTGGATAAGGTTTGGGCCAAGGACCTGGCCCGTGAGTGGGCAGCTCAGCACGGGCTTGAACTCGCAATCGCGCCTACCCTTGATGTAGTGAAGGACGTTTCAGAGATTCGATGGGATCAGCTTCCCGATCGATTTCTGATTAAGGCCACACACCGTTCGGGTGCCAACCATTTCGTCGATCAGCGAGTCGGTGTTGATCAGGCTGCGTTGCAGATCAAGTGTCGGCAATGGCTTGATTATCCCTATGGGGTTTACAAGCATGAGTGGGCGTATTGGTCGGTGCCCCGTCGACTGTTGATTGAAGAACTCATTGAGCCTGGAGATGGGTCTGAATTGCTGGATTACAAATTTCATATGAGTCGTGGAGAATGCCTCATGATTCAGGTGAATGAGGGATTTCGCTCAGGGGACCGCAAGCGCACAATGTTGTTGCCACCTTGGAATCCTCAACCTGTCAAATGGTTGTATCCCAGACCGGATCAAGCTCCTGTTTGTCCTGAGAATCTGGATCAGATGATGGAGATAGCATCAGCCTTCTCGCGCGACTTCCCTTACTTGCGCGTTGACCTTTACAGCGTGAGACATGCTGTCGTGCAGGTGATGTTTGGAGAATTCACTTTTTATCCAGGTAGTGGAAGTGAGCCTGTTGATCCTTATTCCTTTGATCTTGCGATGGGCCAGAGGTTGACGCTCTGATGGTCAGTGTTCTTGCGAGCAAAACGAAACGCTTTCGTTATGAGCTTCAGTTCTGGACCTGTCGCCTGTCTTCGGGTTGGTTGATACGCCCGACATTGTTTTATTCCCTTTTTGAAACAAGCCTGCGTTTGCACAATTACCATCGCGCCACCGAAGTGATGCGGATTGCAGCGAAACGTTGTCCAGGAACGGCCGATTTGCAATCCATGCAGTGCACGTTGGCTTTTCGTTCTGGCGACCTTGATCAGGGGTTTGCCCTGATGGCTCTTCGGCTTCAGGCCTCTGACTACCGAGCGGTGGAGAGACTTTTATTCCGCACTGGTTCCCGCCCTCAGGATCAGCACGATCGCCTTAAGGTTCTGGCGCAACTCTCGGAATTGCCGAGCCTTCTTCAGAGTCACCGCTGTTATGCGCTGATTGCACAGAGCTATTTGATTCTGAAACTCGACGAGCGTTCCATGGCGACTTCGCTTCTGGTGGTTTTGCGTCCATTGATCCTTGATCTCGCGGCTGATCCTGATGTTTATGGCTGCAAGGAGCCCAACAGAAGAAACCGCGCCAAGCTTTTAATTTCACTGTGTACCTGTTCATATCATCTGGCGCTGTTAGTTGATGACGAGGCCACTCTTGTTTGGCTTTGGTCGCAAGTGATGGAGGTGGCTTCCAAGTTGAGTTACGCGCAGCTCAACGCTGATGCCTGTTTGCGCATGTCAAGCAATCTTTCCCGTTGCTTGGCGGTCGGCACGTTGATTTCATCCAACCAGCTTCCAGATGCCTTTGAACGTATGCAGCTGGTCTTGAAAAGGGTGGAATTTGAGGTGCGCACCAACTGCGTGACGTCTTCAGGTGAGGGTGTGTCCAAGACTCAGGAGAACCATTTGGTTCTGATGTCGCAGCTGCAGAGGGCGACGACCATGCTGAGAAGTGGAGAGGCTGGTGAGCGTGCTGCTGGAATTCGCCGCTTGTCCCAGCTGCTCAATCATTCCTCGGCGAGGGATCTGAATGGGCGTATCGCTTCCATGCTGGAACAAATAGATCGATCGGTGGATTAATGAAACCGGTTCTGCCTGACCATTGCGATTTGGTGATCGTGCTTCCTCATTTGGGACCAGGAGGAGCCCAGAAAGTTGCCTTAATGGCCGCCGACCACTTCCTTCGCGATGGCCTCAACGTTGTATTGGTCACGCTGCTTCCAGGCAAACCCGTTGCTCATGCCTTGCCTGAAGGTTTGTTGTGGATTGACCTGGGGCCGAAGGTGGCTGAGACCTGGAGCAATCGTGCCCTGACAGCTCGTGCTGGCCGATTTCTGCAGGGTTGGAGCCGACGTCTGCTGGCCTGGTTTGCTCTCTGCGCGGCCCGGACTGTTCTCCGGTCCATTCCTCCCGGTCGTTTTGCAGAGTTGGTGCACTGGCTGATGACCAGTGTCTCTGGTGTTCAGGCCAGCTTGTTAAGGGATCTGCTGGTGCGTGGCCGTCCTGTACGGGTGCTTTCACTGCTCACACGCACCAATCTGTTGTGCTGTCAGGCGCTTTGGGCCTCTCCTGGCCGTCTTGTGGTGTCTGAACGCAATGATCCCAGGCTGCAGACCCAACCGTTTCCTTGGCCCAGACTTCAGAGTTGGTTGTGGAATCGAGCTGATGTCATCACAGCCAATACCGCAGGTGTTTTGACGGGGCTCAAAGATTGCTACCCCCAACGGGCCGGCGAATTTCGCTTGTTGCCGAACCCTCTGATTGTGGCTCCCGTTGCTGTGAATGGTTCTGGTGCAACGTCTGGTCGCAGCGATCACTGCTTTTTGGCGGTTTGTCGTCTCGTCCGGCAAAAGGGAATTGATCTGTTGGTTCGTGCTTATGCCCAGCTGCCTGACTCCTTAAGAGTTGTCTGGCCACTCGTGATCGTCGGTGACGGTCCGGATCGTTCTTTGCTTGAAGCTCTCGCTGCGTCACTCTTACCCGCGGGCCAAGTTCAGTTTCTGGGTTTTCAAGCGAACCCACTGGGCTTCTACCGACCTGGTTCGGTGTTTGTGCTGCCGTCTCGCTTTGAGGGTATGCCCAATGCGCTGCTTGAGGCCATGGGCAGCGGGCTTTCTGTGATCGTGAGCGATGCCTCTCCTGGACCTATGGAAGTGGTGCGCCATGGAGAGAGCGGCTGGGTTGTACCGACCGAACAGGTGGAACTACTTTCCGATGCGATGCTGAGATTGGCCGAAGACGATGCACTGAGACTCAGGCTCGGGTCTGCCGCTGCTGAGCTGATGGCAGCCCATACCTGGGATGCTCTCGATGCCACCTGGAAGAATGCATTGTGTCTTGAGGGATAAGCATCACAGTGGTTCGATCCTGTCTGGGATGACTTCTAAGGTGCAACACGTTTGCGGTTGGATCCCTTGAGAAAAGCTCTGACGGCTTTCGTCAAGGTGGCGACAGCCTGTGGTGGCAACGGGTTTGCACAGTGGCTGTTGATCGGTCTCGTGGGCATGACGCCGGGCTGGTGTCGTCTCCACCGAGAAGTTGCGCGTCTTTGTGCCAAGCGGCGATGGTTTGCCGTTGTCTTGAGGATCGGTGAATTAACACTGTCTGATCGCTCTGGGGATCATGATTTGCGGCTGATTGTTGCTGATTCTTGTTATGCCAGTCGACGTTATGCCCAAGCGCTGCAGCATGCACAGGTCTTGATTAAAGAGTCGCCTACATCCTTTGACGGTTATCACATAGCTTGCGAAAGTCTGCAGCTATTAGGTCAACCGAGGGATGCTATTGCCACTCTCGAAGAAGGCTGCCGCCAATGTCTAGATGGTGATCAATTAATTGGGACAGTGCGATCGCGTCATGTGTATCGCCATCTGCATGCTTATCTTCAGCGCGATCAAGTGCCTCTGTTTAGGCTTTGGAGTGAGGCAATTGTTTATGGAGATGCTTCTGATGGGCTCGACGAGTGTGTCGATCAGCCCTCAGAAAACTTGTTTCTACCTCAAGCTTTTCAGTACTGGAGTCAGGGCACACCTCCCAATGATGTCGTCGCTATTACAGAGCAATGGAACAGCTTGTTTGAACAGTTAGGTCTTAAGCCCATTCAGGTATTTTGCCGTGATCAAGCTTTTGAGTGGATTGTAAATCATAATTCTGATTTCAGAATTGCGTTCGAAACGGCTCCACACTTTGCGGCTGAATCGGATGTCTTTCGTTTGGCCTTTGCATCTTGTCAAGACGCAATTTGGCTAGATAGTGATGTTATGCCTGTGGCGACATCCTCGCGGCTCATTCAACTTTCACTTCAGCAAGATTCGAGCCTTCTTTATCTTAAAAAGAGAGTTCCCTATCTTCAGAGTAGTTTTTTTATTTCGAGGCGAGGATGTCCATTTTTTGCAGAGTTAGCCAACGGATTGCGAGGGTTTGATTATTCCGATCCTCGTTTTCGGTCGATCGATAAGTTGCGCTTGATTCACGATTGTTCATTTGGACCTGCTTCCTATACAGCTGCCTTGGAAAGTTTGTGCGCAAGAGTGCCATTCATTGAAGTTGATTGTGCTTCCCTGCCACTGCTGCAAAAGGTGCTCTTCCCTGGATTCTCGCTCTCATTTTTTCGCGGGAACTGGATGGTCACTGGCGGTCCGCTGTCTTATAAAAAATCTGCAGATAATTGGAAAGTGTGGGCGAGGTCTTAAGGCACTTTGATAGTCAGCACTTTTGAAGGATTCACTCTTTTGGGCTAGGCGATGATTGCTGACCGCGTTACGAGGTCTGGTTTTTTTGAGCATCTTTTCTGACACTCTTGCTTCGTGATGTATTTGTTCTGATAGAGATCTTGAGATGATTTGTACGGGTCTGTTTGTGCTCTGATCAGCGAGTGCCTATGATGAGAGTCTTGCATCACTCGCACTGTGCTGAAGTTAATCCTTCGCAAGCTCTCATCAGTTCGATCTGGCCATGCAGCACTGTTTTCGTTGTCGCCACGTGCCGATGGCATTAAAAAAATTATCTACTATTCCACGGGTCGATGGAGTTTGGGCTTTGTTTGGCGGGGATTAACGTTGTCTCAGGCTTTGAGCTCTGCTGTTGGGCGGCCTGAGTTAGGAACTTGTGATTCGATTAGCGAATTGAAGCAGATTTTCGCTGCTTCAAATTGTTATGTATTGGTCATGTCCGGTCGCCGTATCGCGGAGGTTTTGCGTGCGGGAATCCCGCCCCAGAGGATTGTTTATTATGCTCCCCATATTGAGATCAATAAAACTGTTCCTAGGGTCAAAGAGCTTCATGCTGTTTTGACGCAAAGTTTATTTGAGTTTAATCTATTTTTAGCGAAGGGTCTCGATCCTACGAAAGTCCATCATTTTCCCGCTGGAGTTAATCGCCATCTTTTTTATCCAACTCAACGGATCTCTGATTTGGATTGCAATATAGATGTTTTGTTTGTCGGGTCTAGTTACTCTGAACGTCAGGTTGGTGAGCGTTTCAGGAAAGGCTATTCATTGCAGCTTGAGGTTTCTCGTCTTCTTGCCGAGAGCGGTCTAAGAGTCGCTGTCGTGGGTCCCGGTTGGAACGAGTCTTCTGCTTTGATTGACTCGCGCGTTCAGGTTTTGGATATTCCATATTCTGATTTCCCAGACCTGATGCGTTCAACTCGCTTGCTTTGTTCGGTTGCAGTTCAGGAAGGGGGGCCTTTGTCGTTCCCCGAAGCCTTGGCGTGTGGATGCTCAACATTATCGATGATGACAGGCTTGCCGCTCGGATTTGCTTCCGGTTGTGAGGGTGTTTGGCATATGCCTATGGGCGCAACTGCTGAAGACTGGCTTGTCAAAATTCGTTTCATCCTTTCGCAACATCGGCCATCAAGTTGGCCTTCCATGGGAGAGCGAGAAAAGTTTTTGAGGGCAGCAGATTATGAGTCCCTTGGTCAAATGCTGTCTGCAATTTGTTTTGATTGAGGCTTGATCTTTGTCATTGAAAAATCCTCCATATGTGACGTGTCCTTAGGCTTAGTTGATCTTGAGTAGCACTACAGATTTCTGTCGTTTCGTGCAAATGGCTTGAATATCCTCATTGTTGGACGCTAAAAATGATTGATTACGGCCTGTCTTTGATTCGGTCGGTTGGCCTTTGAGCAGTTGGACATTCCCGGTATCCCTGCTGATTTGCTTTGCACGCTTCAAGAAGCGGCTCAAGTTTTAGGCATGCACCGGTTGGCTCTTGTCGGTGGTGCAGTGCGTGATGGATTGCTCCATGAAGTTCACCATGACCCTTGGCGTGGCTTGGCTGATCTCGATTTTGTGCTGGAGGGTTCCAGTGATGAGTTGGCGACTCACCTACGTGACAACCTCGGCGAGGGAAGGATCACTGAGTTGCGACAGCACGGCACTTTCGGCACCGTCGAACTTGTGCTTGATGGGGTTCGGATCGATCTTGCGCAGTCCAGAAAGGAGTATTACCCCGCTCCCGCAGAAAATCCTTGGGTTGAGCCTGGGTGTCTGGAGGATGACCTGGTTCGCCGCGACTTCACGATCAATGCCATGGCTCTGGTCTTGGGCGATGGGGGTTCTGTGCCCGAGCTGCTCGATCTCCATGGTGGTCAGAGGGATTTGGCTGCTCGACAGCTGAACTTTCTGCATGCGAGAAGTGTCAAAGATGACCCTACGAGGGTTGTTCGAGCTGCTCGTTATGCAGCCCGGCTCGATTTTTCATTGGCTTTAGAAGCCCTGGAGCAGGTGCGGTGCACCTTGGAGGGATGGCCGTGGCGTTGGCACCAGGGGGATTGTCTCGATTCCGTACCCCCTGCGCTTAGTACGCGGTTGCGGATGGAACTGGAGTTGCTTTTTGAGCGTGAACCCTGGCGAATAGCTGTGGTGCGTCTGCAGGAGTGGGGAGCGATGCCTCTGCTCGATCGGCAGTTGCAGCTGGATGGCCAGTTGATCCGACGTTTGCATTGGGCCGAAAGGCTGAATGTGCCCTTGCTTTGTGCGCTTGCGGCCGCCTCGGCAACCCCTCAATGTCTTGCTCGGAGATTGCAGTTGCCGTTGCAGCAACAACGAAGGATCGACCAATGGATCGCCATGCGCTGTTGGATGTCGGAGCATGTGCTCCCTCATCCCTGGCAAAGCTGGTCGGCTGCGCGATGGAGTTCATGTCTTGAAGCTCAGGCATGGGGTGCGGATGTTGTGGCTCTCGAGGTGGCGCTGATTGGCCCCTGTTGGCGACCGATGTTGCGCTGGTGGGGTCGATGGCGGCATGTGGCTTCACCAGTCACTGCGAGAGAGTTATTGGATCAAGGGATACCTGCAGGACCTGAGCTGGGAAGGATGCTCCGCGATGCACGTCTCAAGGTCTTGGAAAGTTACCGATGACGTCGATGCTTTGGTTGGTGATCGCTATCTGTGCAACGTTTGCTCTGCGGGCCTTGGCACTGATTGATGCCACTGGGTTATGGAGCGACGAGCTCTACACCATCGGGAAAAGTTTTCAGCCGAGTTTTGATGCTCTGTTGGCCATGCTCCGTGTTGATACCCATCCGCCTCTTTATTACTCCGCCATTTGGGTCTGGGCTCAGTGGTTTTCTCCTACAGCTGTGAGTCTTCGCTTCGTTTCATGGCTGGTGTACTTAGCTGGGTCTGCTGTGATCACAGTCCAGGCCGGTGCCCTGGCAGGTGAGCGGGCCAGACGAGCCATGGCCTGTGCTGCTTTGATGGCGTTCTGTTCCCCTTACCCCGTTCGCTTCGCCATCGAGGGCAAGGGCTACGCATTGTTGGTGTTGTTGGTGGCGTTGGCCTGGTGGTTTCGTCGTCGTCAAAACCGATGGCTTTACGGCTTCAGTGTGGCTTGTTCAGCACTGACGCATTACTACGGTTTTTTCTTGTTTGGCACAGCTGCACTCTGGGATGCTTGGCGAGGGCAGAGGCGTTTGTCATTCACTGCAGTTATCGCATTGCTGCCTTCGGTTGTCTGGATGGGCGTGGCCTCGACCTATCTCATGCGCAGTGGCACAGGGGCTTGGATCGGCAGACCCGATTTTGCTTTGTTCGAAGACACCCTGACGCGAGCCCTTGGACTGTGGCCATTCCCCAAGTTGGTGGTCTTGTGTCTTATGGGTTGGGCGATTCTGCGCTGGGGAACAGTCGTGTCCACGAGATCCGGCACAGATGTGATGCAGATCCAGGCTCAGCCGTCCTTGGCTGATCGCAGTGGTTTGCTCCCCTCGTTGTGGATGGTGGTAGGCGTTGTTCTCGTGTCCTTCTGGAAGCCCCTGGCCTTTAGCCGTTATTTCGTGGTTTTGCTGCCGGCATTGATTCCTTGGCTGGCTGTGCGTGCCGCATCATGGCCGTTCAACCCCAGAGGCTTGCGCTTAGCGGGGGTCGCCTTGGGATTGTTGCTGTTGAGTTGGTGGTGGCATTCGTTTGTAGATATCGATCCTGCTCTGAGTCGCGATGGGGCCCGAGAGTCGGATCAATTCCAATTGATCAGTCGCTCTCTGGCGAATCAGCCATATCGTTATTCGCGATGCGAGCGCCTGTTCAATCTCAGCGATCAAACTGAGGTCGCGGCTGGTCGCATGCAGCCTCCTCCCACACCTTGGGGTGGTAAGTCCAGCCTTGATCGCTTGTTGCAAGAGGCTTCCCCACCGTCCGTGCTCTGGTTGGCAGACAGTGGTGATCTGCAGGGGATCAAACCCAGAATCAAGCCTCTTTTGCATCGCGTTCAAGCATCAGGCTACGAGTGCACCCTCGGCATCGATCAGGGGCCTTACGCCCATATTTGGCGTTGTGAGCGGTTGGCATCGCCACCTGAAGATCAATCGTGAGTGGCTGTGTCGTGAATCGGCAAGCTTCTGCACCACCCTCCAATGTGCAAGTGGTTTACATCACTGGTCGTGGCCATAGCGGTTCGACCTTGCTGGCACTTCTGATCAGTGGTCATAGCCGTGTCCTGAGTGCTGGAGAGGTGAAGATGCTCGTTCATACCGATGCACGACAGCGCCTGTGTAGCTGTCACCAGCTCGAGCCAGAACGATGTCCTTTTTGGTCCAAGGTTCAGCAATCGGTAGAGGATCAGCTGGGCCTGCCGCTGCATAAACTGGCGTTGACTGATCAAGGCGATCCAGTCACCTTTGCACGCCACAACGGTGTTCTGTTTGCAGCTATTGCTGCAGTGAGTGGCTGTTCAGTTGTTGTCGACTCTTCGAAATCATTGCCACGTCTTTCGAGATTGTTGTCGATGAAGCCAGACCCAAGAACACCGACATTGCAAATCAAGCCAATTCACTTGCATCGGGGCCCACTCGGCTTGATGAACAGTGTGCGCAAATACGGTTATTCGCTGCGTGAGGCATCTGACAATTACTGCCGGCTTTTTTTCCTCACTCGCGAAAGGCTGGCCTCTGTTGCGTCGTTGGAATTGTCTTATGAGCAGCTGGCTCGTGATCCGGTCCGTGAACTACGTCGGGTCATGGCTTGGATTGATCTTCCCTTTGAAAGCCAACAGATGCGTTGGCGCTCAGGCGTGCGACGGGACCTTCACGGAAATGACATGCGCTTTGGCGTGTCAGAACAAATCGTGCTGGATGACAGCTGGCGATCGCAGTTGACCCTGGTCCAAAAGTGTGCGGTCCTGTTGTGGACATTGCCCGTGCGCTTGCGGGCTGGCTGGTTGTTTCGAGTGTGGCGTTTGCTCACCAAGACCTGATTCCTCTGGCCTCGATGCGCGGGCGATAGCCTCGCCTCATGAGCTTTCTTGCAGGCCTTAATGACGCTCAGCGAAGGGCGGTGGATCATCACGAGGGGCCATTGCTGGTGGTGGCCGGTGCGGGCAGCGGCAAAACGCGAGCTCTGACCCATCGCATTGCCCATTTGATCGGCGAACACGGTGCTGATCCATCCCAGATCCTTGCGGTGACCTTCACCAACAAGGCAGCCCGGGAGATGAAGGAGCGTCTTGAGCTGTTGCTGGCCCAACGTCTGGCGCAGAGTCAGTTCGGGCAGCCCTGGAGCACCCTGCCACCGGTGGAGCAGCGTCAGCTTCGCTCGCGCATCTACCGCGAGGTGACCAAGGAGCTGTGGATTGGCACCTTCCATGCTCTGTTCGCGCGCATGCTGCGTTACGACATCGATAAGTTCAAAGACAAGGAGGGGCTCACCTGGACGAAGCAGTTTTCGATCTACGACGAGGCTGATGCTCAGAGCCTTGTGAAGGAGATCGTGACTCAGGAATTGCAGCTCGATCCCAAGCGTTTTGAGCCCAAGAAGGTGCGTTGGGCGATCAGCAACGCCAAAAATCAGGGTTGGCTGCCGGATCAGATGGAAGCCAATTCCGAGGGGCAGCGGGGCAAGCTTGCAGCGGATGTCTACCGCCGCTACCGCAAGGCGCTTGCAGCCAACAACGCCCTCGACTTCGATGACCTGTTGCTGCTTCCTGTGCAGCTACTGCAGCAGAACGAGCAGGTTCGCAGCTACTGGCATCGCCGCTTCGCCCACGTGCTGGTGGATGAATATCAAGACACCAACCGCACCCAGTACGACCTGATCAAGTTGCTGGTGACAGATGGCAAGGAG
>MDSX01051211.1_pt1 | contig 10250 bp, 2 predicted proteins | sample 811141 | NCBI WGS metagenome assembly MDSX01 (sample SAMN05326642, study PRJNA326480) | marine metagenome | isolation source: seawater | place: Atlantic Ocean: South East | collected 2010
ACAGAGTTCCGTTCAACGGATCCAATTCAATATTGCGGCAGTTGCAGACACACCCCAGCTCAGCTTCGCCTCCAAACCAGACGCACCACTCCAGATCGCAAGCAATGGCTGGCTAAACCTCAGCGCCTTGGGATTCAAACTGAGCTCAGCTGATCAAGACGGCTCTGAACGCCAGAGTGTGGTGTTCAACGCCGTTGATGAAGCAGGGAATCCGCAAAACCTCCCCACCCAGGCACAGTTCAATGTTCCCGCTCAAAAGCAGAGCGACGGCAGCTGGATCGTGGAGCAGACGGATCTGGCCAAAATCAATCTCTTTCTCGGCGAGATCGCCGACGATCTTTCGATACAGATCACTCCCCGATCCAGGGATGGCAACTCCCTGATTGCAGGGGAAGCATCGGCAATCAAGATCAAGGCCAATGCCGTGGTGCGCGTCCCACTGCTGGAAGTGCGCGGGGTGATGGAAGGGCTCGAGGACACACCTCTTCCACTGCTTAGCCAACTGGAGGGTGTGATCAATGCCCAGCTCCGCGGCAATGGAGCTGGGCAGACCCTAGAGCTTGAACTCACTGGTCTGCCGGAAGGTTCAATGCTGGTGGCATCGGACAAGGGCAGTGACGGAAAGTCAGCTCAGAGTTTTTCACCGGCTCTCAATCGGGACGAACTGGGACAGCTCAATACCAAACTTCGCCTCCCGTACTCCCAGTGGAGCAATGTGTATTGGCAAGGACCAGCGGATCAAACAGTCGATTCATCGGGGAAAGCATTCACTTTCAAAGTGCAGGCTTTCAGTGTCGGCAAAAACGGAAAAACCCTTGCCAGCGAAATTGCAGAAGTTCGGGTGCTGCTCACAGCAGTGAATGATGCACCGCGCGTAATGAATGCACAAGACCTAACCGCGATTGATGAGGGAGCTGCCGGCACGTGGGACCTAAAAGCTCGCTTCACAGACATCGACAACGCCCTCAAGGATCTGGTCATCACAGCCCGCCAAGTTAATGACGATGGCAGCACTGCAGCCCTGCCGTCATGGCTGAGCCTCGACAAGCAAGGAGTCTTAAAAGGCACTCCATCCAACAGCGATGTTGGTGTCGTGAAGCTGGAAATCCAAGCGAGTGACCCCTTAGGACAGATCACTACTCAGCGCATCAGCCTAGCCGTCGGTGATGTGAATGCTGCTCCAGTATTCAATGCAAAAGCACTCCAGGGATGGACACCACAAATTCAAAATGGGATCAATAGTTTTCTGCGTACATTCAACCTCCGCGAAAGTGTTCAGATTAACCTTGCTGCCGCTTTCGACGACGAAGATCTGATCAACAATGATCAGCTCAGTTATTCACTGAGCAAAGACAATGGACAAAGCTGGAGCCAAAAAATCACCGGCCTTGCTCAAATCAACGAAACAACCCTGATCCTGAAGCCAGAAGGGAAAGACAACGTTGGTGTTCAATCAATCCAACTTCGCGTCACTGACCTCCAAGGTGCATCGAATATTCAAAACCTGCGCCTAACTGTGCGAAACATCAACGACCCGCCAATGGTCACGCGCGAAAATGCCGCGCTGCTCAGAGCGGGAGTCTGGCAGGAGACCGTCAGGATCAATCAAGGGCAAGCCGATTGGACACTCAACCTCGAAGGGGTTTTTAAAGATGCCGATGCTGGCGACCGCATCGACCAGATTGCACCCACCGATCTACCGGCCTGGCTGACCTACACACCATCGACAACAGACACAGGTGGAGTGTTGAGCGGAACACCCGGCAACAGCGATGTCGGGCGAAAAACCCTTCAATGGCAGGCCGTCGACAACGCCGGTGATACGGCCACTTATCGACTGCGACTAGAAGTGGTCAATGTCAATGATGCTCCCGAAATCCAGGCAAACCCAGATCTCACAGGACTGGGCAAACTGATCAATGGTTCACCTTCACTGGATCAGAACGCATCAGGGCGAGTGGACCTCGGCAACCTGTTTCAAGATCCAGATACGAATTACGGAGACGCACTGAGATATGCAATCAAATCAGTCAGTAAAGATGGAACACCTCTTAAGACACTTCCGAACTGGCTAACACTGAGCCTGGAACAGGCCGTACCACCAGACGCAACGGGGAAGGTACTCGTAGAGCCTGTTCTTTATCGGATTGCAACTGATGGATCACTCGGCGACAGGGTCGCTCCAGCAGAAATCAGCCAACTCAAACCTGGAACCGCATTAAGGGTTGTGGTTGAAGCGACTGATACGCGTCAGCAAGATCGCAAGGGCCTCGTGGCTGTTGACCTTGATGTGACATGGAGCCCTTCGCTAAGCCTGGTGACAGGAAGTCCCGAGATCAGCAAAGAATTTGGCTTCAAGCGAGTCGTCACGCCGTCATCCACTGGCTTACGAATTCAAGGATCTGGTGCACCTGATTTAGGCAGCTCTTTTGGTTCACCAGTTGGTGATCAAGCCAAAGATCCAATCCTCACGTTTGACGTTCTTGTCAACCAGCCGAATCAACGGGTAGTGATTGGCCTAAGCACTGGAGACATTGAAAACAGAGATGGTTTACTGGATCGACAAGCCAAACAATTAGACCAATCAGACAGCATTGTTCACAGCTTCGCCAGCAAGATATTCCTTGAAGCGACAAAACCAGACAACGACTCAGTTGGTCGCTATGAAGTCATTCTAAGCGCGGAAGATCTAGCTGGATTGAAAGCGAACAAGACATTGTCACTGGTCATCGCCAATGTCAATGATGCACCTTTTATCGATTCCAATGGCCTCAATCAATCGCAACTGCTAACCCAATGGCTGGAAGACAAACAACCCGAGGGAACACGCCTTGCACGATCTTTCAAACTCTTCACAGATCCAGACCTACAATTCAACGACAATCTCAGCTACCAGTTAATACCAGGAAAGAATTCAAGCGAGACAGCAACACTAAAATATCCTGAGAGCATCAAAATTGACCAAGCAAAAGATGGTTCTGTTGTACTTAACCTTCTAGCACCGCGAGGACTGACGACTGAAATCGTACAGCAATTCAAGCTGATGGCACGCGATGCTGAAGGCCTTGCAACAAAGTCAGGTTGGTTCAATGTGGGATTTACACCCATTGCAGGAGCAACACCACTGATTCGAGGGGCCGAGCCCCTTAAAGACACTCAGACGGGCGGATCAGCGAAGAAAAATACAACTCTAGATCTGCAATCTATCCTGAATTTGAATGCTATAACACCAACCGACGCAGAGGGTGACGAAGTAATTTTCAAGCTTTTGGTAAAGCAAGAAGGAGCTGTATTGAAAGGCCCAACACCTGCAATCAAGGAAGAGGTGGCCTCAGACGGAAAAATATTTTCAATCCAGATAAATCAATTAGGCGTTAACGCAAATGGGAGTCTTAACGGAATAAAACTAGAGATTGCGCCAAATCAACTGGAATTGCTTCCACGAGCACTAAAACCAAAACGGCAAGCTGGAATAGCGTTGGAAGTTTGGACAGAAACACGTGTAAAAGGTGATCAAACAGGTACATTCAATATTGCAACTACGGATCGCAAAACCGTTTGGGTGCCCATTGAAAATGCAAAACCTGTTTTTACAGCTCCATCATTAAAGATTGTCGATGCAAACTACTTTTCAAGGAATAATCCATCATCACCAACCGTTCCTGATGAATTACCCCCAGGAGAAGCAGGACTTCAATCAAATCTGCCACTGCTCAAGATTACGGAACTGTTCCAAGATACAGACACAGAGGAAAAGCTTGAGTGGGAACTAGATATCCCAAAAAACCTGAAAGGATTAATAGAGCTTGACAAAGAAACAGGTAATGTCAAGTTATCAGACTCAGTCAAAGACTTGAAGGATCTGCCAGCAGGCTCTCACAGACTGACTGTCCGTGCGAAGGATAGCTCAGGACTGCTGGGAGACAGCTCCGGCATTCGATCTGGCTCGATTCGCCTATTGGTCTCACCCCCTGAAGATGCAACAAAAGCTGTTAAAGGACTGAGCCGCTTGACAAGCCTCAACGTCGCTGGAATGAGCGCACTTTTCGCCAAAGCACCGGATCAATTGGACGAGGGTGAAAAAGAAGCGATTTCAATCCTTGAAAAATTAAATGTAGCCGCAGAAGAACGTACGGCATTTGCAGAAAAACTGGAAAAGGGCTCGATTGCAATTCTCAGCAATACCAAAGCCAATCAGCCAATGCTGCTCATTGACACATCAATGAACACAGGGGAAGGAGAAGACAAACTCAAACCGATCTTGACAGACGCAACAGTTGAAAACGCGAGCAACGAAAAAGTTGCTGCCTCCAACAGACTCCTTGCAAAAAGGGAAATCGTAGATACACCAATTGGAGAAATCGACTTCACAGTCGATACCCGAGGTAAAGACTTCAGCGTTGTGCAGCTAAAAATGGAGGATGGCGGAGTGAATATGGATACGCTTTTTAAAACCATTAACGATGGAACTCCATTTGTATTCAAGAGTGAACTACTGAGTTACTCCAAAGACGATGGCCCGCTAGACGAATGGCTGAACAAGTTAAACTATGGAGTTTATTATTACGACCCAGCCAATACAAACTCAAACCAAACCGATCCAATCATTTCGCTTGAGGCAAAGGATTCTAGCCTGGCAGAACAAATTTTAACTAGCGATCCACTCTTTGAACTAGACAATCAAATTAATCAGTTTGATGGCTCGGGTTATCTCATTGACTTGGATGGCAACAACACGATTGACCTGATCAGCATGCTGTTAGTGGATGAAGGCTGGTTCGATACAAAACGAGGTGTATTGGGATTAATTGGAGACCCCTTAATTCCTGCAAGTACTACCGAAGCATTGGTCACCGGTGGTGGTGGTGGTGGTGGCGCTGGTGGTGCTGGTGGTGCTGGTGGTACAAATACTGGAGAGATACCAAACGCAGACAAGCCAACATCGCAAGATCCTCCTCAAACCAATCCGGATGCGGAGACACCAACAGGAGATCCTGATACACCCACTAGCTCAACTCCCACTGAAGATGAAGATCCATCGGCAGAGTCTGATGTACCCCAAAAAAACACTCCAAAACAGGGCGGGCAGCCTTCAGCAGAAGCTGAAGGATTTGATCCGAAATCGACCTTTAACAAATCCAATAAACAATTCAAGGTCGATAACAACGGAACGGTGCCAGGAAGAATTAGCACTAATTCAAAGAATTCAAGCAATCAAAATGCCGAGTTAAATTCCTCAGGAATCTCAGCTGCAACGAATGAAAATTCAAACAAGAACCAAACAAATCAACCAGCTGATCAGCAAGCGCTATCAAGTATCCAAGGAAAGAACGTACCTAGCCTGCTAGACAATGTACAGAACTGGATGAACTCTGGTCGCGAACAAGTCGCAGATGCTCTGAGCTCTATATTCTCTCCATCGCGACAGGCATCTGAAACATCAATTGCAGCCATTATTGGCATGATTTTTGTACCTCTACTAACGGAAAGATCGCTAACTACCTCGGTCAAAGCAATCGACCTAAATGTCAACCTAAAACTACTCAGACGAGACCCTAATTTTAACGGAAGGTGGTTAGCAATCACTAGAAATGGGAGGCCAATCATTATTCGCCGACAGAATGGACGTCTAACCCTTGAAAAAATTCAATCTGATATTGATGATTCCGATCTCACTTTGCTGCCGGGATTTGATTCAGATGGCCATTCTCTATTGAGCAAAACGATAGGGCTGTGCGATGAGCCTGGCGCGCTGATCAAAGCGTTGGAAATCATGCGCCTTCAACTCGTCCAATCTGAAGAGCCGGATGTGAACTGGATGACTTGGCTCGAGCAGAACTTTGACCAGACTGGTGAATCAGCAAAAAGTACTAGCAGTGAAACAGCTTCACTTGAAGATCTAAAAGCGCTTGTGATAAAAGCAATGTCTCATGATCCAGCCCTTGCAGATATTGTCATGCTTAGCCAGATCATTGATTGCTCCAAGTCTTTAGGACTATGGACAGAAGCAGAAATTAAATCGTAGCTGTAAACATGACTCAAGTTTCTCCGCTGCCGCCAGTTCCATCACTACCGTCCAGTCTGAATGAGCTGGTAGACGAACTGGCACGCTATGAGTTACTTGACCCATTAATCAAAGAACAAGCGGAGGCACACTTTGTATCAGAGTATCAGCTTCAGGAAGATCAAGCTTGTACATCAGATCGACAAGCGATTGAATTCTTAAATGAACAATATAAATTCAAATCAGACGAGCAGTTTGCGGCGTGGAGAGCATCTCATAATCTCAGCAACGACGAAGACCTTTACAATTATGCGCATCATTCACATAAAAAAAATGCGGTAATGCTTGATCTATTAGACGGAAGTGGAGAATCATTATTCCTACGCTACAAAGACCGTCTCGATCGTGTGCTTTATAGCCTCATCAGAGTGGAGTCAGAAGACCTTGCATTCGCACTTTATTACGCAATTGAGTCAGGAGAGAAAGAATTTGGAGATGCGGCATCAGAACACAGTATTGGGCCTGAATCCAAAACGCAAGGGATTATTGGACCCGTCGACCTAACAACTCCACACCCAGAGATTGCCGCCAGATTGCGCACGGCAACTCCACGACAATTATTTTCTCCGTTCCAAGCAGATCAATGGCATGCTGTCGTTCGGCTCGATTATCGATTTGATAGTGAATACGACGAAAAGACCAAACGCTTTCTAGGAAGCCTACTGCTCAGCGCAAAGGCCCAAGAATATGCAAAGTCACTTCGAAATGCTTATCTGCCAAACGGACAGGAACAGAGTTAATGCTTAACCCTCAGGAGTGGCAGGAGACCATACACCTCCTAAAAATTACTTTTCAAAGCGAGATTGCATCTGCAGATGCAGGGGCTTTGCTATTTTCTCCAGAACGAAATTCTGGACAACTATTACTTGTATTCACAGGATCAATCAGAATGATCGATCCAAATCAAACCATGGGAAGCCTGACACTGGCGAAGCTCAATGCCCCAATGGTATTCGGCATTAGCCAGGTACTTGACGTGCCCTGCCATGAAGAAGTGAGGGCTGCAACAGCTTGCACATATGTACTAATAGACAACGCCACAACAGGCAACGATGCACTTTCAAACATAAAGAAGCTGGTCCTAAACGAAGTTGGGATTTCAGAATGTGCTCTTATCATTGAATGGCTCGAGAATACCCAAGTCATATCCAAAAACGAATGGAAGGATATTAATGATTTCAAAAAATTATGCAGAATCACCAAGGCGACCAACATTCAAGAAGGCGACATCATCTTCTTTCTTGATCGATCAAGAAAAGGTTTTACATATGGACAGAATTTAACACTTCAAATCTGCAAAAGATTTTTTTCGGATGAAGATCCGCCAAGGCTAGTCAGTATTCGACTACCAGAACAATCAACCATCAAGACGCCAAAGCCTATACCAGATGAGCTAAAAGAGAGCAAAAAAGTTACCATTGACTCGGGAAAACTTCAAGAGCTCATTCCACCGACACCTGAATTACAAGAGGAGCAAGCAACATCATCAAAAGATGATTTTCGAGTGGTGCGTGGCACCAGCATGAAAGATGTTTTTGGAGCATGCTTAACAATGCTCGTACAGTTTTTTCAACTACCTACAAGAAGAGATACGATTGCACGTGCTTCACAAATACTCGAGTCATGTAAGCCAAGCGATCCATCAACACAAAGAAAGGAAGAGAATAAGCGAAATCCATACCTAAATCGGTTTATCTCCATTCTTGATGAGTTGGGTTTAGCCGTTCGAATGGTCAGAGTACAACCAGATCGGCCCTTTCGCGTCCCCACTCCCGCCATTTGGATTGATTCCGCAGGTTATGCACAGGTCATCACAAAAGCAACGACAAGATCACTCATCATCATTGATCCAAGATATGGCCGAAAAGAGCTCTCAGAGACAGAAGCGCGTGGACGCTTTTATGAACAAGCCGAGGTGATCTCAGTTGATGTTGGTCTTCATACTCCGCGAAAACGCTTTAATATTCAATGGCTATTCCCTTACGTTAAACGCTATCGAATTCAGCTGATTGAGGTTTTTTCTGCAAGTTTCCTCAATCAACTGTTTGCACTAGCGACACCACTGCTGTTTCAGCAGATCATTGACCGAGTCATTAGCAAGGGGTCTTTTGATGCACTAACACCTCTCGTGATCTTGATGTTGATCTTTGTTTTACTCGAAACAGTTTTCAGCAGTCTTAGAACATTCCAGTTTGTTGAAGTCTCTAATCGTATCGACATTGGTGTTGGCTCGGCTATTCTTTCGCGACTGCTAAGAGTCAATGCTCGCTTCTTTGATCGTCGACCCGTTGGGGAGCTGGCGAGTCGATTAGGTGAACTTGAAAATATCCGCCGATTTCTCACAGGCACTGCATTAACTGTTGTTCTTGATTCACTTTTTTCACTTCTATATTTTGGAGTGATGTTTTTCTACAGTCCCTTATTAACACTGGTGGTGCTTTTGACGATACCACTGCTACTTATTGTGACTGTTGGAATTACTCCCATCACACAAAAACTCATTAGAGCGAGGGCCCAAGCCGCTTCACGAACACAATCTCTACTCGTTGAAATTCTCGGCGGCATTCAGACAGTCAAACTTCAGAATGCAGAGTTGACTGCACGTCGACAGTGGGAAGACCGCCATCTCGATTCAATCAATCAAGGATTTAAAGCAATACTTGCTAATACAACAAGTACCAATGCTCTGCAATTGATCAACAAGGTTAGCAGCATACTAGTCATTGGAGTTGGTGCATGGCTTGTACTTCGAAATGAATTAACACTGGGGCAACTGATTGCCTTCCGCATTATCAGTGGATATGTCACACAGCCGATGCTACGCCTCGCATCGAGCTGGCAAAGTTTTCAGGAACTTTCCTTGTCACTTGAACGTGTTGGCGATGTAGTAAATCAGCCGTTGGAAATTAGCGAAGAAGAAGAATCCAATGTTGTAATGCCACCACTTCATGGGGACATAACAATATCTTCAGTTGGATATGCTTATTCATCCACTTCGCCTCCAGTTTTATCATCAGTTAGTCTTGAGATTGCAGCTGGATCATTTGTAGGCTTGGTCGGCCAAAGCGGATGCGGCAAGAGCACATTACTGAAAATGGTGCCAAGGCTCTACCGACCATCCTCCGGAAAATTATTAATTGATCAGCTCGATATTGCGAAGGTAGACCTATATTCGTTAAGGTCACAAATCGGCTTCGTACCTCAAGACTGCTTACTTTTTGAAGGTACTGTTTTTTCAAATATTGCTCTTGGGGATCCCCAGGCTGACAGCAATCACGTAGTAGAAATGGCCAAAATAACCTGCGCACACGAATTCATTATGGATCTTCCCTATGGATATAGTACGCCTGTGGGTGAAAAGGGGTCGGGGTTGTCCGGCGGACAAAGACAAAGAATTGCACTTGCCAGAATGCTGCTAGAAAATCCTAGAATGATCGTGCTTGATGAGGCCACTTCAGCCCTTGATGCAAATACTGAAAAACAAGTTGTCAGAAATTTAAGAAATCACCTCTCTGGGCGTACTTTATTAATGATTACCCATCGCCTTGCCACTCTCACTGAAGCGGATCAGATTGTAATGATGCACGCTGGGCGTGTTGACGAGGCGGGAACACACCAGGATTTAATGTCTCAAAAAGGTCGTTATTTTGCGCTATATCAATCACAGTTTGGAGAATCATGATTAATTTGATCTCCTTCTTGAAAAACTTAAAATCCCAAAAACAAAACAACAGTCAGAAAACCAAAGCAAGTGCGGCATCACCTGCCGACCTTGCCCTCCTTCCACCCCCCGCCATTTGGTCGCGAGTCCTGATCTGGACACTGGCAACAGGATCAATGGGTCTTCTGCTCTGGTCTGTTCTGACCAAAGTAGAAGAGACTATTGTGCTTATGGGAGAACTAACAACCGAAAAACCCGACGTTCAGGTCACAGCACGAGATCCCGGGGTGATTACTGCGGTCAAAGTTAAACCACACCAAAAGGTTTCTATCGGACAAGTATTGATCACATATACCGATGACGAGACCAACGACCGTTTAAAAAGCCAATTGCATCTCAGGGAATTACTCATTCAACAGCAACAGCAAGATGCGAGGATATCTGCTCTAAGGCGACGTCAGATTGAAGAGCAAATATCATTGGATCGTGATCTTTTACAACGTCTTCAGAATCTCAAGTCTGCAG
>MDSX01000856.1_pt1 | contig 10247 bp, 11 predicted proteins | sample 811141 | NCBI WGS metagenome assembly MDSX01 (sample SAMN05326642, study PRJNA326480) | marine metagenome | isolation source: seawater | place: Atlantic Ocean: South East | collected 2010
ATAATTATCATCTATCATTGCAATAGAAGGCATTGCATATGCTGAAAATGCTATACCATATCGCCAAAGTAACTGTGCTTCTGGATCCCAACCTCTGAATTCATCACCAGTAAAACTCAGGTGTTCGTACATCTTGAAAATGTAATTGAATTGTCCTATTTCATCCTTTTGTAAGTTTCTTTCACCAACGGGTTTGAAATAGTTTTCAGCATTAGAATGCCCTTTTGGCCAAAACTTGAAATAACCAATTGTAGTAGCAATCAGAAGAATAATTAATGACCATTTTATAATTCGTTTCATAATTCAAATATATCTAAGAGAAGGGTTGAAAATTCACTAATTACATATTGTTTCCATCAATAAATCACAAAACCATAATGAAATAGGTATTGACTCCATTTTTACCTTATTGTGAATAAAATATGTTCAATTTAGCCCAATCATAAATATTCAAACAAGCTCTACTATAATAAAGTAGTGAAATTGAACTGTTTTCAAAGAGAGAGCTCTCGTTTTATTACTTTTCAGAATGAAGTTGAAAGTAAAGCAGTTCTTAACCTGGAATTCTCTGTTCCTCTTTGTAGTCCTATCTATTTTTCAGTTCTCTTGCAATGAATCAGAACCTAAGGAAATTGCTGAATTCATTTATCATAACGGAAGCATTATCACGATGTCAGGAAAGTCTCCGGAATATGTGGAAGCAGTAGCGACTATTGGAAAGGAGATAGTTGCATTAGGCAAATTTGATGAAGTGAAAAAATTAGAAAGTGATTCTACAGTTTTAGTTGACCTTAATGGCACTACATTGCTCCCTGGGTTCATCGATTCTCACCTCCATCCTATGTTGGCCACAATACTAATACAGACTAATATTATTGCTTTTAATGATTGGAAATTACCACATGGGTTTTTCAAAGGGGTTAGAGATGGAGATTCTTATCTAAAAAAACTTAGAAGTGCTGTAGCAAATCATAAACCTAAAGATGAGCCATTCATTTCTTGGGGGTACCATCACCTGTTTCATGGTGAAGTAGACAAAGATATTTTAGACAAATTATTCCCAGATGTACCTGTAATCATTTGGCAATATTCATTTCATGAAGTAAGAATGAATTCTGCTGCTATTGAACTCTTAGATATTGATTACAAAGCAGCCATGCTGCATCATCAAGTGGATATGATGAGAGGCAGATTTTACGAAACAGGAATGGCAGAAATGGTGGCTCCTAAATTGCTTCCCTACATTCTTAGTCCAAAAGGTGCAGCAGAAGGTATGATCCTCACTGCTAAAGCCATTCAGAATGGAGGAGTGACTACAGTAGGAGATATGGCCATGCCGCTTATTGACTTTGATTTAGAATTAAGATTGCTGAAAGGAATTCTAGATAATGAAACTATTCCATTCAGAACTTATTTAATACCCAATGCTCGACTGTTTGCGAACTCTTCTGAAAAACTTCAGGCAGCATTCTCGATAATTGATAGCCTAGATGTCTACAATTCAGAAAAAGTTCAATTTGTAAAACAAGTCAAACTACTTGCTGATGGAGCCTTCTATGCACAGCTGATGCAAATGAAAGAACCTTACCTAGATGGACATGAAGGAGAATGGCTCACAGAACCCGAGGAATTAGAAAAATATGCTGATTTCTTTTGGAAAAGAGACTATAGAATTCACGTGCATGCTAATGGAGATAAAGGAGTTGAAAAGACATTAGAAACATTAGAAAAATTGCAAAGGGATAATCCAAAAGAAGATCATAGATTTACTTTTCATCACTTGGGTTATACTGATAAAGACCAAGTTCAAAGGATGGCAACATTGGGAGCTCATGCCAGTATTCAACCGTACTACGTCTATGCATTGAGCAGTAAATATTCAGAAACAGGATTGGGCAAAGAACGAGCCCAGAATATTTCACCCGTTGGCTATCTAATTGATAATGATATAGTTACATGCTTTCATTCTGATTTTTTTATGGCTCCAGCTGACCCTCTTACTCTAATGTGGGTCGCTGTGAATCGTAAATCAATAGATGGAAAAACGTTTGGAAGAGAATTGAGAGTAAGTCCTTGGGAGGCATTAAAAGCAGTGACTATTAATGGTGCGTTTCATTTAAATCAAGAACATCATATTGGATCCATTGAAATAGGGAAAAAGGCGGATTTTGTAATTTTGGATAAAGATCCGTTAAAAGTAGATGCTGAGGATATTGGGGATATAAAGGTGCTTAAAACTGTATATGAAGGAAGAGCATTTCCTCAATAGGCCTAGTGATTCAAAAGGTCATTTTTCTTTTTTTGTAGATAGTTCTTTTCGGCTTCATTCGTCACTGATGATATGGCTTCCAATAAACATTCGATAGCTCTCGGCAGATCTCCAGTATTTTGAAAATATTCAGCTTTTGTACCGTAGAAAAGATATTTGCGCTGCTCCAATATATTTGGGTTGATAGAGTCTAATATGTGCTTTGCCTCTTCGAAATTCTTCAATTGAATTAATACGAAAGCTATATTTAAATTGGTCAGCGGGGATGGAGTTTTCTTTATTAATATTTTCAATAAAGCCAATATTTTATTCCAGTTGGTTTTGTCAAATGTAGAAGTGTCTAAATGCTCTATAGCTATGGCGCCTTCTACATGATAAGCGCAATAATCACTATACGATAATGACTTGTGCATCGCTTCTCTGCCCAATTCGATGAGGGGCTTGTACCATCTAGATCTATCTTGATTTTTTAAATCTATGATCTGACCTTTTGCGTCTTGTTTGCTCTCTAATCTAGAGGACTGAAAACAAAGCAGTGCAAATAGTGCATATCCTGCACCATTGCGTAATGATTCTTTTTTAAGTATCATTTGATTCAGCCTCATCGCTTCACCACATAGATCTGATCGGATGAGGTACTTCTGATTATTAGAATGAAAACCTTCATTAAATATCAGATAGATTACCTCAAAAACACTGTCTAATCTGGATTGAAGTTTGGATCCAGCGGGAATGGTAAAGCTTATATTTTCATTTTTAATTGTTTTCCGGGCTCTCTGCAATCTTTTCTTAATAGTATCTTCTTTAAGAAGTAGCGCAGATGCTATCTCCTTAATACTAAACCCGGCAATAGATTTTAGCGCGAATGCAATCCGATCTTTAGAGTCGAGAATAGGGTGACATGCAGTGAAAATCATTCTCAGTTGACTATCCTCAATTTCATCTTCCAGGAAAAGCTCTTCTATTGCTTGAGACTCTGAATGTTGCTCTAATCTTTCTACTCTGTTATTTTCTGATTTAATTTTTCTGAGAAGATCAATTACTCTGTTTTTAGCGGCGGCTGTTAACCATGCTTCTGGGTTTTCAGGTATTTGATTTCGCCATTTGATCATGGCTTTTATGAAAATGTCTTGTACCGCGTCTTCAATGGTCTCTAAATGAGGAAGGCCAAAGATATTAGTCAAAATAGAGACCATCTTTCCGTATTGATGACGAAAAAGATGGTCTATGATTTGATTCTCCATTACTGCTCAAACACCATTATCTCTCTGATTTCTACGGTTCCACCCAGATCATAATCAGGGTATCCCTCAGCAATTTTTGTTGCTCCTTCTAAATCTTCGGCAGAGACAACATAATAGCCACCTACAAGTTCTTTCAGTTCTGTAGAATTCGTATCGGTAAGTGTTCGATCTGGTCCTGTGACTCTCCTTACTTCTGCAGTCAATGCATGTCCACCTTTGGTCACTCCGTCCTTTGTCATCTGATCATTCCAAGCAAACCATTTACCCATTCTTTGTTGCATGTCTTCAGGAGATAATCCTAGATCACCATAGTCTTCACTAATAAAAATTAACATAAAATCTTTCATTATTCTTTTGTTTGTTTTATTAAATATTTTAAATCTGTTGCCAACCCCATTCTCCTATAACTCCTCCCATGAGCATTAATGAAATTGCCCAAAAACCAATATTCACCCAGAAATATTTGGCACTTTTTCTTTCGAATATGACAACATAACCTAATACAGGGAGGACAAATGCAATGGTCCCAGACTTAAGTCCATGGAACATTCCGTGCGCAAATCCCAGTTCATTAGTGCCATACTCGTCCATAAAAGCCTTAGCTGTCCCTGAACTCACAGCTTCAAAGTCACCAGCTAGGATGCCAAGTATTCCTGACTGATGTACGCATACCAGATAAAGCCCAAAGGCAATGAGGACGTTAAGTAAGATGCTTAAGAACAATTTAAATGGTGATACTTTTATTGCAGTTTGTTCATCAGTAAGACCGACAATCTTTTGCCAATTATCTCCACCGAATACTTTTGGATGATACCAAATGAAGGCAACTAAAAAAGGAATCAATCCACATGCAAGAATTGTGTAGAAATTAGGTAACATAAATTTTAAATTTTCATTTTTTAAAATATGAAGTGATATTTATGTCTAAGACGTCTGATGATTTTCAAAGGCAATAAAAGATGTTTTTTATCACTTCAATAAATCTAACCCATTTCCATCATTTCAAAGACTCCAATTGAGGCATCATCCGACCATGATAAATGTGGATGGTTTTTAAAAATGGATTTTACTTCTTCTATGCTTTTGCCCTGTACTATTGAATACCCTCCAATATTTTGATTGCTCAACTGCCATTTTTATTTGACCTCACAACTTCGCCATTCGATAAAGGGGCTCCTAGGTCGGAAATGTTTTTTTCATATTGTGAATTCCAAGCCATCCAAGGCTCCATCATTTTGGCTTGATCTTCTGGAGACATAGTTTCCATTTTAGCATCTGACTCGGCAGAGGCGAAATAAATTACAATGTACTTTTTCATGTTTTATTTTTTAAATGATATAATATACCTTCATTACGAAGCTGATATTCTAGAGGGGGACAGATATTAGAAAATTATTCAGAAATTTCACTTCATTGCATAATTCTTGGATTGATTGTGAATGTAGATCTGCGGTCAGTTGTATGTCGCAATTGATTAATCAAAACAACCATGTTAGGTATCCAGTAGGGTGCTCCCTACTTGTTCTTATTTTTCTTTTTAATACGGAAATTCTGCCATTATCTACCTCATGAAAAAAATGAGAAAACTTCTATTCTTAAAGGAGTTAATTATTCAATTCAAAAAGTCTTTAGGGCATAATCAGATTGTTGTGATTTGTTTTGGTTTCTATAAATTTTTAAATGCACAGGAACTCGATACTATTTCATTCCATATGAAGAGGCATGTTGTAGAAAACATTTTTGCTATATCTTCCGATCAAGATGGCTTCATTTGGTTGGCGACTTGATATGATATATTTAGTTTTTATGGTCAGGAATTTATTGGACTATAGCGTATAAATTTTTATTCTTAAAAATAATGGCATAGGATTTTTGGAATACTTGAATTGAATTAATTGGTTTGAAAATATTTACATAATACGATACATACAGCCCAATTGATCAAATTTTTTATAGATTACTTTAATAAGTCAAAATCATGAAAAAAAGTAGAAGACAATTTCTTGGAATGACCGCCGCAATGGGGTTAGCTCCAACAATTAAAGCGAATTCTGTTCAAAACCTATTCAAATCAAATCAGGTTGAAAAGAAATTAAAAATCTTAATCCTAGGAGGCACTAGTTTCTTAGGCCCTCATCAGATATCATATGCACTCAATAGAGGGCATGAGGTGTCCATTTTCACTAGAGGGAAAACAATCCCCAAAATTCATGAAGATCTCTTTTCCAAAGTAGAAAAATTAGTAGGAGACAGAGAAAATGATTTAGAGTCCTTAAGAAATAGAAAATGGGATGTGGTTATTGACAATTCGGGACGCAAAACGAAATGGACGGAGGACACTGCTCAGTTGTTGAAAGATCATGTAGATTATTACATGTATACTTCTTCAATAAGTGTATACTATCCATTTGTAGGTAATGATTTTTCCGAGAGTCGATCACTGGTTACTGAGATTCCAAAAGATGTGTCAGCGCAAGATAAGCCGACCTATGAATATGGTGTGATGAAAGCGATGTCGGAGATAGCCACAATCGATGCTTTTGGTGCTGATAGATCTTTGATAGTAAGGCCGACACTAATAGTGGGTCCTGGAGATCGAACGGATCGATTTCCTTATTGGTTAGCAAGGATAGAAAAAGGAGGAGATATCATTATTCCGGGTGGTAGGGATGAAGTAGTGCAGTATATAGATGTAAGAGATTTAGCTGAGTGGATGATTAGATTGTTAGAAAATAAGACTGCTGGTACATACAATGGATCTGGGCCGGCTTTTGATATGACTACGAATGCATTTGTACATGGAATTCATGCCAGTTACAATTCATCTGTAAATTATGTGCAGATCGACGATCTAGATTTTCTACAAGAAAATAGTGTCATTGGAATTCAGCCATGGGTCATCCAATTGCCGCAATATGCAGGCATGTCAAAAAGCGATAACGATAAAGCAATTTCTGCTGATCTTCAATTTAGACCTTTGTCAGAAACTGTAAAGGCCACAAGGGAATGGTGGTATTCCGATGCAGTCACTCAAGAAAGACGAGATAATATATTGACTAGTGAAAGGTCTTTTATGAACAGCGAGAAAGGGATTTTGGAGAAATGGTATAGACGAAAGAATTAGTCATTTTAGTCAAGTCCACTCTTTATATGATAAGAATAAAGTGGTTTTGGTATAACCTGTTTTTATATTCAAAACTCTAGAGATGAATTTTTTTTAAGAAAATGAAACTTTATTGTGTAAGAGGCCGTTAAGTTCATTGAGGTAGAGATGTTAAGTTGATATTTCACCTATTTAATATTATATTTTTATAAACAATGAGTAACGGTACAGTTAAATTTTTCAACGAAGGCAAAGGATTCGGTTTTATCACACCAGATGATGGTGGAAAGGATGTTTTTGTTCACGTAAAGGGACTAAGATGCGATACACTCGCAGAAGGAAACAAAGTTTCATATGATGTAGAGGAAGGACCCAAAGGATTAAATGCAGTTAATGTCACATTGGCATAACGGAGCATTTCAATTCTGAAATTATAGAAGCCCGTCGATTTATCGACGGGCTTTTTTATTTTAAGGTCATTCCTAAATTGGCAGATTTTGAGGCATTTGAGGAGTAGGCCATAGACGAATTGATAGGTTGTTAATTGTGATAGAATCAAATACTAATAATTAAGGGATATTAAATAATCATAGAGCTCTTACAGGTCTTTGATTTAGAAAACAACAATTAGGGTATATCCTCTTGCTATGTTCTATTTTATTACGTTCATGAAGTGTAAAGCTCAATTAGTGGAAAAGAAGAACTATGAAGAATTTTGTACTTGTAATTATGCTAACCGTATTGGTCTCATTTAATAATAAGGATCAACACAGACCTCAAGTCAATGAAAATTTAGAAGAAGAGAATCAATTTGATCGAAGTTCATTTATAGGCCAGGATTATATTTTAGATGATCAACATTCGTACATAGGATTTAGAATTAAATATTTCGGATTCAGCCCTGTACGAGGTCGATTTAATGATTTTAATGGCACTTTATTTTATAGCCCTTCTAGCATTGTAAATCTATCTGTTACAGTCGCCATTGACGTGAACAGTATTAATACTGGTAATGAGAGAAGAGATGATGACCTCAAACGCGAAGGAACTTGGTTTGATGCAACAACTTTTCCTAAAATTCTATTTAAAAGCAAAGAGGTGGTTGCTAAGTCTGATGATGAATTTGACTTGAAAGGGATCCTTATCATTAAAGGAATGTCAAAAGAAGTAACCATTTCATTTGAGAGGCCTACAGATTTGAGTAAGGACTGGGCTGGTAATGATCAAGTAGATTTTTCAGGAAAACTGATAATCAATCGACAGGACTTTGAAATTTTCGGTAGTGATTTTTGGAACTCAGTCATGGAAAATGGCTTGACACAACTTTCTGATGAAGTTGAAATTGAGCTAGACATACATTGTCGAAAAGCAGATTACCAATTTAGATATGATAGAGCAGATTCAGCAGATGTCAGGAAAACTCGACTTGATATGATAAAAGAACAAGGCATTGAACTTGGACTTGAAAACATAGATGGATTATTCAAAGATGATAAGTTGTCCTCAGGAATACTTTCGACTATTGGTCATACTTTGAACACTTGGAAAATGCATGATGAAGCTGCACATGTGTTCATAAAAAGAAAGGAATATTATCCAGAAAAATCAACATCATGGAATCAATTGGGGATAACAGAGTTGTACAAAAATGATTTAAGTCAAGCTCAGATAAATTTCGAATCTATGCTGTATGAAGACTCAAATAATACTCAGGCTTTAGAATATATCAAGTTAATTGGGAAGGTATAAATGACCACTGAGGTAGAATAAAGAAGTATTATGCATCATCGTTATCTTGCTACAAGTCGAAACCATTCAAGTATTAAATTGAATGGCTGAGAAAAGAAATAGAGATGTTTATATATAAGTTACTAGAGAAGAATGCGAACATCCATATCGATAAATGAGGCTCGTAAGCTCATCCTGTTATCACAAGGGTTACCCCCAGTGGCACCTAAAGGAAAAGCTATAGATGCTACATTATCTGCTTTAGAAGATACAGGGTATGCTCAAATAGATACCATTTCAGTTATTCAAAGGGCACATCATCATACACTATGGAATCGTAATCCAAGATATAGAAATGCTCACTTGGATCAATTGGTTTTAGAAAAAAGGTATTTGAATATTGGTCTCATGCAGCGGCATATCTTCCTATGAGAGATTTTCGATTCACATTACCTCGAAAACATCAAATTAAAAATAAAATTCAGAAGCATTGGTATGAGAGAAATGATACCCTCATCAATGAAGTGCTAAGTAGGATAAAAAGTGAAGGCCCTTTAATGGCTAAGGATTTTGAAGGCGATGGAAAAAAGAAAGCCGTATGGGAACTCAAACCCAATAAGCAAGCTCTAGAATACTTATTTATGCAGGGAGACCTGATGATATCCTCTCGTCAAAAATTCCATAAAGTATATGATCTAACTGAGAGAGTGCTACATCCAGATGTCAATTTTCAAATGCCTAGCAAAGAAGAATATTCTAGATTTTTGATTAAAAGATATTTGGCGGCTAATGGGTTGGGAAAGATCTCTGAGATCACTTATTTACAAAAGAAAGGAAAGGTATTGATTTCAGATACACTCGACGAAATGATCCATTCTGGAGAATTGATTCAGATTAGAGTGAAAGGACAAACTTACTATGCTCTGCCAAGATCCTTAGAATTACTCAATAATTCATTGAGTAGAAGCAAGCTCAAAATATTATCACCATTTGATAATCTCCTTATTCAGAGAAAAAGAACTAAGGAGTTATTTGGATTCGATTATTTGCTTGAATGTTATGTGCCAGGCCCAAAACGTAAATTTGGTTATTTCGTACTCCCCATATTATGGAAAGGTAATTTAGTGGCACGCATGGATTGTAAAGCAGAAAGGAAGACATCAGTATTTCGTATTCATTCACTTTCAGTGGAAAAAGCAGTCAGAGATGTGGATTCTTTTTCAAATGCTTTAGAAAAGGAGTTAAAGGCTTTTATGACATTTAATGGTTGTGAAAGCATAGAGTGGCATGAATACATTCCTTCTCATTTTCAATAAGTTTAAGAACAAAGAAATGAACATCAATCTAGTCTGATATCTCCCATCCAAGAGACTTAAATATTATTATTCAATTTTGTCTAATACTAATTTCAGAGCCACAATTAATATATTGGCCTTTGAATGATTTATGAAATTAAAAGAATCATTATAAAGCAATGGTCCTGTATAGGTATATTTACTATCGTAATTATTCTCATATTCAAAACATAATAATGAAATTTTAAGTTTCTGTTTGGCCAATGAGGGACTTTTTTGAAATAATACGAAGCGAATCTCATTGATAATCAAACAACTCCCTAAATCAATACCATGAATGAATATAGTCTCGCAATCTCATTTATAATTTCAGTTTTAGCCCTTAAAGTTGTGGCTTTTATTCTAGGATACAAAATTGTCAAATTGGGCCATGATACGTTAGTACGTGGGGTTTCAGGAGAGCTTGATTTTGGATTCTCTGGAAGTATAATTGGGGCTAAGCTTAAATCGGCAAGTCCAGGAGCTTTCTTCGTATTGATGGGTTCAGCAATTATTTTATGGGGCCTTACCGTTGAGAAGCCATTTAGTTATGATAATGTGCGCACAGA
>MDSX01043960.1_pt1 | contig 10243 bp, 8 predicted proteins | sample 811141 | NCBI WGS metagenome assembly MDSX01 (sample SAMN05326642, study PRJNA326480) | marine metagenome | isolation source: seawater | place: Atlantic Ocean: South East | collected 2010
AAGGCGTCGTCGGAACGATCGCGGAAGACAAAAAACATCTCGATTTCTGAGCACATCGGTCTTTCTGTTTTCGTATCGCGAATAAGCGGGAGATATAAAAAAAAGAAGAAGGTGCGCGCTTGCGCTCTCGCGGTTCTTCGGTTTCTCGGCGTCGAGCGATGATGATGATGAAAGCCAACGTGAACTTTGCTGAGATCGTTCCGAAGGCGTCGTCGGAACGATCGCGGAAGACAAAAACTTAAAGCCTTCTTCTGAGCTCATCCGTCTCGCGGTCGCAAAGTTCTTTTCTTTTCGTTTCGTTTCGTTTGTGCGTCTGGTTATGTTTGCCTGTTTTTCCCCGCGCCTCTTGCGCGCGATGTTTCTGTCCGTCTGTTTCGTTCGTTTCCCGTTTCCTTCGCGAGGACGCGCGAAACGAGGATACTACCGATGCGAGAGACGCGAGGAAAGTGTAAAAACGGGCGGTGATGCGCGAACAAAGGGTCGATTACGTCTAAAACTAGGAGCGGGTTCGCCGCCGGAGGCGGTTCGAGAGACGCGGATACCGCGGAGATTGACGCGTGTCAAACCCACGACGCATCGGCGTTTGAGAAGAATCATCCGCGAAACTCGAAGAGCGGACGAGTGGCGATCAAAAACCTTAGAGATATCACGTTACGGTGGCAATGGAATCTCAGTACGAGGCGGCGTCAAAGTGCAACACTTTTCTTTCATCATAACACTTTTCTTTCTTCTCAACTGCCTTCAAAAAAATCCTGTACGAGTATTCGCTTCTCGTGACGTCCCGCGTGGTGCATCGTCCCGCGCGTCGCGTCGAACTCCGCTAAACCCATCGTCTTTTTCGAACATCGATCGTGGGTTTAGGCGCGCTTTTTTTTGATGCCTTTTCGATCGTCTTTTGGTGTTCTCCGGTGATGATGACGAAGATGATGGGCGTGCCTAGAAATCACGACGCGATGTTGCGGTCTCGAAATGCACGCGCAAGGACGACGACGTCTGGCGCCCCGAGCGCACTTTCGCGGAGAGAAAGAGGAGGAAAAAGCTCGCTTTTATCGACGCCACCGTCGTCGATCGGGATGGGCGGTTCGAAACCGAAAACGACGACGGGGAGACGACGAGACGATTCAGACGACACCGAGGAAAACCCAAGTGGTGGGGAGACGCAAACGAGACGAACGTTCGTGCTTCTGGCGTCTGCGTCAGTCGCGAGCGCGAGCGAAACGGCGCGGGCGGATGCAAAAGAAAACAACATTTTCGACGAGTTCCCCGACGAGGAAAGAAACGGCGATGAAGCGTCGTGCGGAGTGAAATCGCTGATTGTTGGACCGGGCTTGGGAGAGTTTGAATCCGTGTCGAAAGCGCTCTTAGCGAGCGCGGAGGAAGGCGGAGCGACGATTGAGATTAAAAGTGGCACGTATAAGGAACGGATAATAGTAAATAAGAAAAACGTGCGCTTGATTGGCTTGAGCGAGGATGTTGTCGTAGAATGGCGCACGTCGATGCCGTACGAAAGCGTGTTGGAGGTTACGTCTGAAAATGTGAGCGTGGAGAACGTGAAGTTTACGCACGCGAGCAAATCGGTGGCAAATAACTTTGGAGCCTTCGTGAAAGAAGGGGGAAGTTTAATGTTAAACAATGTATCGATTACATCGGAAACTGGGAGCGGCTTAGCCACCGAAGGCGGTTCGATAGACGCGGAAAATGTGAAGATTTACAAATGCAAAAACCACGGCGTATCGGCGTTTGGGAATCAACTGGAAGAGCCGAAGAGCGGACGAGTGACGCTCGAAAACGTAGCGATATCGAATTGCGGTGGCGATGGAATCTTATTACGAGGTGGCGTCGAAGTGGATTCGCGAGATGTCAAAATAGATAATTGTGCCGGCTTTGGTATCGAAGCGTTTGAAAACGTGCAAGGCGCGATGAAAGCGTGCAAAATCTCGAAGTGTAAAAAAGGAAACGTTGGCGGCGATAACGACAACTACGACGGCAACGGCGTTAGCATTGAACTAGTTTAGCTTAGCATCTAGAATAATAGTAACGACTAACTATTACAACTCCCTAAACTGCACCAACCCATTCTCAAGGAATCCCGGGTATCCACGTTTTAGTCTTTTGTCGATATCGCCCGTACGTTTCCTCGCCAAACATCCGCTCTAAGAAATACTCCTCCACCGGTATGCGTTTGTAAAAAAACCGCCAACTGACAAACACAAACACCACAACACTCACCACGTTTCCTAAAACCAACTGCGTCCCGGGTGCCCACAAAAGCCATCCGAAATATCCTGGATGCCGAAAAATTTTATACGGACCTTCCGTGACCAATCGATGCTTCTCTCTTTTCTCGGTCTGAATAACGTGCGTGAAGTTGTGTTTGGCGTATATTTCGGCCCATTTACGAATGCATTCACCAATAAGACACGCAATGACACCAATTGCATACGCGTATCGTTTCATCCCCACGGGAATCGTCGCACTGTAATCCATGAAATAATACTCGCACAATCCAAAAGTCATCGCACAACAGTACGGGACGGAGAAGAGCCAGGAGTGTCGGTTGAGAAGGTCGCGATTATACGCGAACACGATGAGGAATTCGGAGAGATGGAAGAATGTGATGAAGAGGAGGAAGGTTTGGAAATGAGGTGGTGACGCAGAGAAGGTCATGTATATATTTGTATGTTCCCCTCAATTGTTGGAAGAAATGTAAAGAAAAGGCGGGACAGTTACATACGTACTTATGCGCACTAATTTTTTATACTTTACTTTACACTAAATGCTTCACTCAATACCCTGTTCCTTTCTAAATACCTGCTATATCTACATCACTTATCGTACTCCGGTTTTAACACCCACGCTGAAAATGCTTTGTTCCCATCGTTCGTCGTCGGATTCCGTTCCAATCGAGCGCATTGTTTGAGCAAGTTGCGAAAGATGACGCGACGTTCGGCCGTGACTTTATCCGCAAAGGCGTCGACGACTAAACCAGTTGGAGCTTCACCACCACGCGATCTGAGAAATTGGATGATTTCCTTGAGGAGAGCTTGCGCGAAGCGAGACTCTTCTTCTTGGTTAGCGTTGGCGTCGGCGGGGGCATCTTGATGAGCGGTGATGATGGCATTTTCTTCTTCGCGTCTTTGTTGGATGCGTGAGAATAGGCGGCGACTTCCGGTATTGTTGCTTCCAAAACGGCCCGTGTTGATGTTATTCGTGGCGATAGTTCGCGTAATCGTGGTCGACGTTGTCGTTGCGTTGATTTGCTGTTGTTGCGGCTGCGTTTGAAAGCTAACGTTTGAATGTCCGTTTATATTACCTCGTCCGGAGCGCTTGACAGCTTCCGCCGCTCGTCTCGCGATTCGATCAGCAAAGGCAATTTTCGCGCGTCCGTCGCTATCTGCCGCCGACAAAATCTTATCGTGACACATGGCGCTGTGTAATCCAGCTTCGCCATCGAACAAAGATTTTAAAATCGCCGCGTCACCTTTCCCATTGTCTTCTTTGTTATTAACATTCAATCGATTCGTCTCTACTCTTTGCACGCCCTCGACGATGGTTCCGTTATTCGCTGTTGTCATTTCACCTTCTTCAAGCATTCTATCTTCTCCAACAGTTATCAAACTCTCCTCGTCTTCATCTCGACAATCTGCTGCTAAAATTTCACCTTCGACTTCGGCGAAGAGCTCGGCGGTTTCGTTCGCCGCTCCGCCGCCCATTGCCGCACTTCCCGCGACAGCGCCTCCCCCATGCTTCTCCTCCGGGTCGTCGTAAGCGAACAAATCCATCATATCTCTCGCTTTGAAAAACCGCCGTTGTTTCGGGTCCTTTAGAACCTTACCGGTGAGAAACTCTTTATATATTTGTCGATGGTATACCTTCTCTTCGATCGTCCCAGTGGTAATTAACCGATAGATAGTCACCGCCTTCGTTTGACCGATGCGCCAGGCTCGTTCGCGAGCTTGCGCATCCGTCGACGGATTCCAATCTGGGTCAAATAATAAGACGCGATTTGCACCTGTTAAGTTAATACCCAAACCACCAACTTTCGTCGTTAGTAAAAATACAAACACGGGTTCTTGCACGTCCTCCGCGGAGACGCCTTCCTCGACGTTACCGTCGTCGTTGAAGGAATCGACTAAGCCCATTCGGTGTGCGACAGGCGTGGTGCCATCCATTCGCCGGTACGTGTACCCTTCATTCACTATCGCTTGTTCTAATATGTCCAACATTTGTTGAGTTTGTGAAAACACGAGGCATCGGTGGCCTTGACTTTTCCACATGCTCAAGATTTTCAACGCGACTTGTAACTTGCCCGAACGCACGGGATCGCCGTATTTCGCATCGCCAGCGCGCGAATTTCGCTCTAACAAATCCGGGTGATTGACGATTTTACGTAAAACATCGATACCACCCAACGCTTCGCGTCGACCGTCGATGATATCTTCCACTTCTCTCGAGGAGAGGAAACCTTTATATGCGTCGCGTTGGTTTTCTGTCATCGGGCAAAACAAAACCTGTTCCGTTTTATCCGGCAAGTTTATATCCAAATCTTGTTTTAATCGTCGAAGCAAATACGGTGAAATCAAGTCTTTCAAAGCCACTGCACATCTAAACGCCGTGGTCGCCGCTTGGTCGCTCGCGTTGACGTACCCGCCGATTTGTATCGGTACCGCGAACTGCGCCTGGAACACCGGCAAAGTGCCCAATTTACCCGGGTAGACGAAATCAATCAACGACCAAAGCTCAGATAATCTGTTTTGGACGGGCGCACCAGACATGATAATTCTGTGGACTGTACGTAGTCGTTTCGAGACGACGGTAATTTCCGCCTCTGGGTTTCGAATTTTATGGCCTTCGTCTAACACCGCGTACCCCCATCGCACAGTTAACAAATCTTCGCGCATGCCTCGTAAATACTCGTACGTGGTAATCACCACGCCGTTCGCATCTCGCGTGGCATTCCATATGGAGTTTTTCATCGCATTTTTTCTATTTCCATTGGCAACTTTCAAGGCGTCTTGCGTGATAGCCGAGTCGTGTAAGACGACCGGTTTCAACTCTGGTGCCCAGATTTTCAATTCGCGGCGCCATTGGCGCAACATCGTCGCCGGACACACGACTATGGATGGTCGGTATAGGTTCGATTTGGACAACGCCCCGAGAAACGTGGCAACTTGAACCGTTTTCCCTAAGCCCATCTCATCGCCGATAATCCCACCGGCTCTTTGACAGTGCAACTCCCAAAGCCATTTGACGGCTGTTTTTTGGTGCGGCAAAAGCTTAGCGAACCGCGAACCGTCGACGGATAATCCACCTTCAAATTCAACGTCATCTTCCTCTGGTTCAATGTCTTCTTCTTCTTCGTCTTCTTCTTCCTTTTCCTCCTCGTCCGAACTGTATGCTTGAAATGATGCTCGCCGAGTTTTCTTCGCCGAAGAACCGTTCTTTTTGTTCTGTTGCCGTTCGCTTTGCTCTTTCCACTGTTTCCTCTTCAACGCCAACTTCTTCTTCGCGACGGCGTCCCCATTTTTCGTCGGTTTCACGCGTCTCGAAATCGCCTCTCCAATCGCTTTCGAATGCGTTTTCTCCGTCTGTTTCGGTGCATCTTTCACATCGATCGTCTTTAATTTCGATTTCGCGCTTTGCAACAGAGCCGTTTTTTCTTTTAACTTCTTCCCGGCTTCATCCGTCCGAGCTTTATCGAACCCATCTAAGCGGTCAAACGGCGTCATCTCTCCAATTCGAATCAGTCTTTCCCTCTCCGTTTCTTCTGTTCCGTTTGTACCTCCTCCTAGCAAATTATCTGTCGTCGTTCTCTTTTGCACGGCGTCCAATTCGGTGTCGAAGTCGAAGTCGTCTTGGACGACAACTTTCGATTTTTTCGGAACGGCGGCGGCGTTGACATCTTTCTTCTTTTTCGTTTCTTCTTTCTCGTGCTCTCGTCGTTCCACCTTGGCAACTTCCAGCGCTTTTTCCAACTCTCTTTCGATTTTCAATCGTTTCTCTTTTAAACCCGCCAAGCGTTTCGCGGCGACTTGTTTTCTCAGTTTTGCGTCGTCTCTCTTCTTTTTTTTGGTCCTCTCTTCCTCGACTCTCGTCTCGTTTTCCGTCGACATTTGTACCAACAAATCATTCGTCGCCGCTTCCACGGCTTCAATCTCTCGATCGATGGCGGCCGCGGACGTCTCGAGCGTCTCGACCGCGCGTTCCGAGCGGAGCATCGTCGTCGTCTGCGTCGTCGTCGGCCCGTCGTCGAGACCGGCGACGATGGCATCGCGCAACACGTCTCTCTGCACGCGTCGTTCCTCTCTGGCGACCACGGTCGGGCCGAGAAGTTTCGAGAGCGTCTCGCTGTCGTCCCCGCTCTTCGTCTTCCTCATCTTCTTTTTCGTCGTCGTCTCTTCTTCTTCATCTTCTTCTTTTTCGTCGTCGTCGTCAAAGTCGCGTCGTCATCGGGGCTTCGAACGTTTCTTCGTCCAAAGCGTCAACGTCATGTCGTTCCGATTGGAAAAAGAAGAGCTCAAAGGCATTTTTAGGGAGTTTCTTCCTCGGGGGACTTTAGGGTTTCATATTCGCTTCTCAAACCCTAAACACTTGTAGTTTTTTTTTCTCCTTCCTTTGAGGCGTCTGACTCAGATCCTCGTCATTCTTCTCGAAGAATTACACACATCCAACAACACACACAAACACACACACACCAGTATGTCTTCCGCGCATGCCCCGCAAAACTTACCGGCCGACTTGAACGAGTCGTCGCAACAACACGAGCTCGCCGACGGGTGCGACGATGCGGACACCTACCTGAGTGCGTCTTTGACACGTTGTTTGTTTTTTCTCTCATCGCAATCGCTCTCGTTTTTTTGGGGGTCGTTGGTTGTGCACACGTCGGATTTAAGCCTGGGATCGGATCGAATCGCCTATATGGGTTTTTGTATCGTCGCGAATCGCGTTTTTTTGTCCGTTCGCGACCAAGCGCGCGACCCGAGGACGTCGGTTTCGCGCGACGCGAAACGCGACGCGCCAGTTTCGCGGCTTTGTTCTTTGGGAGAACGACCTCGAAAAGCGGGCGGTGTGCGCGCGTTTTGGTTGCCGTTGGTCTTTTTTCATCCGCACTTGAGATCTCGTTGGAACCTGGTGTCAAGGGACGTGGGTCAAGGGTGCCTTTTCCGCAAAAAAAAAAGGGGGTCCGACCGAATTTGACGCGTTGTGCAAAATGCTTCTTTCCAAACAACACATAAAATAACAGAATTCCACGCGCTCTTGAACCGAGGCCAAGCGTTGAACGCGTACGAAGCCAAGATGCATTTGGACAACGGGACCTTAGACTTTGGTCACGGCTTGGACTTTGAGTCCGGGAAAACGAAAAAAGCGGAAAAGAGACCGCCGACGCAGATTGAAATCATGGCGTCGATGGAGCGCGAGAAGCAAGCGAAAAAGGAGGAACGCCGTTTGGCCCGAGAAGCCAAAAAGCAAGCCCGTCTCGAACAGGAGGAGTTTATAAGAAACGGTGGCAACATCAAGTTGTCCAAGAAGGAAAAGAGGAGATTGGAAGCGGAGATGGAAAACTAAACTCGTTAGTTTTCCGTCTTTCGGCCTTTCCGAAAGCTCTCGGTTCTTTCTCTTTGATTGCGCGTACTTGAGTGACGAATGAGAATTCGCCGTACATCACGAGCACAAGAAGAGAAGAGACATTTTACTTAATTTCTGATAAACACGAGTTACTCCTGTTTTTACGATGAGACGATGTCTGTTTGCTTTTTGTTCTTCTTGTATTTAGAGTCCCCTGCCCGTACTGGTCCATGTGGCGTTTTTACAAACCCGCATAATGAGCCGGGCATATACGCTTAGATATAAAAAAGGATAATTAGTTTCTCTGCACATTGCATGATTGTAGAAATAGATCAAAATTGTAACAATAAATAAACGTGTACTTTAAACGATATTATTACTGCTACTATCTACTGATAAATATAGAAATTCTTTGTTTTTTCATGGACTAGACTATTTCTGCGATGTGAACACCTCAAAGCCGAAAATCGTGCACGATTTGTTCTCGTTCTCGTCTTTCAACTCGTCTTGGTATTGCAACTCAAAAATACCTTCGTGACCACCCGGGCGACCCTCTCTTAATCGTAAACAGAGTCTATCTCCAGGTTCTAACACCGCGGATTTCTCAGCCGGCAAGGATTCCCAGCGACCGACGGCTAATCTAAAAATGCCCGGTCCGTCGCGTAAGCTCTTCACGCGAACTTTCTCGCGAATAACTGCTAACGTTAATTGCGAGCGAGAAATCGCTTTACCCGTAATACCTGCCATACCCCGACCAATAGTTTGATTTCCAGGGTATAAACGTATTTCTGTGATTAAACTCTGTCGTCGTCGCGCCGAGCTGCTGCGAGGCGTAGAAGATGCTTGTTGCAGTTGCTTCGCCAACACCTGTGGGTCCTCGATCAACGATAGTTTCATCTTTCTGTACTGAGCCTTTTCCACATGCCCGGTGTTTAAATTTCTCAATTCACCCTCGTCCTCGGGTAACACCGATAGTCTATTTTCTATGTTTGCTATTTGAATCTGTAAAGTTTGAATCGCTCTTTCGTACGTCTCCGTTGCTTCGTCGTTGTCCGTTCGTAACTTCAAATCGTCCACTTTAAACGGTAACCCAGGCATTTGCTTATCGTCAATCATTTCTAACATGTACTCCAAACCTGCACGTTCGCCGTCGTCTTCATATTTATCATCCATGAACTGTTCCGAGGTGGCAGTCCCGAGAGCGTCGCAAATCGTCGTCGCCATGCCAATCAACACAAACGCATTCGTCACAGCTAACATTAACGTGAAAATATCAAAGACACCAACAGTTCCACCAGACTCATATATAATCTCCACTCCGTTAAACGTTCGTTCCATGATGTTTGAGTGCCACGGGTTCCCAGAGTCCATGTAATGCACATCGGTTCCAAGGCTGTGCATTTGCTTGGATGGAATGGACGTGACGCTCAACGTCGCCCAAACGTCGTTGTTCATCGGTTCTAAATAATGCACCGATTCAAATTTCACGGTCACTAATAATTTAATACCCGTCATTCTGTATGTCAAACCAGTCGTCGAGCCTTGCGTGCACCCACCGTTCGCTTCGTCTTCACCAACTATGCACAAGTAATCGTTGTAATCGTCCAAGTTGACACCGGCGGCTTCTAATAAATCTTCCAAAGTTATTCCTTGCAACGCTCCATCAGTCCCGTCGTACTCCATGCCGTTAAAAAACACTTTAGTCGCTTGGTTAAAGTTTCCTAAACTGTCTTGGTACCGAAGTTCCAACGGTAAGAAGACATTTTCCGGCGCAATCGTAAAGCCTCTTCTCACGCCCATCACGCTATACGCGCAACTCTCTGGAAAAGCAAAATGGTTCGCACACATTCTCGACGGTGGCGGACTCGGGAACGGTGGTGGGCTCGGTTCTGATGGCGGTGGCAATGGCGGAGGACTTGGGACACCTTCTGGCGGTGGCGACGGTGGTGGACTCGGGGAAGGAGGAGGAGACGGAGGACTCGGAGGCGGGGGCGAATACCCATCCGGATCCCCACACCCGTCGCACTGCCTGCTATAATTTTCCTCCTGCAAAAACGTCTTCACCCACAAACCACTCGAGGTTAACTTTACCATTTCTCCGATCGACATGCCACCAGTAATGCATGTAATCGGTGACATACACTCCGCCGATGCCGCGCACGTCGCCGCGTCCGTACTATAATGCACCGTGGCATACTTGTCGTCGTACGTCGGCGATCGCCAGTTGATGTAACTCGCGTTTTGACAATACGTTGCATTTTCTATGGGTAGTTGTAGAACTTGTTCCGTACCCTCAAGAAAACTCGTTTGCACGGCCCGTTCTCCGTTTTCGTCTAACAAGTACCTCGGCAGAATCGAGTGCGGGACTTCGTACTGCGACCTGGCGTATAAGTTTGGCGTGCTGAATTTGTTGTAGTTCTTCATGATAATCATGGAGACGACCGCGAACAACGCTATGAGAACTTTGAAAGTCAAGTCGGTGGTCACCAGAAGAGGATTCTTCGTTTTCACCAACTGTTGGCATTCGCGTCGCGGTTCGAGAGAGACAGAAGGAGAGAGCAATGGTGGTCAGCATTTCACCCAAAGAAAGAGAGAGAGAGAGAGAGAGAGAGAAAGAGAAAGAGAAAGAGAGAAAGAGAGAGAAACGCAAATCATCGAGTCATCATCATCATCATCG
>MDSX01057389.1_pt1 | contig 10241 bp, 6 predicted proteins | sample 811141 | NCBI WGS metagenome assembly MDSX01 (sample SAMN05326642, study PRJNA326480) | marine metagenome | isolation source: seawater | place: Atlantic Ocean: South East | collected 2010
CTCTCGAGATCCCGTCTCCTTCTCTTCCCCGCCACTCCCGAAGGCGACGAGCGGTCGAAGGACACTCAGAGTATCAACATGTTCGGAGGAAATGATCTCGTCGAGGGCGAGCGCATGTCCGGCCAGGACGTGCGCACCAACAACGGTGCGCCGCCTTTCCCCCTCCGTCGAAGCGTTCGATCAAAACAAAGACCCGTCCCTGTAGATGCGTGGCGGTTTGGAGGACGGCTGCGCGATCGCCCGATCGCGGCGTCGACGCTCGGCTTTTGCCCGTCTCGAACCGCGTGGGCGCCCGGCGGGACCCGTGCCATCCTTCCGAACCCCACGCACTCGCCCTCACTTCACCGAACGAACGCGTCACCGCGCTCCGACGCCGACCGCTGACCCGCCCTTTGCCGCCCTTTTCGTTCCCTCCTCCCGCAGTGATGGCGGTTCAGGCGGTGGCGAACATCGTGAAGACCTCCTTGGGCCCCGTCGGGCTGGATAAGATGCTCGTGGACGACATCGGTGACGTCACCATCACCAACGACGGCGCCACGATCCTCAAGCTCCTCGAGGTCGAGCACCCCGCGGCCAAGGTGCGCGCAGCCCACACCTCGAACCGCTTCAAAAAAGTCAAAGATCCAGCCAGATCCGAGCGACGGCCCTTTTTCCCGAGCGACCAACCCCTGACCGAACCCACACATCGAACCCTTTCCGACAGATCCTCGTGGAGCTCGCGGAGCTCCAGGACCGCGAGGTCGGCGACGGCACCACCTCCGTCGTGATCCTCGCTGGTGAGCTGCTCAAGCGGGCTAACGACCTGGTCCGCAACAAGATCCACCCGACATCCATCATCGCGGGCTACCGCCTGGCGATGCGCGAGGCGGTGAAGTACATCGAGGACAAGCTGTCGACGCCGATCGACACCCTGGGTCCGGAGACCATCCTGAACTGCGCCAAGACGAGCATGAGCTCCAAGATTGTCGGCGCGGATAGCGACTTTTTCGCTCGGATGGTTGTCGACGCGGCGACGTCGATCAAGACTTACAACGACTACGGCGACGCGAGGTACCCGATCAAGAGCATCAACATCCTCAAGTCGCACGGCAAGTCCGTGAAGGAGTCGCAGGTGATCAAGGGGTACGCGCTTAACCTGGGACGGGCGGCGCAGGGCATGGTGAAGAGCGTGAAGAACGCCAAGATTGCCTGCGTGGATTTCAACCTCCAGAAGACCAAGATGCAGATGGGGGTGCAGGTGCTGGTGAGCGACCCGAAGGAGCTCGAGCGCATTAGGCAGGAGGAGCTCGACATCACCGCGAGGCGTATCAAGATGATGATCGACGGCGGCGCGAACGTCATCCTCTGCAGCAAGGGTGTCGACGATATGGCGCTCAAGTATTTCGTCGAGGCTGGATGCATCGCGTGCCGCCACGTGCCCAAGGATGACCTCCGCCGCGTCGCCAAGGCTACCGGCGCGCAGATCCTACTCACCCTGGCGGACATGGAGGGCAACGAGACCTTCGACCCGGAGTCCTTGGGCTCCTGCGCCGAGGTTTGCGAGGACCGCGTGTCCGACGACGACATGATTGTCCTCAAGGATTGCAAAAACACGCAGGCGTGCACCATGCTCATCCGCGGCGCCAACGACTACATGCTCGACGAGGTGGACCGCTCCCTCCACGACGCCCTCTGCATCGTGAAGCGTACCCTCGAGTCCGAGAAGGTGGTCGCGGGCGGCGGCGCGGTGGAGGCGGCTCTCTCCGTCTACCTCGAATCCCTCGCCACCACCCTCGGATCCCGCGAGCAGCTCGCCATCGCCGAGTTTGCCGAGGCGCTTCTCGTGATTCCCAAGACGCTCGCGGTGAACGCCGCCAAGGACTCCACGGATCTCGTCGCCAAGCTCAGGGCGTACCACCACGCGAGCCAGACTAAGCCGGACAAGGCGCACCTCGCGGGTTACGGCCTCGACCTCGTCAAGGGCGAACTGAAGAACAACCTCGGCGAGGGCGTGCTCGAGCCGGCGCTTTCCAAGCTCAAGAGCATCCAGTTCGCCACCGAGGCGGCGCTCACCATCCTGCGCATCGACGACCTGATCAAGCTCCACCCTGAGGAGCCCGAGCAGTAAAAGAGTAAGTGCGGTAAGAGAGCGGCGGGGGTGCGGCTGGAGGGAAACACCGTCGGTTCGGCGCGGCGTAGCTTTTGGCAATTCATTTCTTTCAAACACATCGTTAACGCTTGCGTGCACTAAAATCAAATTGTACATCCGTCGTCGAGAGAGCGCGGCTGTAATGGACCGTCGCCGCTCGATCGACACGGGCGTGTGGCTCGTCTCTTGTCGAGCCTGCTAAAAACTGACCGGCGCCCTTGCCCGGTTCTCCATTCTAAAAAACATGTGTTGCGTCGCGTCGTGCGTGGCGTGCGTTTCTTTCTTCCTCATTCTTCCCCATCGGCCGGAATCCGACGTCACGAATTGGCCTAAGCGGCCTCAGCCTTCCGCTTTCCGTTGGTCAGCTCCCCGTTTTTCCCGTTTTTCCCGTTTTCTTTCATCTTTAACTCCTCCTCACCCTTCGCCACCTCCTTTTTCTTCGCCACCTCCTTCTTGACAGCCTCCACCGCGTCCGGCCCCATGAGATCCTTGAGTTTGTCCGTCAGCACGGTGTTGTCAGTCTCCAGGGCGCCGCAGGTCTCCTTCAGCCGCGCGAGTTCGGCGCGAAGGGTGACGTTCTCAGTGGACAAGGCATCCACGCGCCCGCCCAGGTCCTCGCACTCCGCCTGCTTCCTCAGCCGGCTCCTCCGCGCGCTCTCCCTGTTGGACTGCTTTCTGCGCTGGCGCTTCAGCTCCCTCTCGTCCATCCAGACCTCGCCGCCGGAGCCGCCGGAGCCGCCGGCGGCGGCGGCGGCGCCAGCGCCCCCCCCCGCAGCTTTCGCCGCCGCGGCTTGCTCGTGCCACATGGCGGCCGCGCCGTTGGTGTAGGCGGCGGCATCGCCGTTGGCGGTCGCGTCCTTCGCTTCGCCGTTCGCGCCGGCGCCGTACGGGTTAGATCCCTGATGAGAGGAAAGGTTCGGGTGGGTGGCGGGGAGTGGGGGTTAGAAAAAAGTGTGGGTGAAACTTCCGCTTCTGGCGCACTCGTTGACAAATATCTGGGGGATTCTTTTGAAAGCGACGGGTTTGGGGGGGGAGGGCGCGCACCATGTAGCCTGGGTACATGAACTGGTTCGCGCCGCCGTACGGATTGGACATGGCCTGCGTTTGGAAGGACGTGGGTGACGCTCGGTCAGTTATAATACGCGACGGTCACGAGCGGGAACGAGTCGTGATCACGCGTCCGGCGAACTTCTTTTCTTTTCTTCTCTGACGAGAGACGGAGGGGTTGCCAGGGTGTGCGCCGGATGAGCGGGGTTGAACGCGGATGTGAGGCGCACCTGGGGCCACATGGCGTAGGGGTTCGGCGCAATCTGCTGGTTGCCGTAGCTGTAGGCAGCCTGAGACTGCGCGGGAGCCTGAGAAGGGGCGAGGGACGGCACGGTCAGCGAGCGCGTGAGGCGAACGGAGGCTCCCCTCGTTTCGTTCTACAGGCTGGCGCCGGGAAGATGGGTGTTGTGGATGACGAACGCGTCGCGGTTTGAGACGATCGCGATCGGAATTAAAGATCGGACACGCACCTGCATGGTGTCGAGAGGTCAAAGATCCCTCCGCCGACCGGTTATGCGCCCTCGCTGACTGGCGGCGACGCGCTTTCCGGGTGGAACTCGCGGGCGGTAAAATTCACGCGCGACGCTTCCTGCAGAAGACCGAAAACCGTCGAGTGCTTCGGAATTCGCCCTCCCGCGCGCGTTCGGTGTTCGGATATGACCGGTCCGAGCGCTCTTTCTTGTCGTGCACGAGTGGGACGGTGCAAACCGAGCCCGCTCACTGCGGTGTGACGTCGCCGGGCGCGTCCGCACCCAACCTCGTGAACACACGAATGCCGAAAAAACTCGGCCGAGGCCCGCGAGCCCGGAGAGTCTCTCGTTTCTCCTCCAATCAAAAGACGAGTAAAACACAATTTATGGCTCACACTCGACTGCTTCCCGCTGCTCGCGCGCAAATAATTGCCACGCTGGAGGTGAAAAATATCGAAACGTCGGGTTAACTTCCCTAACCTGTGCGCCTGTGGATTTTGGATCGTATTTGGCGTTTGGACGTATTTTTCTCACTCCACGTATGCGCGACAGTCAGCGCCCGTGCAATTCATCATTTCATCCCCAGCGGACGACTTTCTTTTCTTCATCCGGGTGAGAAAAAGCGTCCCACCGCATTCTCTCTCGGGCGACACGTCGACCTTAGGTCAGCAGGTATGTCGACCGCCCTCTCCGCGCGCTTCGCGCTCGTCCCGGCCCCGGTGCCGCTCATGGGTGCCAACCGCGGAGCTCGTCGCGCCGCCGCCTTCCAGGTTCGCGCGGGAGCCCGAAGCAGGAGCACCAAGAAGGCGTCCCCCATCAAGACCAAGACAGGCGGCGGGTCCAAGAAGAAGCAAAAGGCCAAGTTCGCCGGCGGTGGCGGGACCGCCGCCCCGCGCCCCGACCTCTACGTCCTCCCCTCCGACGACGGACCCAAATCCGTCAAGGTCAAGGAAGTCATCGAGGCGGACGCGTCCACCTCCTTGTCCGACATCCTCGCCATGGACTCGCCCCTGGAGGTGAGCGACGTCGCGTACGAGGCGCCGCCGACGCGATTCGGCGAGATGCCCTTCGGCGGGGGGGACGGCCAAAACCTCAACCTTCGTCGCGCGGAGGAGCCCGTGCAGAAGGAAACCTTCGGCGCGGGATGGGCCGACGGGCTCGCGGAGTTCCGCGAGGACATGCGCGAGAAGGAGACCGCGCGCAGCCAGGCGAGGGCGGCGACGAGGGAGGAGGAGGAATCCTTCTACGTCGTCGGAGCCAAAGACGCGCGGTTCGTGGACTTTGGCGCCGACGTCGACGACTACGGCGACGAAACCGAAGGATGGGATTCTCCGGACGACGACGAAGAGGACGTGTTCGAGGGCAGGATCGCGATGGAAACCGCGGCGTACGCCGACATCGAGGCCAAGTACCGCGCTGGTCAGGCGAAGGGCGCGGTCGAATTCGACCTCGGCGGCGACGACGACTTCGAGACAGACGCGGACGGCGAGACACGCAGCCGCGGGATACCGTCCGAGATGCGGTGCTTCGACACCGCGAAGATTTACATCAAGGCTGGCGACGGCGGGCGCGGGATGGTGGCGTTTCGAAGAGAGGCTTTTGTCGCGCAAGGCGGCCCGTACGGGGGCAACGGCGGCAACGGCGGCGCCATCTTCTTCGAGGCGGACGAGGGCATCAACTCGTTGGTGGGTTTCCGCAAGAAGGTACACCATCGCGCGGAGGCTGGCGGGAACGGCGGGGGCAAGAGGATGCAAGGGAGCGACGCGCGGGACCGCACCGTGCTGGTCCCCCCCGGCACAGTCGTGAGAAACGCGGACACCGGGGAGGTCATCGCCGAGATGTTCGCGCACGGGCACAGGGAGATGATCGTACCGGGCGGCCGGGGCGGTCGGGGTAATGCGTCGTTCAAGACGGCGAAGAACAAGGCTCCGCAGATTGCCGAGAACGGCGAGGAGGGCACCGAGCTGTGGGTCGAGATGGAGCTCAAGCTGGTGGCGGACGTGGGGATCATCGGGGTGCCCAACGCGGGTAAGAGCACGCTGCTCGCCGGCGTGAGCAACGCCAAGCCAAAGATCGCGGATTACCCGTTCACCACCATCGTCCCCAACCTCGGCGTGGTTGAGCGCGACTACACCCGCATGGTCTTCGCCGACATACCCGGTTTGTTGGAGGGCGCCAGCGAGGGCGTCGGGCTCGGATTTGAGTTTCTCAGGCACGTCAAGCGTACCAGGGTCCTCGTGCACGTGCTGGACTGCACCAGCGACCACGTCGTGGACGAGTACGACGCCATCCGCAACGAGATCTTCCTCTTCGACCCCGAGGTTGGGGACAAACCGGAGATTGTGGCGCTGAACAAGGTTGACGCGTCGGAAGCCGCGGCGGTTAAAGCGCTGAAGCTTCAGGGGGAGTTCCGTGCTCGCGGTGTGGACGCGCACGTCGTCAGCGCGCTCGACGGCTCGGGCGTCGCGGAGCTCGTGACCGCGACGAAGGACGCGCTCGAGGCCCTTCCCCCGATCGATTACGAGGAGGAGGCGCGGAAAGCGGAGGCGAGGCGGGGCGTAGTTGCCAGGAGGGCGGACGGCAAGGAGCTCAGCGATTTCGAGGTCATCGACGAGCCCTACGCGTTCTACGTCAAGGGCGCCGCGATCGAGCGGTTCGTGCAGATGACCAACTGGGACTACTTCGAGTCGTTCAAGAGGTTCGCGCAGGTGCTGAAGATGTCCGGGGTTGAGAAGGCGCTCAACGAAGCCGGCGCGGGCGAGGGCGACCGCATCGTCATCGGCAAGTACGAGTTTGAGTGGAGCGCGGATAACAGGACCGGCGCGTTGTACGAGTCCTGGAAGGCGAAGCAGGACGAGAAGCCGGCGGGAACCACCCAACAGGGAGGCCGTCACTGGCCCCACGGCTATATGTAGAGGGGTTTGCAATGCGTATATATTGTTATTTACGAAGGTACAAAGTTGGCTGCTATATTTTGGCAGACTCACAATCCTTGCTCCGGTCTATCCGGCCCTTATATATATATGCCCTTCGGCGGATCAGCGACTGATCAGAATAAAGAATCCTTAAAATGCGAACGCGTTGAGCACAGACGGGGGCGAGCTGGCGTAGGCCGTCTTGCCGTTCACGCCGAACATCGCGACCTCCTCGTCGGAGTCGGAGGTGACCGATGAATTCATCTGGAACTCCTGCATGAAACCGACCAACGCCTCGACGGTATCGTCCGGAAGCTGATTGTACATGGTGACCCTGAGCCCCCCGAAGAGCGGGTGGCCCCTGAGGTTGTAGAAGCCAGCCTTCTCGGACTCTTCCGCGAACCTCTTCTCGATCTCGGGCGTCTTGCACTTGATGGGGATGGTCATAGTCGAGCGGAACTCGGGCTCTACGTCGTTAATGTAGAAGCCCTCGCTGGCGTCGATGATGTCGTAGACGCTCCACGCACGGCGGGTCGCTCGCGCGCGCATAGCCGCGACGCCGCCCTTCGCCTTGCAGTCCTCGAGGACGAGCTGTAACGCCCGGATCCCGAAAACGTTGGGCGTGTTCCAGATGTTCTGGATCGGGGTGCTCTTCGCAGCCGCGGACCAGGACATGACGCCGGGGCAGATGGACATCTCGCGTTCGCCCGTGAGCAGATCCTTGCGCGCGATGACGACCAACAGGCCGCTCGGACCCAGGTTCTTCCCCGTGCTCGCGTAGACCACCCTGTACTTGGAGAAGTCCACGGGCCTGGAGAGCAGCGTGGAGGTGAAATCGCCGACGAGGGGCGGCGCGTCCTCGGGCATCGTCGGATCGACGTGGTACTCGAGGCCGTCGATGGTCTCGTTCGCGGTGACGTGCACGAACGCGGCGTTCGGGTCGACGTTCCAGGTGGACGAGTGCGGTATGGCGACGCCGCCGAGCTCGCTGGTCAGTCCCACGTGCCGTACGGCGCAGTACTTGCTCGCCTCGCCCGCGGCGCGCTTGCTCCAGAAGCCGTCGCCGACGTAGTCAGCCTTGGCACCCATCTCGCCGCCGAGGTTCATGGCAACCCCGGCGAACATCGCGTGCGCGCCGCCGTGCATGAGGAGCACGTCATGCGTGTCGGGGATGTCGAGCACCTCTCGCATGAGGTCGCAGGTGTCCGCCATGCATCGCTGGACGGGGCCTCCCGCGTCGCGGTGAGAGTGCTCGATGAGACCCTGCGAGGGGGAAGGCACGCGGGTGAGATGACGGAAACGAGGTGGACGCGCGGGCGAGGTCGTCGAGCCACTAGCCAGCACAAAGATTCAAAGGGCAGAAATTTCAAATGCGAGGGGTGGTCGCGAGACGATTCGCGGAGCGAAAGGTCGCGGTCGAACCGCCGGGGAGAGATTAGCGCCGCGAACCGGGTCGAGAGGTGAACGCGACGCCCGGGCTCACGTGACATCGACACTTACCATGCCAGTGTCCTCAAAGGACGCGAGTTCGGCGCTGAGTTTCGCGAGGACGCCCGCGTCGACCGCGGAGGGACCGGCGCTGAAGTTGTGCTTCCATTTGGTTGACATGGTGTCGAGAATCCTGTTCTGACGATCGGGAAGCGGGTCGGGAAGAGCGAAGGCAATGTCGCCTGCGGTCGCCGTCCTGTGAGTCCTGTGATTCCTGTGAGCTGATCGAGTCGGTCGCGGTCGACCTTCCTCGTCCTCGGGATCCTCCCGGGGTTGGCGGTGTGCACGTGTTCTGCGCGACTTTGTTCGGCCTTCCCGCGCCTATTTTGGCGGCAAGTGTTACAGAGATTCCAACGAGTGGCTCCGCGAGCTGCAACCAGCCAGACTGTTCAACGGACAACTGTGCGGGAGGAATCTCGCTCATCAAAAGGCCAAACTTTTTTCAACGTCATCGTCACCATCGTTTTTGTTCCCCTCGAGCGAGCGGGAAGCATTGACCGACCCGCCATACCTCCAGCGCGCGCGCTTCGACCCCATCGAGCGGAGTCGCGGAGTCGCGGGAAACATGGGAAACGCGCCGTCCACCGCCGCGGGCGCCGGTGAGGCCGATACGTCCCTACCGGAGACGCGAACGTCGGGGCTTCACTTCGATTTGGCGACGGAGATCTTGAAGTTCGCGACGGTGCGCGACTCGGCGTCCGCCGCGTGCACGTGCGTGGCGCTGAGAGACATGCAGAGGGACTCCGACCAGCTGTGGTGGAAACCGGTGACGTATCAGCTGGCGCGGGAGTCCAAGCTGTACGTCTCGGAGACCGAGGGAAGCGGTGCGCCCGTGTCGGGCGGCACGTGGCGTCGCGAGTTTTTTCGCCTCTGGACGTGCCGCGACCGATGGCGGGACGCCTCGAACGAAGGCGAGGACGAGAACGAGACCGCGGAGCAGAGGCTCGCGCGCCTGACGGCGGCGGAGGGCGAAGCCTCCGACACCTGGATCAAGGCTGCGCAGTTCGAGGCTGGCTCCATCCGCGTCGGCGTCCGAATGCGTCCCAGGAACGTCGGCTCCGCTCCGACGGGTCCCGCCGCGGGTCTCCCCGGCAGCGATGTCATCCTGCCCCTGCACCAGAGGCTCCGCATGATCAAGGCGCAGCGCGGCGCCGGGACCACCACCGCGGACGCCATGCGGGTGCTCATGATGGACAGCGGGCGGGGCGAGGAGGCTTCGAGAAGTCCGTGGGCCGACGCCGACGTCTGCGAGAGGATGATCGATCACGCCGGAGCGCTGACCGACCTGACCAACGTCGACAAGGAGACGAAGAACGATGCCGTGAAGGACGACAAACCCGGGTCCTCCGTCGTTGACTCCACGTACGACTTCGCGTGCGGCATCCTCGAGGTTGACGAGAAGGAAGGGCGCGTGATGGCGGTGGCGCCGGGCGTGGGCCTTCGCGAATTCGCCTTTGACGCCGTCTTCTCCGACCGAGCCGCTCAGGTGAACGTGTACGAACAGTCCGCGCGCGCGCTCGTCGCCGACGTCGTCAACGGAGTCAACGCCACCATCATCGTGTACGGACAGACGGGCAGCGGCAAGACCCACACGATGTTTGGCGAGCTGGATGAACAGTCGGAACACAGGGGCTTGGTTCCCCGCGCCTGCGAGGAGATATTCACAGCCGCCGACGAACGGAGGCGTACCCTGGGCGTGACGTCCAAGATTGCGGTATCGTACGTGGAGATTTTCGGTGACGAGATGACGGACCTGCTCAGAGGCGGCGCGCCCGTCGGTAACTCCCGCGTCGCCGGCCACGGGTACATCCTGGAGGGCAGCACGGAGGTCGCGGTTGGAGACATGGGGGACGTGCGAAGGGCTCTCGAGGATGGAGACGCGCAGAAACGCCGCGCGGCGACCGCGATGAACGCCAGGTCATCGCGCGCGCACGCCGTGTTCACCGTGTCCCTCGTGCAGACGGACGAGGAGACGGGGAAGGAGATGAGATCGCGTCTCTTCCTCGCCGACTTGGGGGGGTCGGAGCGCCTGAAAAAGTCTCTGGCGAACGAGGGCGTAGCCGCGCCCGGCACGGTCCCCTGGGTCGAGTACTACGAGAGCAGACGACGCCTGACGGAAGCGCTCAACATCAACTCCGGTCTGCTCGCGCTGAAGCAGTGCGTCGACGCGCTCCACGAGGCGCGCAAGTGCAG
>MDSX01106616.1_pt1 | contig 10241 bp, 5 predicted proteins | sample 811141 | NCBI WGS metagenome assembly MDSX01 (sample SAMN05326642, study PRJNA326480) | marine metagenome | isolation source: seawater | place: Atlantic Ocean: South East | collected 2010
ATTGAAAGCTTCGCTATCATGGGTAATTGGAAATAAATCAAACACAATTCCAACAACCATTGACATTAGCCAGCCAAGTGAAATTAATGCAGTTAAAATGAACGCCATTTCCAAGCGGTAATTTTCTTGTTTGAATGAGTAATCTGACTCGGTAGCAGATAGCCAGGTTACTGTTAGCATAAATGGAATAATCATAATCATTGATGATGTGAAATGAGGTATGTAGGAACCACTCAATCCTGAGAAAGGAACTTTAAATCGTCCGGCCACATCATAGGCAGTCAAATACCCCTTTTAAGCCAATTTCCGACGTTTTTGTTAATTCATCAGTGCACTTATGCCTAAATCATGATTGCCAGTATCGACGATAACATCACTGCCGGGAATCATTAACAACTTATCCTCAGAATCCAGCGCGAAAATCCCCACACCAACTTCCTCACTCATCATCTTTAATTCTCTGCGACAGGCATTTTGGTGCGAGTCCATGTGAAACATACTTCGCAAGTCAACAATAACAGTATCTCCATTAGCAACTCTTTGAGCGATACCTCGTGTTGGTATCTGCTTCTTTTCATTGGGGGCAACATACCTTAATGCTCTGGAAGGAAACGATCTTCTAGCTAAATTCTGAACTCCTAAGTCATGAAAAGCATCACCATCCGCTGTTAATGGTCCATTCCAATTAGGTGGCACGACGCTATTGGTAGTGGTTGGCTTTTGCTCAGTTGGGCTTGCTAGTTGTTCTGGAGTCTCAGATTCGATCTCAACTATCGTTTGTTGAGTCAAGCTATTGCCTGTTAATCCATTTCTAGTCTGGCTTTCTGGTTTCTTAGGAGTAGCCTTTTTTGGTTTCTTGACACTACCATCGGGATCGGGTAAGCCAAAGAAACTCCACAGATTCGCCATTTTTCCACATCACAAGTCAAGATCATCTAATAAATCGTTTAGATTACTAGTTGCGGATTGTGTTGTGGTACCTGTACTTGTTGGTTGAATTGGCGCAGGAGCGGGGTTTTGAGCGGCTAAGTATTGTGCGCCATAATGTTGCCATTGTTCCATAGTCCAGCCTTGCGGAAGTCCGGTTGCAGGGAGTGGTGTGCCTTGTTGTACAGGTGCAGGTGCTGGTGCAGTTGCGGTTGGTGCTGGTTCAGACACCGTTTGAGTTGTTGGATTGTATGTGGAATATGGATCTATTTGTGCAGTATCCTGTGGAACTGGGTTGTACGCAGCATATGGGTCTGGTTGTACCGTCTCTTGTTGGTACAAACCAAATCCAGCATCTGCTCCTGGCGTGGTTATTGGGTCACTAAATTGGCTGGTCGTGCCGCCAATATTGAAGTCAGTGAACTTCTCAGGTGAAGGTCGTGAATTTCTAGTGAAAAGTAAGAATGCGGCAAGGCCGATTATTACTATTGCAAGAACACCAATTACCAAGGTGCCGACCCCGCCAACAGAGTCGGTGATTGATTCTAGGAAATTATCAGCGGGCTTGGCTTTTACTTTGATATCGATACTAGTAGTACTAAATTCGCCATCATCATCAGTTACCGTGAGTGTTATGGTCCATGATCCCGCAGGCAAGTCAGCCATTAGAAATTCTTGCCCGTAGAAATCAATATCGCCCGTCTTTTCACCATCAAGGTCGGAATCTATGTGACTACTATCCCAAGCGTATATCAAAGACAATTTATCAAAAGCAGTATCTGTTGTAGTAATTCCAGATAAGGTTAGGTTATCACCTTCATTAAGTGCTAAGACATCAGTTGAGTTAGTTATTTTAGCCCTTGGTGCAGTATTGATAACGCTTACATTGATGCTGGTTGAATCAGTTGCACCATTATCATCAGTTACGGTTGCAGTAATCCATCTAACCCCAGTAGTTGGCCATGATGCAGTCATATCTAAGCCGCTAATATCACAATCATTGTCGGTAAAACCATCACCATCTTCATCGGCCAAGGAATCTAAATCCCAACATACTACTAGCGATTCTACATCAGAAGCAGTGTCGTCAACTTCAGCCGTGAAGGTAATATTGTTATCTTCAAAAATTGGCTGTGTTGAGCCTAGACTAGCAATTGATGGCGCGACATTTGTGATGTTGACAATTCCACTTCGCACTTCAGATTTTACATTGTCATTATCATATGCTACTACAGTGAGGGTATGAAGTCCGGAGGTTGGCCAAGATACGGTTGTCTGTGAAGAAGGCCCAACAGTAGTAATGGTCCAATTCTCATCCAAGTCAGAAGGCATCCATTCAATAATCAGAGTATCTTTGTCTAGTGGTGTATCATCTGCTACTGCTCTTAGGATTACAGTCTCGTCTTCATTGAGATTCCAATATCCCATCTCATCAACGGATTGGTTTTGTCCAGCTTGCCAAAGTTCCGGGTTGGATATTGTTGGTGCTACGTTCAATACGTCTAGGGTAGTAGTGATACTCGTAATCTCTCCATCATCATCTTCAGCAATTGCTGTTATGGTCATAGGGCCTTCTTGGTTGGCTAGGAAGGTACAAGTCGGTTGAGTGGTTCCTTCGTTACAATTTAGGCCGGGCCAAGTTATCGTGACTTCTTGGCCGGATGGAGAGATGGTATCAACATCGCCGCTGTCGGTAGCATCAGCAGTAACAAACTGATCAACACCGATACTAGTAATCTCATTGGCTAAACTATCAATTATTGTAAGATTCATGTAAGGTGCTCGATTTAGTACAGTTGCAGAAACATCAACTATGTCGGTGTCGAGTTCATCATCAGTTACAATGACTTGGATATTCCATACTCTGCCGTCACTCCAATTATATTCAATTATGCAGTCTTCACTGTCAACGTTGTCAATTAGTCCAGGTTGCTTTTCTACTGAAAAACGACAAGTAACTCCTCCACCATCTTCATCAAAACTTGCAGATGCATCGATAGTGACATTTTCAAAAGTATAAACATCATCTAAAACGGTAATTTGAGCAGTGGGAACTCGTCCAATAGAAATATCAACATTGGCTAGATTATTGGTTCGATTTGAGTCTTCAGTGACTAGATTGTCTGGGTCAACTTCAATCAGCAAATTTTGAGTCCCTATCGGTTCATTTGCCGGCACTTCCCAATTTATGTCAACTCTTGATTCACCATAAGATGGGATTGACGGTAGGGATTCGGTTATCACTGTGCCACTTGGGGTTGTAACGTCAATTGTAGTGGCAGGAGAGGCTAGTAGGCCGCGGTTTTGAGTTGGGATTGAGAATGATAATGTATCACCTGGAAGTGCGTTATAACCAATTGACTTGGTGAGTATTGATTCAACGCCATCTCTAGTTCTAGTAACAATTATCGCATCGGTTTGAGCAATCAAATCTACCGGTGTTAGTGATAAATCAATCACAATTGTGGCGGCTCCAATAATCTCGGTTTGAGGGTCCCATACAATTAATCCATTGCTAGAAAAGTCATCACTAGAATTTGTGGTATCAACTACGTCAGAAGAATTGAGGATTTCTGTAGCTTGTCCATTGGTATCAGTTGTTGGGTTGAGATAAGTGTTAGTCATTTCATAGCGAAGTTGTAAGTTGGTATTGGCTTGTGCATTGCTGCCAGCACCACCATAATCTATGGAAATAGTTTGTTCAACATTTGGTAGTGTGGCAATTCCTTGAAGTCCAATATCAATTTCAATATCGCGATTTCCGGGATCTGAATTGGGATTGACGCCACTTGAGCCAGCAGGCTCATAGGATTTCAATAACCAATCAATGGTGAATCCGGCAGCGTTACTGATTCTCATCCATGAATTATATCTAACATCTGGACAATACCAGTTGAATCCTTGACTCACTCCAGTTACATTCCACTCGTTAATTTTGTATGAGTCGTCACATCCCGAATAAGCAATATTGTTGCCATCCTCAGTCGGTATTCCTTCAGCAGTAATTTGCCAACTATTGTTTTCGGGTCCAGCTGTGTCAAATTCTGAAGGGTCAAAATAATCGGAGGTTCCCGAAACTGAGGTTGAAGCAAAGAATTCCATATACCACTGATCCCCCGTATGTAGTGGGAAATCATACTTTTCTTTTGGTGGATTATAAGAGGTGTCAAACGAAATAACTGCGACATCTTGTTCCAAGAAACCAAAGTTAAGCGGCCTAAATTTAACGTCCAGTTCAAACTGTGAATTGATTACAGCCATATCTCTAACTCTGATGATGTCTTCTCCAGTATAGCCAATGTCCAATCTTCCTGAGATTCCCTCTAGAGTTGCTCCACTATTTCCGGAAGTAAATGAACCATCTATTTCCATCTTATACGCCAATGTCTGGATGTTATTCACATTGATGAAGAATACGTCAGTAACTTCGTAAACGGTGTCACCGGTCAATGTGTTAAGTGATGCGGCAACATTTGCTTGTTGAATCAATTGTTGTACATCGAATTGAGTCTCATAGGTGTACTTGTCACCAATTCGCCATGTTGGAACATCAGGCCAACCATTTAGCGTACCACTTTCACTGATTACTGGAGTGTCTGCTAGGCTCTCTCTTTTTGAGTCATTAAGGCTAGTCAATGGGGCAATAAACATAATTGAAATTAGAAGTATAGCCAAGCAGCGTTGCTTAAACATGTCAGTCCCATATCGTTCTATTACTTGAGAGAGTCGATTTATTGAACATTTCATCTATTTTTGGGAATTTAACCATTCATGTCCATAATACTGCCATTGTTCCATCGACCAACCATCAGGCAGTCCGCTGTCAGGTAATTTTGGCCCTTCAAGCAATTCATCGATAGAAATATCTCCGCTATCAAATGAACTTGGAGCAATCTGCAATGCCTGTTCGAAGACAAAGCCTGGGGGCGGTGAGGCAGGTTTTTTATGCGCAGATTCCAAATTGCTCTCTCTATCAAATGCATCATCTAAATCATCACGTTGCCAGTTTTTCGCCTTGGCTGAATTTTCTCGACGTCTGGCAACTAACACCAACAACAGAATCAGGATTAGCACCAAACCCACTTGAGCGATTGGACTGGCTTCCTCACCGGCTAACAATGCACCAGCTTCTTGGATAATGTTACGATCTGCCGCGCCAACAGTAATCACTAATTTTGCTGAACCCGGTTTTTCTGGATTTTCATCCCAAACAATAGCTTTGATGGTAACCTTGCCTTCTTTCTTGAACATATATTCGACTCTAGCACCGGTTAGGTCAGCATCATTGTCTCTGATACCATCTCCGTTACTGTCAACTGAGGTATCTAAGTCCCAAACATAGTTTAAATCGGCGATATCATTCATTGAATCAATCGTCGTTCGAGCATCCAAAACACATTGTTCATAGGCGCGACATTCTACATTTTTGACTCTGACTATTGGTGGGATATTAACCACTTCAACAACTACCACTTCGCTTGATGTGGCGCTATCATCATCTGTTACATGGTAAACTACAGTGTGTGAACCACTTCTATTCCATGCGTAGTTTAGTTCATCACCAACAATATCACAGTCATCACTTGCTCCACCAACTCCATCACTGTCAATTCCAGGATCAATGTCCCAGCATTTTACCAACGATGGGATGTCACTAGGAGTGTCAGTAGAATTACCGATTATGGTGATTGATTGCCCTTCAGCAATTGGCAAAATAGTATTCAAAGGTTGAACTACAGGTGGAACATTTCTGATGTTGACCCAGCGTTCATTGGTTGTGCTTTTTGCACCATCGTCATCTGTAACATCCAAGCGAATAGTGTGTAGTCCCGAGGTTTGCCAAGTCATATCAAATTGAGTAACTCTACCGGTTAGGAAATAAATCAAAGAACTCTGTTGGTCATCAGGCCACCAAGTATGTGATAATTGTTCGATATCATCCACAGAATCCTCTGCTTGGCCCTTGATTGTGACGAGTTGATCTTCATCTAATTGCCATATTTGTTGTTCATCAGAGGCTATTATACCTGCTTCATCATATAGATTGATAATCGTACTGTAAGGGGCGATATTAGTGAACAGAATGTCAATTGTTGCTTCTGTTTGTGCACTATCATCATCAACACCTATGGCTTTGAATGTATGGTATCCTTCTGTAGGTGCAGTAGTTGTACAAGTTTTGGTATAATAGCCTTCCATGCATAGAGCATCGGGCCAAAACACATCAACAACTCCTGGGAATGGATCTTCAGAGTCCGAATCATTAGAAAATGCGTAGAGGGTTATTGGGTGTTCTACTCGAGCTTCATTTCTCATACTTCTAATTTCCAATTTTGGCGCTCGATTGGTAATGTTTGCATATAGGATACTTTCTACTTCATCACGTTCTTCATCAACCACCGTGACAATAATCGGATAGTTACCATCATCAATCCAAGTCCAATTAGTTTGGCAACTTTGTGAGATTACCTTAGTGTACGCCCATGAACGTGAACCATCATCATAAGGAATGTCAAAGATACATGATACACTGCCACCATCTTGGTCAAAACTGCCACTAGCATTGATGAATACTTCTTCTAAGGTCAGAGAGTTTTCATTGTTGACTACCGGAGTTGGTAGACGGCCAACGAATAGGTTGATTATTGCATAATCGTTATCTGGATTAGCGTCAGCAGAATTAATTTCATCGGGATCCGACTCCCAGGCGATTGGTATTTGCCCAACAGGCTGATTATTTGGTACAGTCCAAGTAAAGTTTGTTTTGTATATTTCATATGTTGAAAGTGATGGGACTGGTAGGTTGAAATCATTGCCAGAAGGCGGATAAATTCTCAAATCTGTAGGTACACTGGTCGAGATGCCATTATTTTGAATAGCCACTTCAATAATCAATTGGTCACCTGGTAAGACGTTATATCCAGACAAGGTATTGAGTTCTTTTTCAACACCGTTTCTACTCCTAGTAATCACTGCACGTTCAGCATCAGCGAATAAATCTAGCACCACAAGGTTATCATCGAGAGTGATGGTTTTAGTACCAACTAGATTGCTTCCATCGGTAGTTCTTGCCACCAAACCATGACTAGCCCAGTCAATTGAAGTAGCCGACCCGTCTTGTGTATTACCGACGTTCATAGTTGTCCATGCGCTACCGTTGGCAGCAGTAGTTAGTGCCTGAATCTCTCCAGATGCTTCATTACGGATTTCTAAGGCAACACCAGCAGAATTAGACAAGCAACCACTAGCAGAAGAAGCATTTACCCACAAATCAATGGTTGTGTCTAGAGCAGTTACGTCGTTAACCGTTGAGATTTGTAAACAATCATCCCTTACTCCAGGGTTATTGTAAATGTTAACACCCGACGCGTCTCTTGGAATATACTCCTTTAATCTAAAATCAATCGTTAATCCGACATCATCATCAGAATGCTTCCATGCAAAGTTTCGGGCAGCTGGACAATACCAAGAATATCCTTCTTCATCACCAGCCGAATTGAATGATGTAATTTCATAGGAGTCATCACAGCCACCATAATTAATGGTCTGGCCGTATTGATTGATGGGTTTGCCGGCATTAGTTACCTCATATGTGGTACTATTAGTGTCAGATGTTGGTGGGGGGAATGGCGTGATGTAATCACTAGAACCCGACCATTGAGAACCAGAAGTCACTGTGGTAGTCCACCGTTCACCAGGCCGCAAAGGGAAGTCATAGTTTTCACTAGGCGGAGAATATGTGCTGGAGATTGTGATATCACCAACTGTTTGTTTGAGGAAACTAATTCCACTAGGAGTGAATTCAATAAACAAATCCAAGTCATTGCGTAATGATGCTAAGTCGCTGACACGCAGAACCTCAGTTTGAGTAAAGACAATTTCGGCTGTACCAGTAAAACTGTCGAGGGAAACTCCAGATTTGTCAAAGTTCGCAGAGGTTCTAACGGTGTAAACCAGAGTTGGTACACCGTCAACATTTTCTTCTGTGATTGATAATACCTCGGTAATTGAATCACCATAGATTTCTCCGACAGTCGCTGATACTCCGGAATCCACTACAAGTTGAGTTGGATCGAAAGTCCCGGCATATTTCCACCGATCACCAACGCGCCAGACCGGCACATCAACAGCACTACTTGTTGACTTACCGGACGGTAATATTTCGTCTTCTAATTCTAGAATCTCATTCGGTGCTTCATAGGTCATTGTGGTTGAAATAAGCATTATTAGAACCAATGCGGCTGCTTTGAAAACTTGCCCATTTGAGCCCCGCATGGTTAAACCACGCCACACATAGGAAATGAACGCTTCTCCTACTGGGAGGGGCGGGGTTCAATTGTTTCACAGCAAGTCGGCTAATTCGTCTTTGATGATTTCTACAGCTTCTAGAATCTCATCTTTGTGACGAGCACCGGTAATTACCATTTTTCCACTGCCGAAAATCAAACAGACAACCTTCGGATAGTCGAGACGATAAATTAGTCCTGGGAATTGTTCTGGCTCATATTCTACTTTGTCGAATGGCAAGTGGAATGTTAGGTTGTTTAGATTCAATTTTCTTGGCACTCCTGCTTGAGGTTCGCCAGTGAATTTGTCATTGCCATCATAGTCTTCAGGGTAATGAAGTGCATATGTAGCAACCATGTTTTGAACTTCAATCTCAACATCGTCTAAATCCCAAGTTTTGATTCCTGCTCCTCTTAGGTCGGAAATCATTCTGTCGATACCAGTGTGGATGTTATCTTCGTCTTTACCACCAGTGCATACAGCACGGCCTGAACGGAACATTAGAATTGCTAGTTTTGGATCTGTAACACGGTAAACAACTCCTGGGAATTGTTCAGGTTCGTATTCACAATTCAATTGAATTGCAATATCTGGAAGATCAAGTTCTTCAGCGACCCTGGTGCTTGCTACTACATTTACTACTGTTAGACGTTCTTCATCGGTTGTCATAAACTAAGGGACTTATAAGTGATATATAAATGGCCGCTTTTGTCCTAGGCCGTTTTAAACCACGCAGCATCACGTTTTTGTCCAAATTGTAGTGTTTTGAGAGCCATCGACTGATAATCCAGAACTTCCTAAACGAGAAATCAACGTCCTGCCCCCTGCAAGTTCAATTGCATCACTAGTTTCTTTGGGGTTTCTAGTTAGTGCAACCATGCAACCACCACCTCCTGCGCCAGTCAATTTTGCTCCTAAGGAACTAGGGGATGCTGCCTTGATCAAATTATCTAATTCTGGACTTGAAACCCCAATGCTGCTTAGCATCAACTGATTTTCAGTCATTGTCCTGCCAACCGCAGCAAAATCTCCTTCTTTCAGAGCTTTTATCCCTCTTCTTGCGATTTGGCCAATCGTGTCGATTTCCTTCATTCTTGAGGGGTCTTGTTGTAGCATTTCGGCAACTTTAGCCACTTGTTTTCCAGTGGGGGCGTGGACTCCAGTATTGCCGATGACTAGGTATACATCGTCAGAATCACTTGGCGGTGACATTTCATGAATATGCCATATTCTAGTGGCATCTTTCATTGCCAAAGTACGTTGATAGAGGTAATCAATACCCTGTTCAATCACGTCTGAAATTATTATAATTCCACCATGCGAACAGGTAGAAGAATCCATTGGTGATGCTCTACCTTGCTGTACTGCGGCTTCAACACCATGTGCTAAGATTGCGCACTCATCACTGTCAACGGAATTTTTACCGGTGATATGATACCTTTCATCTTGCGATTCTGCGGCAAAAAAACCCGAGGAGTTGTCATACGGTTCTGAGTTGGCAATTGTCGAGCCGAAACCCTCCAACCAGTATTGTTGTTGTGTTCCATCAGTTTTGCTGACCCAGCGGCCTCTAGCCATGCGTAGTGCAGCAGCGGTGGCTACTGACAATGCTGCTGAGGATCCTAAGCCTGATGCTCTGGGAATGTTACCCTCGATGTGGATTGACAATTCGGGTGCACCATGTTGTTTAGGCCATAACTTTTGAATCAAGCCTTTGATGTGTGGATTTCTATTCATGTTTAGGCTGCTACCATCGAGCAACCAAAGATGATTTGGCGACGGTTGAATCTTGACCGATATGCGCTGATCAATAGCTACTGCAACTGCGGGATGGCCGTAAACTACTGCGTGTTCACCAAATAGGATACACTTTCCTGGTGCACTGGCGGTGACAAATCCCATAACTATCGCCTCTTGTTGACTGCTTGTAGATATTGCTTATGTTATTGTTTTATGCATGATTATAGACGGTGACTTCAATAGATGTCCCATTATCCGATAGTTAGTACAGGATAGTCGATAACATG
>MDSX01041470.1_pt1 | contig 10237 bp, 10 predicted proteins | sample 811141 | NCBI WGS metagenome assembly MDSX01 (sample SAMN05326642, study PRJNA326480) | marine metagenome | isolation source: seawater | place: Atlantic Ocean: South East | collected 2010
AACTTGACCCCCCGCTGGGCGGCCTGATGATATGGACGAGCGCCAACGAACGACGGCAGAAAACTGTGATGAATATTGATGATCTTGTGCGCGTAACGCTCGCACAATTGCGGCGGCAAAATCTGCATGTAACGCGCCAGCACAATACATTCGGCCTGCTGCTCTTCTACCAGACGAGTAACTTCGGCAAAAGCCGGCTCCTTGTCTTTAGGGTCGACCGGCACATGGTGGAATGGAATACCATGCCACTCAACCATACTGCGCAAGTCATCGTGATTGGAAATCACGCTGGTAATATCACAATCCAGCTCGCCACTGTGCCAGCGGTGCAACAAGTCGGCCAGACAATGGGACTCGCGACTTGCCATCAAGACCACTTTCTTGCGCACTGCAGAATCACTGACCCGCCAGTCCATCTGAAACTCTTCACCGATGGGTGCAAAGGCAGTGCGTAAACCTTCAAGATCAAACGGCAGGGAATCAGCACGAATTTCATGGCGCATGAAGAACCAGCCAGAAAGATTATCGGAGTGGTGATTCGCCTCGGTAATCCAGCCGTTATAGGTCGCCAGAACATTACTGACCTTGGCAACAATCCCGACACGATCGGGGCACGCGATTACCAGCCTGAAAGTACGCATTTTCTCTCCTGTGTATTAGCCAACCGCCCGCAACGGCAACACGCCAGCGATGAAGACCGGGCCGCGGCATTTTACCCGCTGCGCAGAGCGCATGCAGCCACAAACAGATGAAGAGTGCGAAGGATTATGTCCTTAAGGCGTCACTCATCATTCGATCTGCCGACAAACCGCCGCCGGCATCGATTCCGGGACCGACTGAGAAGCCTTGTTTATAGGTAACTCACAACTATGTGATTAATTCGTTAGTTGGCCCGGATAACTTGTTGTAGGTTTTTTGTCATTAACCTATTATTCAAACATCCTGATTACATCAACTCCCTGCAAGGACACTATCCATGTCAATGCTGCAAGAATACCGTCATATTGAAGAACAGATTCGCGAACTCAAAGAACGCCTCAATTCACTGTCCAACGATGACAAGCTGAAAAAGGAAATCGAGTTCGAGGAAAAACTGCGGAGCCTGATGGGCCAGTACAACAAATCGCTGAAAGACATCACTGCCATCCTCGACCCGGACAACAAGCTGGGTGCAGCAAAAGGCAAGGCAGCTAGCACTGGCGGCAAGCGCACCCGCAAGGTCAAGCAATACAAAAATCCGCATACCGGTGAAGTAATTGAAACCAAAGGTGGCAACCACAAGACCCTGAAGGCCTGGAAAGAACAATACGGCGGCGACACCGTCGAGTCCTGGGTAACTATCCTGGGCTAAGTTGCTCCCGCGTAAAAAAACCGATGCTCGCATCGGTTTTTTTACGCCTGGTAATTACATATCAAGCTGCACAGCCAAGCGGGCCCCGTAGTCGCGCCAGCTCAACAACAGTTGCTGCTGTTCCACAGAGAGCCCCGGCAGCAAGCTGTCGATACCGGTGAGAAACTCGCCCAACGATAGAACCCTCGCCTGCTCGCCACTAAGCCGCGCTCGGCAATACGCGAACCAGTGCTGTTGTTCGGATGCGGACAGGCTGTCGGGAAAATTACGCGCCCGATAGCGGAACAGCATATCGACCAGCCGCTGATCGCGCAGCGGCCAGCGCATGCTGCCGAGCACTGAACCATCGGCTTCACGAATTGCCGGGAGCAGACGGCGGTCAGCGTCAGACAGAAAACCATCGTACAACTGAACCTCGGCTTCCTGCTCTGCATCGACCTGCCTGCCCTGCTCGGCATAAATCTCGGCGAGTACCGCCTGCCCTGTGTCGCGCCAGTCCGCCAACTGTTGCGCACGCGCCAGCAGCATCGGCATATCCAGCTGAAGCCGCTCGATATCCGCTGGCTGCAGCACCTTGGTGTCGGCCAGCACCGGACACTTGTTCAAATGGACCAGCTTGAGACCTGGCCGTGCCTGGCCCTCGACCAGATCCTCGGACCGGGTATACAGGCTTTGACGCACCTGCTCCGGCGACTGATCCATCAACACCGCCGGATCAACTGCCAGGTCGTAGACAATCACTGCATTGCGATTGACCGGATGCCATCCCAATGGCAGGACCAGAGCAAGCCCCTGTCGTTCGCGCCCGAACCGGCCGGACACGTGCACCAGCGGACGTACCCGCTGCAAGTCGATAAACTCCGCTGCGCGCCGCTTGTCACGCAAGCCAAGCAAATAGTCGTAGAGCTTTGGCTGCGCCTGCCTGAACAGACGGGCCATGGCGATGGTTGCCCGCACATCCGCCAGCGCATCGTGCGCCTGTCCATGATCAATGCCATTGGCAGCGGTCAGCAATTCAAGTCTCAGACTGGTAAATCCGTCAACCTGCGGCCACTCAATCCCCTGCGGGCGCAACGCATGCGCAGCGCGAAGGCCATCCAACAGGTCCCAGCGACTGTTGCCACCCTGCCATTCGCGCGCATAGGGATCGAAGAAGTTGCGATACAACGAAAACCGGGTCATCTCGTCGTCGAATCGCAGGCTGTTGTACCCTACCGAGCAGGTCCCTGGCTGGATCATCTGCTCGTGCAACTGACGCATGAACTCGGCTTCGTTCAGGCCATGCTCCAGCCGTTGCGGAGAGATACCCGTCACCAGGCATGCCTGCGGGTGCGGCAGAACATCAGGCGTCAGGCGGGCGTCAATACACAGCGGCTCGCCGATTTCCTCCAGTGCTTCATTGGTACGCACACCGGCAACCTGAACCGGCCGATCGTATCGGGGATCGATCCCGGTCGATTCAAAGTCGTACCAGAAAAAGCTCTTGCTCATGCGCCCCTCTTCACGGTCAAAGGGGGCAGATTACCGTAACGACGGGTATCAGGCATCCGCCAATTGATCAAAGCGGAAATAGCGCTGCAGAGCCAGCGCCAAACCGGCGAAGGCCTCTTGATGGGTAACCACACTGAAACCGCAGTCGAAATATCCCGGAGTTACATCGGCACGACACCAGTGACTGCGTGCATGGAATACCAGCCGCTGAGCGCTCAGCGGATCATCCAGATCAGGGAGTTTCAGCTCCAGTTCATATTGCTGATCGAGCATCACCGGCAACGCGCAGATCAGCATGATCCCGTCACGCGAGATATTGCCAATATAGCCGATGGGTCGCCCGGTTCGGCTGTTGTAGACACACAGATAAGCGCTCAACTGATGCCGCGGGATGCGGCGCTGCTCGATGGAGGGGTCCTGGCTGGAATCCGGAATGACATGCATGTCAGCATTGCTCCGCAATCTGTTGCCGCAGCGATGCCTTAGCCTCGGCAACGCGGGCATTGGACACTTCAACACGCTTGCCGTCTGCGTTCTCTTCGTACCAGTAGACTCGCTGCTCGAATCTGGCCAGCCGATCGCGCATGTCTGCACAACGCGCCCGACGCTGACGTTGTTGCTGCGCCAGCAGGTTGCGCTGCTGTTGCCGCTCCTCAGCCCTGATATCCGTAAGCCGCTCCATTGCGGCCTCACTGTCGCGCACATGCCTTTCGCGCTCGACCACCTGCGGACGTATCTCTACCACCTCGGCACCAGCCCTGGGCTGCTGATCAAAATGCACCTGCCCGTCAGCGTCCACCCAGCGGTAGATCTGTGCCTGAGTATTGAAGCTGCACAGCATAAGCGCAGCCAGCAGTGGTGGTGGTAGTTTGCGGTGACTCATCGCGATTCCCTGCGCGGTCCGATCAAGGCAGGATAGCGGACCGCCGGCACCGCGCCAAGCGAATCGGGGTCCGGCCTGCTCAATCGGCTACCGGAGGCACAGGACGCGCCGGGTCGTAATGCCCCAGCTGACGCAGCGTCTCCAGACGCGCAGCGGCACGATAGCTGTATTCGCTGGCAGGATAGGTGTCGAGCATAAACCGATATATCTGAATGGCATCCAGGTAAAAACCCTGACGCTCCAGACACTGCCCACGCAGAAGCGAAACCTCCGGCTGCAGGTGCGGACGCGAACGAATCAGACGCTCGGTCCTGGACAACTCGGCAACCACCCGATCGCAGTTGCCGGCCGCATAGGCGTCGTAGGCCCGGTCCAGATGTTTCTTGTAGCCGCTCATGCCACAGCCGGCAAGCAGCACGATAACAGCGGAAAGCCACCAGCACTTGTTCATATCAACCTCCGGACAATGGCTCTGTATCGGCACGTCACGCCGATTCTTCAGTCCGTCAGGGTTTGATGCATATCAGTGTAAAACCACACGATTTGCATTAGGCTGGTTCAATACCGTGACACACCGACAACAGGAGTCAGCCGCATGGATATCAAACACCTTCTGGTAGTGATCGACCCTACCCGCGAACAGCAACAACCTGCGCTGGATCGCGCGGCTTCGCTGCTTGAACGCTTTCCCGCTGCCCGTCTGACGCTGATGCTCTGCGACTACATCCCGGCCCTGGATGGAGGGATGCTGTTTGATACCGCGGGGCTGGAAAAGGCCCGAGCGTCACTGCTCCAGCACCACCATGAATATCTCGAAAAACTGGCGGCGCCGCTGCGTGCCAAAGGCACCGAGGTGGCGGTGACTGCCGTTTGGGGCAAGCGCTCGGATCGCCATATCCTGCGCGAAGTAAGCACTTGCAAACCCGATCTCGTGCTCAAGGCGACACGCCATCACAACGTGCTCAAGCGCCTGCTGCTGACCACGGCCGACTGGCAACTGATCCGCCACTGCGAGGTCCCGCTTTGGCTGGTCAAGCACGGCGACAAGCCGATCAACCGCCTGTGCGCCAGCGTTGATCCGCTGCACAGCGCCGACAAACCGGCGGCGCTGGACCACAAGCTCATCGCCATTGCGACCAGTCTCGGCAAGACCATGGACGCGACGCTGGATCTGGTGCACTGCTATACACCTCTGCCGCGGACCATGGTGTTCGACGCCAGCGTCATTGCCGATTATGAAGGCTACGCGCGGGACGTGAAGCAGCACCACGCTACGGCGTTCAGCCAGCTGCTTGCCCGTTCGGCCTCCGAGAGCGCGCAATCCCACCTGCTTGAAGGCGACCCGGAAGAAGCCCTGCCCGACTTTCTGGAGAAGGAAAAGGTCGATCTGCTGATCATGGGTGCGGTATCGCGCTCACGATTGGACAGCGCCCTCATCGGTCACACCGCGGAACGCTTGCTGGACTCGGTGTCGTGCGACGTACTGGTAATCAAGCCGGACGGCTTCGTCGATCCAAGCAAGCCCTGAAACCGAGCCTCGGCAGCCGCCTCAGGCGCTGCCGATCTGCCCCGCAGCGCGGGCGAGAGCGGTAATCTCGCCCCAGCGCTGCTGCGCGACCAGCTCGGCCGGCGCAACCCAGCTGCCACCGACCGCCATCACATTTGGCAGTGCCAGATACTCGGCCAGATTGGCCTGCGAGACGCCCCCCGTCGGACAGAAGCGAACATCCCTGAACGGCCCGGCAAATGCCCTGAGCAAGCCAACCCCGCCGAGAATCTGGGCAGGAAAAAGCTTGAAGCGGCGATAGCCGAGCCGATAGCCACTCATCAATTCGGAGGCGGTGGCAATGCCCGGCAACAGCGGTACCGCTGCTTCAAGCCCGCATTGCAGCAGCTCGTCAGTACAGCCGGGCGTCACCACGAACTGCGCGCCGGCCGCCAGCACTGCCTCAAACTGCTCCGCGGCCAGCACCGTCCCCGCGCCGACCGTCAAGGCAGGACGCTGCGAACGCAGCAGCGCAATGGCGTCAATACCCAAGGCGGTCCGCAGGGTAATTTCCAGCGTGGTGATCCCCCCTTCCGCCAGGGCGTCGGCCAGCGGCAGCACATCCTCCAGCCGCTCGATATTCAGCAGCGGCAGCAGCGGTGAGCGACTGAACAAGGAGTCCAGCATTTGCGTTTTTTCAGACAGGTGCGTCATCGGGCTGACCATCTTCCGGGCAGTAGTAAATATCCATGGGTGCCTGCACAAAGGCACTGATTGGCCAGCGCGCTGGCTGATCGGCTTCAATAGCCGTGCACAGCGTCCGCAACTTGGTATCGCCACTGATCGCCAGCAATCGAAATCGCGCGGAGTGTAACGCACGCCCGGTGAGGGTCAACCTCGGCGTACCATCGGCAGCCCGGCTTGCCACGCAACCAGCGTCGCAGTTGCCATCCAACCAGCCTGTCAGCCCCTCGGCATGCGGGAACAGCGAGGCCGTATGGCCGTCAACGCCCATGCCCAGAACCACCAGGTCCAGTGGCAACCAGTCAGCGAGCTGCCTGGCTACCTGAGCCGCATCCGCGGCCGGTGTCACGCCCCGATACAGCGGCAGCCACTGCAGCCGGGGGAAGATGGCAGCCAACCTTGAGCGCAGCAGCGCTGTATTACTTTGTGCATCGCTCTCGGGCACCCAGCGTTCATCAACCAGCGTCAGCCGAACACGCGACCAGTCAATCGCCTGACGCGCCAGCGCGTCGAGAAAGCGCACCGGACTGCGCCCACCGGACAACGCCAGCGAGGCCTGACCGCGCTCGGCCATGGTCGTGCTCAAGCGATCGGCAACGGCCACCGCAAGGTGTTCAGCCGCTTGCAAGGGCGAATCGAAGCGTTTCAGCCTCACGCCGCGCTGCTTGAGCCGGCTCTCGATGACGTCCATTACCCATCCGTCTCCCGCAGACTGGCGGTAAACACGCTGGCACCCAGATCCGCCGGACTGGCTTCGGCCCGCATAAAGGCAAACAGCTCACGGCCCCAGCCACCACGGACACCATCCGGCGCAGTTGCCGCAGGACGAGCCTGCCAGTCGGCAGCAGGCTCAATCAGCTCCAGCGTACCGGCATCGGCATCCAGGCACAGCACGTCACCCTCGCGCAGGCGCGCGATCGGCCCACCATGCAACGCTTCGGGGCACAGGTGGATTGCCGCCGGCACCTTGCCGGAGGCACCGGACAGTCGCCCGTCGGTTACCAGCGCGACCCGCTGCCCGCGATCCTGCAAGACGCCCAGATACGGCATCAGACGGTGCAGCTCCGGCATGCCGTTGGCGGCCGGGCCCTGAAACCGCACAACAACAACCACATCGCCGACCAGCTCACCGGCCTCGAAGGCACGAACAAACTCCGTCTGACTGTCAAACACCCTGCACGCGGCCGTGACCCGACGGTGTTCGGCTGCCACCGCCGACACCTTGACCACGCCACGGCCAAGCCCGCCAGCGATCACCCTCAGGCCGCCATCGGGCGCAAAGGGCTGCTCCGTACCGCGCAGTACCTGATCATCAAGACTTGCGCCGATGCCATCGCGCCAGCTCAGCTCGCCGTCATCGAGCACCGGCTCAAGGGCATAACGCTCAAGGCCCGGACCCGCGACCGTCTGCACATCCGCATGCAGCAGGCCGGCGTCCAGCAGCTGGCGAAACACAAAGGCGGTACCGCCGGCAGCCTGAAACTGGTTGATATCGGCCTTGCCACTCGGATAGATATGCGCCAGCGTCGGCACTACCCGGGACAGCTCGGCCATGTCATCCCAGTCAAGCTGCAGCCCTGCTGCCTGACCGATGGCAACCAGATGCAGCGTCAGGTTGGTCGAGCCCCCCGTTGCCAGCAACATCACCACGGCATTGATCAAGGCCCGCTCATCAAGCACATCGGCCAGCCGTACCCGACCATCCCGCGCCAGCCGCACCGCAGCAGCGGCCGCTTCACTGGTCAGCGCGTCACGCAGCGCACTGTCCGGCGCGACGAAGGAAGCCCCCGGCAACTGCAGCCCCATCGCCTCCAGCAGCATCTGATTGGTATTTGCAGTGCCGTAGAAGGTGCAGGTGCCCGGGCTGTGGTAGGAAGCGCTCTCGGCCGCAAGCAGGGCCTGCCTGTCAACCTTGCCCTCGGCATAGAGCTGGCGCACCCGGGCCTTCTCGCTGTTCGGCAGGCCGCTGGGCATGGGACCGGAGGGAACGAACACCGTCGGCAAGTGGCCAAACCGCAGTGCGCCCATCAACAGGCCGGGCACGATCTTGTCGCAAATACCGAGGCACAGTGTGGCATTGAACATGTTGTGGGACAGGGCAATGGCGGTCGACATGGCAATCACATCACGACTGGCCAACGACAGCTCCATGCCCGGCTCGCCCTGGGTCACCCCGTCACACATTGCCGGCACACCGCCGGCGACCTGCCCGGTGGCGCCCAGACGGCGCAGATACTGGCGCAGCAACGCGGGATAACGCTCGTATGGCTGGTGCGCCGAGAGCATGTCGTTATAGGCCGTGACGATACCGACATTGACCTCGTCCGGCAGCGCCAGCCGCTGCTTGTCCTGAGCGCTGCAGGCAGCCATGCCATGCGCCAGATTGCCACAGGAAAGACCCTGCCGCGGAGCCGGCGCAGCGTTTATCAACGACAGATAAGCCGCTCTGGAACGGGCACTGCGTTCGCGCAATCGTTCGGTTACCTCGCCCAGCACTGGGTGCATTCCACCTCTCCCGACCCGATGGTCACAAACCTACCCGCCAGCCGACATTATGGTCTATTGTAGGGCCTCCCCCAACCCTCCCGTACAAGGACCCCTGCATGACGCTGCGTCGCACCAAAATCGTCGCCACGCTCGGACCGGCAAGCAACAGTCCGGAAAAGATTGCCGAGCTGATCAAGGCCGGAATGAACGTCGCCCGCCTGAACTTCTCCCATGGCAGTGCTGATGAACACCGAGAGCGTGCAAGACTGGTGCGCGAAATCGCCGAACAGCAAGGCAAGCACGTCGCCCTGCTGGGTGACCTGCAGGGTCCGAAGATCCGCATCGGGCGATTCGCCGACGGCCCGATCAAACTGGAGGTGGGCGATCATTTTCGGCTGTCGACCAACCACCCTCTCGACGGTGGAACTCAGGATATCGTGGGCCTGGATTACCCGGATCTGGTCAAGGATTGCCGCGCTGGCGACGAGTTGCTGCTGGACGATGGTCGCGTAGTACTGCTGGTCGAAAGCGTCGGTCGCGACGAGGTACGCTGCAAGGTAACCACCGGCGGTCCGCTGTCGAACAACAAGGGCATCAACCGCCGTGGTGGCGGCCTGTCTGCCCCGGCCCTGACCGACAAGGACCGCGCCGACATCAACCTCGCCGCCGAGCTGCAGATGGAATATGTAGCCGTCTCCTTTCCGCGCGACGCCGCCGACATGGATCTGGCCCGCAAACTGCTGCGCGACGCCGAATCGGACGCCTGGCTGGTGGCCAAGATCGAGCGCGCCGAAGCGGTTGCCGACGATGTAGCGCTCGACGGGCTGATCCAGGCCAGCGACGCCGTCATGGTAGCCCGGGGTGATCTGGGCGTAGAGATCGGCGATGCTGAACTGGTCGGCATCCAGAAGCACATCATCAGCCGTGCCCGCAAACAGAACAAAACGGTGATCACCGCGACCCAGATGATGGAGTCGATGATTTCCAGCCCGCTGCCAACCCGTGCCGAGGTGTCGGATGTTGCCAACGCCGCGCTGGATTACACCGACGCAGTGATGCTGTCAGCCGAAACCGCCGCCGGCAGCTACCCGGTTGAAGCCGTTGAAGCCATGGACCGCGTATGCCGCGGTGCAGAGAAACAGCCGGTCAGCAAGCGCTCCGGCCATCGTCTGTACCAGGAGTTCGAGCGCTGCGATGAAACCATCGCACTGGCCGCCATGTACGCGGGTAACCACTTCCCCGGCGTCACGGCGATCATCACCCTGACCGAAAGCGGCTACACCCCGCTGATCATGTCGCGTATCCGCTCTCACCTGCCGATCTTCGCGCTGTCGCCGAACAGCCAGACACTGGGCCGGGTATCCCTGATGCGCGGGGTGCAGGCGATCCGCTTCAACCCGGCTGAAATGGCGCCTAGCGATATCAATCAGACCGCGGTGACCCGCCTGCTGGAGGCCGGCCACGTAAAACCGGGCGACTGGGTGATCCTGACCAAAGGCGATGTCTACAACTCCCGCGGCGGTACCAACTCGATGAAGCTGCTGCATGTCGGCGAGCGGCTGGTTTGACAACCGGAGCGTAGCCCCAAAGAGGGCTGCCTGAACTGACGGGACGAGCGGAGCTTTCCCTCGCGACTCATCGCTGCATACTGCGCTGTCGTTGTGCCAGTCTTTCGCCTTTACGGCGAGCCAAGGGGGGGCCGCTTGCCCGGCCCCCCTTGGCGATCCCCCCGGGCACCCGGCTACGCGGCCCTTCGGGTTCGCTGCGTTGCTCGGCTTGGCAGGGGCCGGCAGAA
>MDSX01044781.1_pt1 | contig 10235 bp, 12 predicted proteins | sample 811141 | NCBI WGS metagenome assembly MDSX01 (sample SAMN05326642, study PRJNA326480) | marine metagenome | isolation source: seawater | place: Atlantic Ocean: South East | collected 2010
ATTTTTAGAATAAGTGCGCACATATGCCCACCATCTATGAGCCCGGGTCTGTAAGTGCTTTTATATACAATAGAGGATTTGGATTTGGCAGGACGTATCCCCTCTAGTTCGCTGTGACAGATAGAACAAGTGTAACGCTTATTGTCATTCTTTTCTATCCACTCCACAAGACATTTCATATGTACATTTGCTTTACATACACTGGGAGATTTCTCCTCTGTTGGTTCTGTACAGATATAACATTCCGACTCGATTTTTTCTAACATTTCCATTATACTGTTCGAAAGCACTCTTATAGGTCAGATTCTTCATCGTCGCTAATGTACTTGCATAAATCTGCCGTGAACTTATCGTCTACTACATCGCTTCGATTGTAAGGCTCCCTACATATAGGACATGTCAAAGCCACGTTGAGTGCCCAGTTATGCCTGCATTCATCATCCCATTCCCTGGTTTTGGTTATATGCTCTTGTATACATTTGGTATGAAATCGATGCATACAGGTCTTGAGGGCAGATATTGGAAATCGCTTGGGGCTTGAGCTGGAACCAAGGCACAACATGCATGTAAACTTCTTTCCAGAGTAACAGAACAAACGCTTCGCAACCGAGTGGTAATGTTCCGGTACCGAACTCTTCTTTCTACATATGTCCAAGGTCTCCAACACTTCGGGTACGCACCACGCCCTCAAAGCATCCTCATTATCAGTAACCACGTCAAACACTTTCCAAAGATGGTCTATCTCTCTTCCTCTCACCGCTCCAGACGTCACTATATCTTGTATCATGGGACTATTGACAGGACGTTGTAGAAACCTCTTCCAATCTGGCTGCTTCGCCAACTGTACAATAGCTTTAGTTGCCAACGTCAACTGCTGGTCAGAGTATACCAACATGTACACACAGTAATCCGCGGTAACGATTATCATTCGCGGTTTCGTATAGGCAATGTGAATCACCGCTTCGTTCGCCTTCCATTCGAACAATGGCGGATAAGTGTCCACATCTTGGGTCAATGGCTTGAGAACAAACGTACCATCCTCGCATCCTATGGCACATACATACCGCACACTATCTTCTATATTGTAGAGGGCTGTTATCGGTGAGCCGGCTTCATGCTCCCACACCACATCTTCGTACTCGCCCTCTAACGACGATACTAAATGTACCTTACCTCTACTGTCTCCTATCATAAAATCCTGTTCGGATATCATACAGAGAACAGCGGAACCAGAGACATGGGCCTTGTGCGATAAGGATTGTGGAAAAGGAGTAAACCAATGCGTCAAACGGCTAGAGGTACATGTTACGTATTGCTCGTAGGAGGCCAGTGAGTAATGAGTCAACGTAGGCGCAGCAATTGGCGAAGCCCACACCAGCATAGGGTCTGTATCCAACACAAAATTCCAGCTGTAGAGACCCTTAGGAGAGAGATACCATAGTGTATCTTGCTCAACAAAGCGGACAGCCATGGCGTCGTGGTCGGTCAAGTGGGCTAAACGCTTGTACGTCTGGCAATCCCATATCTTTATATGGCCACCAGCAGACACGCCCGCAACCTTCATGGAGCGGTAGGTTAACCCTGTAATAGCATCGGTAAAGGTATCAAACATCACTATGGTCTTTCGTTCTTGTGGTTGTTTCAGCAAACTGTCTGTTGGTATGATAATGATATGTCCATTGTAGGTTCCAAACCAAACGTTATATCGCCCTGCCGTCGTGACCGAAGTCACTGGTGTACCTTCTTTATCATCGTCTATGTTAATGGGAGTGATAGATTTTATTGCGGTTGGGTTTAACATCTCAAATACTACGGGTTTGAACCGGTCTGGTACCCGTGGCAATGACCCTGCCACTATCTCTTTCTTGATGTAATTCTCGACCTCCATCACGACATCCAACGGTACAGTCAGGTCGAGGCTGGGCAAGCGATACTCTACCTTCTGTTCGGGTTTGACTGAACAGATTACACCGCTTTCCATCACCAATATGGGCCATTCAATCAGGTGCCCAACGCCTGTACTCAGCCGAAGCTCTGTGCCGGTTACCAAATCTCTAAGCGTGTTCTCGTCTGCTGTTCTCCAGTCTGGTTTAGCCTGCCACAGCTCCAAGTCCAACAAGGTCAACGCCCTCTCGATGGCATTGGCTCCGGTGGTGTTGGGTATCCAACATTGGACTTCGCCGGTCAGTTCGTCGTCATCGGATATCTTTAGCTGCTGTACAACGTCGTCTATCAATATCCAAGAATGCATCGGTATGTCGGTCATCTCCTTCTTGACCCACTTTCCATCGTTAGGGTTAGGGTATTCGTGCGTTCTTAGAATATCTTTATTACATACATAGCGCACCAACTCGTCCCAACAAGCCTGTACATTGCGGTTGGGCTCAAACCGTTCTATTTTCTGGAAGAGAGCTATCCATTCGTTCGTGTATCCAGATTTACAAGAGTGATACACAGTAGGAGGAAGAATAAACTCAAAGCAACGGGTATCCACCAGATAGTCGGACCACTTGGTAATGTAGCAGTGTAGTTTGTACAGTAGCTGTCTGGCGGTCATCGAACCTTCTTTAAAATATTCCCAAGTCTTTTCCAAGAGCCCTTCACGGTGTGCTATGCTCTGTTCAAATTCCGCAGTCAATGTGGAGACCATAGTCAGGTAAAAGATAAAGTCGGAAGTCGTAGCAGGCAACGGTAGTATTTCAAATAGGTTTTGAATACCCAAACCCATAGTACGACACCATACAGCCAGCTGAGTACACATCTCACGGTCTTTGAATAGCTCATCACTGTACATCTTAACAATAGAAAACTCTAGCGCTACAATAAAGGCTTTCTCTATATGCTCATCCTTTAGAATCTTGTGCAACGACCACCGACAGCTCTTCTGGCCTGTCATGACGTATTCTAATACTTTAGATATTATATTTGGCATGTTTACAATACAAGAATCTTGAATGATGGTAGGTAACGAACCATCCACCCCTAACAACGGTTCGAGATATAAATCTTCGCCGGGGTCGTTTATCCATGCTACAAGCTGCTTTGGCCATGTGAACTGGCGCCCGTTGAGGTTCCCAGCTAGCTTGAGCATCAACCCGTCTGCGTTGAGCAGAATCTTGTTGGACCAGAATGCCGCAGCTGATATCTCCCATTTGAAGGGTACAACGGCTACAAGCCCTACACGGTTGGATATCTTAAAGGGTTCCCATGATTTCCAACGGCTCGTCGGGCCATTCATTTCCCATACGGCCAATGTCTTGCCCTCCGGGTCTATTGTCACTACACCCAAGCCTGGTATATCTTCATGGAAAGCGATGTAGTGGGGCCGATGCCAGCTGCTCGTAAGCACCAGCTCTACGTCGCCAGAAGCCAGGTCCCAGTAGTATACATGCTGCCTGTCTGAAGTGATACCGACCAAGCATGTCTTGGAGACTGCCATCTCGCTCATGTCTGGTGCCCTCAGCGTGTGGTGTGTCTTCCAGCTGGTGGTCCATACAATGGTTATTTTACCACCAGCGTGCGCTACTGCCAGACAGCAGCCATCGTCGTCCATGCGTAGAAGACCAGTGTCACATATATGTTTCTTACCGGATAAATCAATCGGATGCCCATCGGCGTTGTCCTCGTCTATCTCTAGTTTGTATCGAGACCAGCACGTTCCATCGTCCAGCAGTAAAATATCGGTGTACGGTAGACGTCTGATGGCGTTCACCTGTCTAGTGGTAAAGTAAGAGCTGTAGATTGCTGGCTTCTTACGGTTTACAAAGAGTAGTCGGCTCTCTCCATAACCAATGTACCATCCAGCATGGTAGCACGGTGTTAATTCGCTCGCCATAGCAATCTCTCTCAGCTCCTGTTCTCCATACTCGTATGTCTTGCCCATGGAAGTGTAGAAAGCAAAATAATTGCGGTGGTATCGTACGAAATCAACCACTACTTCACCAGTATCCAAGCCCACATCTCCTTTAAAGAATGGTGTTATTTGGTGTACTCCTTTCGTGGCTGCGTTTGCCCCCATAATCCATTCCAATTCGGCTTCTCCATTTATGATAAGATACGGATGTCGGGTAGTCATTGTCAGAAGCGGCGACACCTTTATACTATATAAGATAGTTTATTCGCAACAATATGACCGACAACGGACAGTTACCGGAAGCCAAATTATACGCCTCTGAGAAGGAGGTAGCGGAAGCTTGGGAAGTGTGGGCCAAGTTACGCGTCTGTGCCAAATGTGGTCACGCGTTTAACTGGCTCCAATCCTTTGGTTCGTGGGAATGTAAGCAACACCTTGGACCGGTTGGATGTAAAAGAGTCAAGGACAAGTGGGGCATCACCAAGAGAGATTATCGATATTGGGAGTGCTGTTTGAAACCACCCAACACCGCACGCCGTAACGATTCCGAAATAGTATGGAACAATATAAGGACGACAAGACCCTGCGTGGATAAATTTCCCACCGAACGAGACGTGCCAGGCTGTGTACGATGCGACCACACCGAAGCTATACATATATTAGACGATGGTGTGAGACTGGGATTCCCACTTCACAGTCCAACCGATGCCTATAGTTTCGCACCAGAAGGCGGGCACAAGGTGAACGATACGGTCACGTACATGGGAAAGGAAAGGATTGTAGCGCAGGTATACTTTGACAAGAGTGTGGACCTACAAGATGTAGATAGAGGTCGTATCACGCCAGTAGAACTGGGATGGGCTGAAGCCAAGTACAAGATGACGATAGGTAGTTTCTGTGATTGGAATACAGATGACATGAGTATGCCTATTAAAATATTAAACAGAAGGGTAGACGACAGAGCAAATATATTATTTGATTTTAAAATAATGAACATTGGAATGCCCGTACACCAGATAGCAGCCATGATACCACACATGGCAAAGTACGGCGACCCAACGTCTAGACCAGGTTGGCAGTTTGAGAAAAAAGACGGTAAAGTCATATACCCACACGTCCAGAACAGCGAGAACCGTTTGGATGCTTTACCACATCTTAAGCGTGCCTAGCGCACCCAGGACACTCGCCAGCGTGCACTTTCTTCGCGCAGATATAACATAATAACTTACAACATACATTACATTCTGTATGACGCGCCCATCTATATTTAACATAATTAGTACATCCATCGCATCTTATAATCTGTAGTATACAAGTCATAGACCGTAAATCCCTATCGTACCGCGTGTCGTAATCTTCCGCATCTATGCTGACATCTTTAGAGACCAAGGTTCGTAGTTTGGTACGGTCCTTTAGAGGCAGGTATGGACCCAAGAGGGCGAGGGTTTGAGGATAAAACTCGATATAATTCATTGTTTAATATTTATATAATATTATTATACACTCAGAATATTCTTAGCGAATGCGCCGCCATAACTTTCCCATCCCATGGTCATGCTTGATAGCCTCAAGTTTCCCTTGATAATGGTAGTGTGTCCAATACGTGTCCACAGGCGTCTCGACACTAAAGTCCACCCCACGTGATTGACCTTGTGACGTTGCACAAATGTATCTCGCCGTTGGTGTCATTTCAGTAAACGCATTGCGCAGGTTGTCGTCGCGTGAGCTATTGAAATAGCAATGCTCTCCTTTCCTAGGCGGTATATGGCGTTCCATGCCTTCCAGCTGGTTAACGGCTAGTTGACACTTGACTTCTTGCTTTCTCCTCTCCTCTTCGGTAAGCTCATGCCACACGCGGTTTGTTTCTGGAGCGAATTGAGGATTCATTGTCTTTCATGTAATACTGACCGTCACATAACAACTGTCGCTTATTCTTAGCTCATGCCAGTCCAATAACGATTGAGCTCGTCCGCATCCCAGTCGTTGATAGCATGGTCCATCATTTCATTAAAGTCGTGTATACGTTCCTCTTGTACGCGTTGTAATCCCTCTATCTTGTAAGCCTCAGGCGGTGGTAGAGTCTTGTTTAACTTGGTAAGATGCTGGTGTGTTCGTAATATATCTTCTCCGATGCGGTTAACAACGCGTAGACGGGATAGTAGTTGTAGAAGTGCCATTATAGTGAGCTCAGACCGCCTTATATACGGGAAACTATCCTTCTGTTCTGAATCTCTTCCAGTGGCCCAACTTCTCTTTACACACTGGATTCTGGCACATACAGTAGACTGTGGCCGGTTCGTCACACCCCCTCTTCTGTTCCATCTTTATAATGTGTACCATATTGACATGGCAAGCAGGACATTGGATGAGTGTGGGTTTATCAAACTGTATGGTCTGTGCCTCTTTGGGTTTGAGAGAGACACGTGCCTGCTCCCACTTGTTGCCAATGTCAGAGCCCATGCGCCACATATTATCATCCCAGCCCACATGCTCTATCGTTGGTGTGATGCCAAGGCTACGAGCCCAGGTTACGACATGCTTTACTTTATAAGAATAGAGTTGGCCTAGGAAGCGTTTGTATATCTCCGCTTCCACATCGGCAGGTAGTAGAGTTTGAGCAGCTGCTCTAGACATTAATTAAACTATAATACTATTAATAAATACGATTATTCTGAGCTTATATGCCCTAGACTCTGTACATTGTTAGGATTTAAGACGATGACATAATTTTTAATGCTCACAGGTTGTACCTTTGTAAGAGCCAATCGTGGCGTTACTGGTTCTACAGCATACCATCTTATAAATTTGTACATATACTCAGAACAACATGCTACAGAGTAGCTACAGAGTATGATACCTACTATGTAAAAACAGGCTATGTACGCGTCCAGATTGCTACGAGACATTGCGCGATATTATATAGAGTCATTATTAGAGTTGATTATTCATCGAGGATACTCGCCTCTGTTAAACCTGCGTAAGGCTTGCCTGTAGTAATGTACATGGTTTTCATGTCTCTCTGGCAGTTCGGAGAAGAAGTCGTGCATCATATCCATCGCGGCTTGAAATGTGGCGGGGTCAACGGTCAGAAAGCATACGAGGTTTGCCAATAACCAGATGGGTCCCTCCAATAGGTTGAAGACGAACCCGATACGAACCATGTACCAAAGACTGCCGGATATGAAGACGAGCAACCCAATGATGCCCATACATATGAAGGGTAACGTGACATGCAAGATGACATCGATGAACCAGGTCATATAGAAGGGCAGGTTCAATTTTTTACTGAGTAAAGCCGTGATAGCCAAGTACATCATGATTTCAGGTGGTGTAGGCCACCATAGTTCGGGGTTGTTAAGAGGAGGAGTTGTTGACATTTTAAACTTATGAGTTAAATAGGTTACTTTATGTATACGACATCATTACTCTACTCGCATATTCGTAGATTATACGAGCCAAATAAAAGACCATAGTATGCCCGTCCTAAAGATACCTTGTATGATGTCGTACTGTGTATCGGTGACAACAAATGTTTGGCTCGAGCTACAGTATCGGTACGCATTGGTACATATGGCTAGTCCATATAACATGATGAAGAACCCTATGTTGGAGCCTGCTACTACCCACGGTATAATATTGAAGGTGATACAGAAGATGATTGGTTCTATCGGGACATTCTGTAAGTTTCTCTGTTGTACGTCGTTTACATTTTCTAAGTCTACATCGAAATCATTCTTGAACTTGTCCCATTCTATTGCTTGTGATTTCTGTCTCTCTTTCTCTGCCAGTATGTAATAGCAGTACACGACACATATACCAGCTCGTATGCTATTGGTAACCGAGTCACCAGTGACAAGACAAGCGGCTATGGTAATACAAGGGTCTACCACCGAAGATATTCCCCACCGTATAGAGTTGTACCCCGCCATGTACATGATACGCATGTGGCACCAGAATCTCGAATTCTCACGTCCCCATCCGCCGTTGAACATGTTAAGCAGTACCATACAATAACCTATTAGAGGTGCAACTGCGGCCGTTATAATCGCCACTTTGGTATAGAATGTCCAACGCGGCTTTACCAGACCAGCGAGTGAAATGAAGAACATCAGTTGAATGCCCCAAGCGACAATCATAAATTTCTTCCAGTTGAAGAGAGTCAATGGTATGTTCTTTGGAAACTTGAGAGGGAAAAATATAAACACTCGCAACGTGTCCCCAGACTCACATTCGTGTGGATTGAGTAGTCCTTTGCCTTCTTCAATATCAACTGTTGCCATTTATATGCACTAAATCCAATATATAGTCTTCGCCAGCTTCTAGCATACAAGAGTATAAATCCAGTCGGTTGACCATTAATGATATTTGGAAAGTTAAAGATTCTCCTCTTGGGGTCTGCTCAGTGCGGTAAGACGAGCATCGTAGACGTGTACAATCAGAAACAGACCTACGAATCTCCAACGGTAGGTATTTCGGTGACGAGTGGATGCGTGTTGGATAATAGCGGACAACGGCGTAAGCCTACACCGGTACGATTCTACGACATGGGTGGAGCTCGTCACTGGTGGTGTTGGATACCAGAGTACATTAAAGATACGGACATCGTGTTTCTATTCTACGATATTACCAGACCAGAAACAGTGGAGGAAGCAGAAGAGATACTAGAAATACTCAAGCCCTATCAAAATAGTTTTCAGGTTATTGTGGTAGGGAATAAGACCGACTTGCAAGACTCTCGTAAGGTAGAAATATTTGATATCAATAAATGGATTGGCAGAAAGAGAAGGGATGGGTGGATGTTGCGCCATATTGAATGCAACCGGCGTAATATAACCAGTTTTAAGAAAATCCTCGACCGCGCCATAAACGGTCTGGAAATGTCGTTGGAAGAGCTAGACTTCACTAAAGCGAACCCCTTCTTAGACAAGGCAAAGGAGCAAGCCGGATGGATGGATTATCTCATGCCCTTCTAGATGCAAACACTAAAATCCACGAATCATTAAAAATACAGTATATACACCGCCTCTTTCTTGACAACTAAACATGAGTACCCAAACCCAAGAAGCACCTAAAGTTAAAATGACCCTTAAAGAACGCCGCATGGCCCGTGAAATCAAGAACTTCCAAGAGAGTTCGCAACAGTTCCTGCCTCAGGCTACATTTAGACGATTGGTGGCTTCGACGACTAAAGAAACGGTCGGAGAAGGCATTAGATTTAATGGTCAAAGTATTAAAGCGCTACAAACGGCAGCAGAAGACGAGATTACAACGATGTTCCAAGGAGCGAACATACTGGCACACCAAGCGGGGCGTGACACGGTAACACCGTTGGATATCAAGACCTTCCAAGTCTTGCGCAATATGTAACCAAATCATCCCGATATAGGTTACTGAGAAGAGTATTTAATTGCATGTTTAACTAAATTATATGTTACGTTTAATAAACGAAACTCCTTTTGAAACTAATATTACCCTACATGGTCGTATACGACTTAAAGTACACCCTCAACACATTACCAAACAACTAGACCAGTCCCCTCCTATTAGAGAGTATTGTACGGAATGGTTTAAGATTATTAAGAATGGTCCTCTCTATCAACAAGTCGATTACTGTATTGACCCTTGGACGAGCTACGAGATATTGATGGAAGGCAAAGGCACCACATCACTGACCATGGGCTTCAACGATGTACGAACCTCATGGACCCGGCATACTCCAGGAGTATACGAATGGGATTCTAACTTTAATGAAGTGACCATCACCTGCCAACCGGGTAAAACTAAAATAACAAGACAACGACGAGGACCTGCTATATTTGGAGACACGCCATTGCACATTGTAACCAAATCCGATAACACGACCTGGAAAGTAGTAGACGAACCTATAACTACGGTCCAATACTCACCAAACTTTGATGAAAACTATTACAAAGAAGAAAGACGATAAACGTCCAACGTTTAAATACAACAACAAGCCGGTCCGCGCGGCAGGTCTATTAGTGTATTGCACAGTAGGAACACAACGGTATTATTTATTGCGTAGTGAAAAGAAAGGGCGTTGGTCCGATATAGGTGGCAAGACAGACGAGGTAGACGAGGATATTATATCAGTAGTCGTGCGCGAGGTTACGGAGGAGACGAATAACCATCTATTTTCAACGGTGCACGATTACTCACAAGCCTATTCATTTTTGGACAACAAATTGAGAGAGGACGAGTTACAAATCCACTATTGTCCCAAGGGGAAATATATTTTGTTAAAGGTAGAGTTTGATAGCAAATACAAAGATATGTCGAACAAGAGGTTTGGACTCAAGGAAAAAACCGATGGTTGGACCATGGACCACTACTATTCTTGGGTCCCCGCCAACCGAATACAACG
>MDSX01075480.1_pt1 | contig 10234 bp, 3 predicted proteins | sample 811141 | NCBI WGS metagenome assembly MDSX01 (sample SAMN05326642, study PRJNA326480) | marine metagenome | isolation source: seawater | place: Atlantic Ocean: South East | collected 2010
CCCTGCTGGTCACCCGCGAGCAGCGACTCCACCGCCCAAGGGTGCCACACGCACGGCACACCGTGCCTCTCCGCCGCCCTTCTCAGCGTGCTCCCCTTGAACCCCTTTCGTTCCAAAGCGCTCTCCTGCACCACCACCAAGTCACACTGATTAGCCTCTTCCTCGTCGTCGTCAATCAGCTCGTTCGAGTCGACGATGGTGGCACCCGCGTGAGTGAGTAAAGCGCCGAATTGCTTATGGAACCCATCGTCCCCCGAGAGCGCCAACGCGAGACCGGCGAAGAGCCGAGCGCCGCCTCCGTTGTCGGGTCCTTCCCCGCGGTGGCTCCGTCCGTGGTGGCTCCCGCGGCTGATGATGGATCCCGGCGGTGTGCTGTCCGGGCTGAGCGCCTTGAGCGCCTTGACGGATTCTTTGACCCAGGCGGGAGTGACGAGTGGGGCGCCGATCGCGGATGCGTACAGGCACTTCAGCGTGCGACCGGCCGCTGGGGTCACGACGCGCGTGTACTCCGCCGGGTCCGGGTCCGTGCACGGCGCGCCCGCGGGGGGCGACGGCGTGAACGGCGCGGGAGCCGCCGGGTCGGGGATCTGGCTCTCGACGACGCCGCCGTTGCGAGATATGAGCTCGGCGAGGGACGCGGACTCGTCGCGGCCAAAGCCGGAGAGGTAGAAGGTGAGGTCCGCGAAGGTGGACGATCGCTTGGGTTTCTTGCCGGTGGATTGGACGGATGCCGAGGTCGAAGGGGGACGCCCGCGCTTCTTGCCCGTCGAACCCGGCGCTGGCCGCAGAAATTTCTTGGGTTTCTTAGCCGAGGAGGGCGCCCTCCCGCTGAGCCGGCCGCCGACGCCGCCGGGGTCCTCTTCGTCGCCCGCGAACCGGACACGACGCGCGCTCGTTGTAGCGGTCGATGAACGCTTGGCGGATGCGACGCCACGGCCTCGGCCTCGGCCTCGGCCTCGGCCGGCGGACGCGGGAGTTCGCCCGCCTCTGCCGCCTCTTCCGCCCCTGCCGCCCCTGGCCGCCGCGGACCAGGGGTAGGGCGTGCCGTCCATGTCGCACCGGCGCATGGTCCGGCATCTGCCGCATCCGTTCGATGCGTACCTGCACTTGGAGCACCCGAGGGGCGTGAGGGGCTTATCGCGTGAAGGCGGCGGGGGAGCGGCTTCGTCCTCGTTGGATTCGTCCTCCTCCTCCTCATCGTCATCATCCTCGGGGATCATGTCCGGGAAGGCCTGGGTGCCGCCGACGTACCAGGCATCCTCGTCGTCGGCGTCATCCTCCTCGACGACCGGCGCGAGAGCGTCATCCTCCGCGTCTTCCACCGGAGCGTCGTCATCCGAGACGACCACCGCGTCGACATCCTCCTCGTCCTCGTCATCGTCATCGTCCTCGTCCTCGTCGCCGGGAGATTGCGAGGGGGGAAACTGGGAGTCCCCGAAGAACTTACGGGTTCGCCAGTCGCTCCTGCGCGCGCGCTGCGCGCGGGTCCGCGCCACGCCCACGTCCTGATCCTCCTCCTGGTCGGACTGAGACGGGGAAAACCGCGCGTTCTTCGCTTTTCGATCGCGAGTCGGCCGCCCTCGAGACGCTACAATCTTCTCGCTCGCCTCGTGCTCCTCCCACAGCGCCTGGTCGGAGTAGTCCCGCTTAGCGGCGAGCTCCGCGCGCGTCTTCTCCTCCATCTCGCGGTGCCACTCGCCGAAATCGGGTTCCTCGGCGCGGGCCCTGCCTCGCGTGGTCCTCGCGTCGAGGCTCCACGTGGTGACGGGAGCAGCAGCCGGCTTTCCGCCGCCCCTCCCTCCGGCGCCAACCCCTCGCCCGCGCCCTCCTCCGGCGACGTTCCTCGGATCGGTAAAGTCCTCCTCCGGCGCTTGCTGTTCGGTGACGGGGTCGGTGATCTCCTCGTCGTCGTCGGACACGCCCTGAACTGGGGGAGAGTTATTCCATCGTTCCATCGGGGGAGAGTTACTACCCCCCGGCTGCGAGTCGCCGGCTCGCGCCGCCGCCGACACCACCTCCCGCACCTGCTGCGACATCATCTCGCAAAAGTCCGGCGAGTCGGGCAGCTCCCGCGCCTCATCCGCGGCACGCGGCGCGGGAGGCGACCTGGGCGGCGGGGGCGCGAAAGGGTTCTGCGAAGGGTTCTTCAAAGGACGCTTACCCGCCCCCCACGATCCGCCCGCCCAGCCCGCCTGGGACCCGCCCAGCTGGGACCCGTAGAACACGTTGACTCCCTGCGATGGAGCCTCCGCGTCCCGCGCGCCGCTGAACTGACTCTCCGGTCCAGTCAGTCCGGAGAGCACGAACGGCGTGAAGTTTGGAATAGGGTCTGGAAGGGGGTCTGGAAGGGGGTCTGGAAGGTCTCCGGGCGTCTCGGCCACGTTCGACGTCATCGATTGCGTCGGCGGCTTCTCGACATCGTCGGGGTTTAGACCGCCTCCGGGGCCCACGCTTCGCCGTTCGCGAGTTCGCATCGCCGCGGATCTCGCCATGTTCAACGACCATCCGACGGGACGCGCGGTCTCCTCGATCTCGTCGTCGCAGTACTCCTCTTCGCCGCGCACATCGTCCATCGCGCGGTTGTCGCGTTCAGCCTCGGCGGCGGCGGCTTCGAGCACCGCGCCCATGGACATCGCGGGTGTCCCGTCAATCGTCGACTGCGTCGCCGCCCCGTCCGCAGGTCCCGTATTCACGAACGTGTTCGGGACGAACGATCCGATGACAGCGGGCGTGGACGCGGGTTCGCCAGTCTGCGGCTCCGTGGCCGGGAAGATTCGCGCCGAGGCCTCGAGGTCTTCTTCGACGTCTTCTTCGTTTGTCGCGAGCGGCGCCGAGGCGTAAGGGGACGCGAGCACCGGTTCACCTACCGCGGGCCCGTCCCGTGCGTGCGGCGCCGCGGGCTTCTCGTGTATGCGGAGGAGTCCCGGCCTGGGTGACGTGCCGGAGGAGGGATGCGCGTAGGTCACGGGGGACTCGGGGGGCGCCGCCTGCGTCCCTCCGGCGTAGCCAAAATCGTCTTCGTCCATCCGATCGTCCTCATCATCTTCCTCCTCCTCTTCCTCTTCGTCATCGGCGGCGGCGGGATCCCACGCCTGCGTCGCGAGGATCTCTTCGTCGTCATCCTCTTCATCCTCCCCTTCGTCGTCCTCGGGCTGAGGTTCGGGCTCGGGCTGAGGCTCGGGCTGAGGTTCGGGCTCCGACTCGCGCTCCTCCGGCTCCAGCGAGAACGTCACCGTCTTGCGCTGCTGCGACCCTTCCCCTTCCGACGTCCTCGGGTGATGAGCCGCGCTGAGCTGGCTCACGCCGTCGGGCTGTTGGGTGTTGCCAGGTGTCGTCGTGGTGGTGGTTGTGGTCAAGGTGGCGGTGCGGTTGTCGATTGATTCGAATCCGTTTTCTGAGTACCCCACGTCTCTCAGCGCGTCCTGGGTGTCTGGCCCGGCGGAGAGGGACCTGTCTGCTCGCTGGGAGCCGCCGCTCAGCGCGCCCCACACGTCCGCCGCGCCGAGGTCCACGGCCTCGAGGTTGAGCCGGCGGCGCGCGCCGAACGTCGCCGCGACGGCGTTCTTGCCCACCGAGGGAGGAGGTTGCGGTTGTTCGTGTTCATCGGTCGCGCGGTCGTCGTGGTCGTCTTCGCCGGCGTCGGGGACGTCCGCGGCCATGGCCTCTCGCACCGCCGCGGTCTCCGCCGAGGTGACCATGGCGGAGACCGCCGCGATCTCATCGCCGCGCGTGGCCGCCTCGGCGACGGACAGGACCTCCCGGCGGAGCGCGTCGACGTCGTCGACTTCATCATCGGGCACCCCCATCCTCTCCTCGTCGTCGTCGGCGGGTTTTGGCATCGACGAGACGTCTTGGTCGATCGCCCCGACCTTTCGCCCGTCGCCCTCGCCGGAGACCTCCTCGGTGCGGTACGTGTCGGCGGTCACCGGGATGGTCCCGATGCCCTGCGACTGAGATGGAACTTGGCTGTGCGTCACCGTCATCTTCGCCTGCGAAGATGCAAACAGCGAAGATTTTGAACTGTCCGAGGAAGTTGTTTGGCTACGACGACGCACGTCACGTCAACTCAGTCCCCTTGCTCAGCCGGCCTTGGGGAATATCGGCGGGATATCGGAGGTGATGGACACGCGCCGCGGGGGTTCTATCTGTCCCGTGTCGTCGGGTCCGCCGCGATCCGCAGTGACCACCGCCTCGCTTTGGTTGAGACCGAAGAGTCAACCATCCTTGGCACCCCACCCACCTCGAGATGCTTCTACGCGCTCGCGCGCCAATTACCCATAACCTGTACTTACCCCATTTTGCTCATACGAAATCCAAAACGCCGAAAGATTCCTTTCTCTTGGAATAATATTAGACCGAAGCTTTTGGCGCCGGGCTTTCCAGAGCGGGACGCGCGCCTCCAGAGCGGCTGTGTCGCCGAAGGGCGATAGCGAGCGAGTCGAGCGGGTCGACAGAGAGGTCGCGCCGGTATTTCGGTCGTTCGAACGAATCGAGGCGTCCCGACAGCGCGGCGGTGTCATCGGCAGGTCGGGTGCGTACGCGAGGTTCGGATCACTTCACGCGTCGGGTGACGTCCGGACGCGCGGGGGTGGTGTCGCAGCGACGGTCTTGAGTACGCAGCGCCGACGCACGACGCACGGGAAACACGTCGGGAAGATCGTGTGATGGCCGAGGAGACGACATTCTGGCCGGACTTCGACGAGGACGGCGCGAACGAGGACCAGGCGATCGACGACTTTCTGAACGTGCTGCTCGAGATCGACACGGATACCGTCAAGAACCAGGTGGGGACGCCGGGGAATAAGGGATTCTCGCCGCTCAGAGATCACACGCGCGGAGACGTGTCCATCGCGAATTCCACCGGAACGTCGTACTCGCCGGGAGGGATGAACGCGCACGTGTTCGACGAAGGAACCTGGCAAGGCCGCGGCGGAGGAAGCGCGACGGATCTACTCACGCAACATCAGCTGGCGCGGCGGGTGAACGCGCAGATGGACGCACACGCGCGCCGAATGTCCGACCCGATGGCCGCCATCGGTGGAGGAGGAGGTCATCACGCCATCGACGGAGGAGGGTATCACGACGGAGGAGGAGGCCATCACGACGTAGGGCACCATCATCTCGGGATGGGCGAGTTTAGCATCTTCGGGCAGATGCCGCCGCCCGGCGGTTTCAACGGCGGCGGGGGAGGCGGGGGAGGCGGCCGCGGACACTCGGGCGCGAACAAGGGCGCGGACGGTAAGTCGAGGCTTCGATGGACCCCCGAGCTGCACAAGCGGTTCGTGGACGCCGTGAACAGACTCGGCGGGCTGGAGCTCGCGACGCCCAAGGGGATCATGCAGCTCATGGAGGTTGACGGCATGACCATCCAGCACGTCAAGTCCCACCTGCAGAAGTACAGGCTGCAGGACCCGGACGAGCGGGACGAGTTTGGAACTGGCGGGGACACCGAGGTGGCGGGTAAGCGAGCGAGGGGCGGCGGTGAGGGTGCCACGCCGGGTGGTAAGCGCGTGCGGAGACGGCCGTCCGCGGCGGAGAGAGCCGCGGCGCGAGCTAAAGCAGCCGAGGAGAAGGCTCGAGAGGAGCGAGAAGCAGCCGCCGCCGCCGCCATCGCTCACACGGAGAGACACGTAGAGAACGATCTCCTCGGTATCGACGGCGAGGTTCCGGGGTATGCCCACGAGATGACCACGATCGACACGACGAGCGGTTTGCCGGTTGACGCGTCGGCGGTTGGTCACGACGCGGGGCTCGCGATGTTGGGCGTGGACGGCGAGGCTGGTTTACACGCGGATGGTCGGTCACCCGAGGACGTCAGCATGGCGCTGATGAAACAGATCGAGATGCAGTCGCAGTTGCACGCGCAGCTGATGGAGCAGCGCGCGCTGCAGCAGAAGATCGAGGCGCACGGGAAGTACCTAAACTCCATCTTGGAGCGTCAGCAGCTGCGGGACCAGGTGCGTCGGGACGACGTCGACGTGCCGCCCCGTGGGTCGCTTGATCCGTGACGAACGTAGGTAGCCAAACAGCAGAAGTGACGAGAGTTGTTATGACACACTTAGTACGATGTACCACGAGACGATCCGGACGAGGAGTGAGAGCTCATCGACGCCGCGTTATTTGGCATACTCGTAAAACCGACAGCTGTGTGAACACCCAACCCATTTAGACAATTGTGAGTCCGACGGCGCGCGCATACGTCGGGGCACGGGGTGGCTATCATGGCGGGTCGACGCGTCCTGCCGCAGCTCAGCTTCGTCCCGTGTTCGATCATCGCGGGTATCCTGTTCCTGGTCATCGTCGCGTTGGCGCAGGCCATCGCGGAGACGCATCCCGACGCGGTGTCGGATCGCCACCACGGGGACGAGTTCCTCAGCAGGCGCGCGCACGAAGGCGGGTACAGGCGATCGGGTTCGCGGCACCGGGTGAATCAAGGCGGGCTCTTCGGCCTGAGCCTGGGCGGCGAGGAGGACGATGGGACGTTCAAACCCGGGCGCGGGCGCGGTGAGGACGAGGACGTCGAGGAGGTGGAGGTCGTCGAGGAGATCGTCGAGGTCGAGGAGGACGACGAGGGATCGGAGACGGGCGAGACGACCCGCGCGGAGGCATCCCGCGGCTCAACCTCCGCTTCCGATACACACGATGACGACGATCGCTTCGACGAGTTCCCGGCGTCGCTCACGCCCATTAACAACGGCGACGACGGCGGCGGCGGCACGGGCGATCAGCCGTCGTGCGACGCGGGCGAATTCATCGAGCACGCCGAGTTTTGGGGCGACGTCGTCGTCGCGGGCACCGCGAACGCGCAGACCACCGCGATGAAATGCTGCGAGAGCTGCGCTGAGATCCGATCGTGCACCGTGTGGGTGTGGAACCCGAGCTCGCACGAGTGCTGGCTCAAGACGGACGAGAAGGACAAACCAAAGCCCGTCGCGGAGGGCGCTCACGTTCCATGGACCAGCGGAGTTTTACCGAAACGATCGGGCCCATCGGTGAAGTACCGCCAGGCGTCCGATGTGCCGCGCCCAACACCTCCGCCCAAGTCCCTGCACACGGTGCTCACGAGCAGCGGCAACGCGTACATGAACTGGCAGACCCGGATCATGTACCGCACCTACCTCAAGCACGCGGCGGAGCCCGGGAGTATACTGAAGGCGTTTACGCGGATCCTTCACCGCGGTAAGGACGACGAGCTCATGTTCGAGGTTCCGACGATGCGATTCGACCCGAACCAAGGGAAGTGCGACCAGTGGTGCGAGTACCCAGTCGCGGACAGGTCCCTCGCCGTGGCGCAGTGGAGTCGAACCACGGACTCCATGCGGTGCTCTCACGTGATGATGGTTGAGACGGATTACATCTACGTCAAATCGCCGAGCCCGCACATCCTCATGCCGCCCGGCAAAGCCGTGGGATTCGAGTACTCCTACATCTACCCGCAGGATGTGAACATGAAGCGCGTGTACGAAGCGTACATGTCGCAGCACGCGCACGAGTTACCCGGCCGGGACGGATGGAGAAAAGAACGGTTCGCGCTCCCAAGGACGGGCAACGCGCCCAGCTGTCTAAACGTCGAAGACTTGCGCAGGGTAGCGCCGCTGTGGGCAGAGTTCGTCGCGCTGACCGAGTCCCCGGAGGAGGTTCGAAAGGCCCTCGGGTGGCTGCGGGACATGTACGCGTACGACGCGGCGGCGCTCGCGGTCGGGGTGGAGCACGTGGTGGCGCCCACGCCGAAGACGCCGCTGATGGCGCAGCCCCCAGCGGATGAAAAGGTGGGGGACGCTTTTTTGTTGCACTACACGTGGGGCCCCGAGATTTACGACGCGGCCGACAATAAGCTGTGGGTGTTCGATAAGCGGTCGTACGGCGGGGGTCAGTACCAGCGCGGGCCGTATCCGCTGAGCAAGATCCCGGATCCGCCCGCGTGGGACCCTGCCGCGGGGCTGCAGCTGCAGAGTTTTTTTCAGCCGAGGACGCTGAGCGAAAGCAAGCTCGGGCTGATCCGTCTGATGATTGACGAGTTCAACGAGGCGGTGGGTAAGCTGCCGAGGATACCCAAGGGGCACGCGACCCTCGAGGAGGCGCAGGCGATGGCGGCGTGAAATGTTTTAGCTAGCGTGCGTGTGTCGATTGAATGGCTAATCTTAACTCACTGGAGCAAAAAGAGAATGAGCACGATGAGCACGACGGCGATGACGATTGCGAGGCAGATCATCTTGTTCCTCGCCGCCTTCTGGCTCTTGTCAGCCTTGGTCAGCTCCCGCCGCGCATCCTTGGTCCGCACGGCCGTGCTCACGATGTTCGCCTCGATGTCGTCGATCATCTGCCCCTGTTCGTTCACCAGCACCGCGAGGTCCTGGAAGATCTCGTTCACCTCGCCGATTTGTTGCTGAATCTCCTGGATGCCTTGCTCTCGCTCCGCGATGAGCGCGTTGTTGTACTCCATCTCGCCCTCGTTGGACATGAGCTCCTGCCGCCGCGAGTCCAGCAGCAGCGCCTGCTGCTCCTGTGCGCCCGAGTAGGACTCCCGGGTCTGTTCGGTGTCCTCCGCGGCTCCGTAGGTGCGTGAGGGCGACCGAGCGGGGTCACGTTGGGGCAAAAAAGTGCTCTCTCGCTCCGCGCACGTCCGCTGCGCCTTTTGGAAATCCTTCAGCACGACGTGGAAGTCTTTCACGAGCTTCTGGTGCTGCGCGACGTGCGTGGTGCGCCCGTCGTCATCGCTGTTGGTCACCGACTGCGCCAGGCGCTTGACCGCTAGCGAGCACTCCTTCGCGACGCGCCCGATGCTCTCCCGTTGCTTGTTGAGCTTGCCCCGCAGCTCCTTGGTGTCCTTCCCCGTGCCCAGCGAGTCCACCGCGCGCTTGAACGAGGACACGCTCGTGGTCATCTGGAAGATGAGCCCCTGGACCTTCTTTGACTCCCTCACGAGGTCGTCCCCTGCGCCGCCCATGTCCACCGCGACCTCAACCATGGTTCTGGTGTCTCACTCACGGAACGAGTTTCGGGCCGTCTCCAACGATTGAGTGCGGATCTGACTCGTCCGAACGGGGGTTCCCGCGCGACGATTCCGCCTCGTACCCGCGCCGATTCCGCCTCGTACCCGCGCCGGCGCGTGGCTGGACCGAGCGGTGACGACGTGTGCGGTCGTTACCTCCGTCCGAGATGCGTGACGTTCCCACCGCCGCGTCGCTTATGCCGCGTTGGGCCGCGGCCAATTTATATTTTTAGCGGGTGTTGACGCTTGAAACACCCGCGTGTGTATGAGGGAACTCCGTATAAAATCGACGGTCTATCGACGGTCTATCATCACAAAATCGACCGCAGCTCCTTATTACAGTTGTCACATTTGTTACCTGTAGCAGTCCCCATGGCGACGCTCCGCCCGGTCGCCGCCACGGCGCGCCCCCGATGCGCCTCTCGATCGATACGATGCGCCGCGAAGGGGGGATCGAACGACGCACAAAAAATGCCGACTCCCCCCTGCCGACGGGCCCTGCTCGGAGGCGCCGCGTCTTCCGCCATCCTCGCGTCCATCGCCAGTGCCGATCCCGCATCGGCGTACGGGCTCAACAACGCGCCCCCGCCTCCGAGCGGCGGCTTGTTCGGCAGGAAACAGCCGAGGAGCGAGGCTGAGATCCGCGCCATCCGCGAGGAGGCCCAGCGCAGGCGCGAGGAACGCGAGGCGGAGGAGAACCCCGGCGAGCTCGTCACCCTCCCATCCGGAATTCAGTACCGCGAGCTCGACGAGGGCAGGGTCGATGGGAAGGTCGCGGCGAAGGGCGACACGCTGTACATCCTGTACACCGTCTACAGGCTCGCACCCGGCGCGTACTTCAAGTACAGCTCGGGCGGCACACCGATCTTCCTATGGAGCCGAGGGTACGGCAACGAGGGCCAGGATGACGTGGGCGACCCGTACAGGTTCGTGTTGGGCGAGAGCGATTCCGTTCCGAGGGCGGTGGCGCCCGCGTTGGTGGGGATGAGGGAGGGCGAGCGACGGCGCGTGCTGGTGCCGCCGCAGCTCGGGTGGACCAGTGACACGGTACTGCCCAAGCCGGGGACGTTCGGCGCGGGTCGGAGGCTGGAGAATCACCGGTCGGAGCCGCTCCTCTTCGAAGCGGACTTGGTGCGAATAAGAAAGAGCGACGAGCCGCTGACCGAGGAGGACCTCGCGGCGGACCTGGAACCGGCGGGATGGAGCGGGGTGTTCAAGCTGCCCGCGCCGCCGTCGCCGTTC
>MDSX01058061.1_pt1 | contig 10231 bp, 14 predicted proteins | sample 811141 | NCBI WGS metagenome assembly MDSX01 (sample SAMN05326642, study PRJNA326480) | marine metagenome | isolation source: seawater | place: Atlantic Ocean: South East | collected 2010
GGTCAATATAAATCTGATGCTACGGTAACTCAATTCTCTAAAGATGGTCAACCACTACGCACATATGGATTTTATGGTTCCTATCGCATGTTGTCTTGTACAGCATTTACGTCGTCTTGACCGATATAGGGACGATTGTCGTGCAGCCTGTAGTGAATCAACATTTAGTCTACCAATCGTTTTTTATTGCGTTGTGGTATTATCAACGAATTTATGCCTTGAATTACCAAAGTGTTGAAAATTATGAAGTTGGATGCAAACGAGACTTGTTGGTAGTGACCAGCACGGTAGCATTTACCGTACTACTGGTTACGTTTACAGGCACATTCACAAGACTAATCGTTTGATGCCATAATCATGCATGGCATGTGCAATTTTATTGATGGTGGCTATGTCGCTAAAAATATTCGTGGTTAACAATGCATTTAATATATTTTTTATATGCAATCCATTGATACAAAAAAAATGTTCTAAACACGTATATCCACTTTTTAACATCTTCTTCTCTGTTTGTAATCCTATTCCATTAATGTTACTAAATGGTGTCAAAAACAGCATGGTCAACACTCCCTCGAAAGGCTTGTTTAGTGTATTTAAAATAGTTTCCAACGCAACAACATCGTTTTCAGCAGCATGCGCCCCTTCAAATGGTTTCCCTGTCAATGCCAAATATAAATTGCCTAAACTGTAACTTTTTTGTTTTGGTAACACAACACGGATAAAATGCAACGTATCAAAGAAAAAAATTGGCAGCCGTAGTAAATGCATGTGCACGCGATGCCTGATTATTTCATGCTCCAACACCATTTTGTCTCCGCGAAAAGCATTGTGACTAGTCAATAATATATGTTGGTCTTCGGCAACCAAAAGCCGTTGTAAAAAGATATCAAATAAATGTATACCTTCGGGAAAACTAACTGCATTTAATTTTCTAAATTCTTCCTTTGATGGCATCTTGTAACGCTCGTGAATAGCAGGTGGTACATATTTCCTTGTTTTGTAAGGATTAATCAACACATGGAAGGTTTTATTCCCGCATTTAGCAGCTATTTCCCAAATGGCACAGTTCACTCCGTACCCTTGTTGAACATCGCCCGAATATTCTAAATCATACAAGACTGGTATAACCTTGTTCCATAGCGTATTTTTTTTATCCAAATACATATTTACTGAGCTTACACACCTCTATATACCAGATTAATACAAAAAGCAAATACGCATACAAACCTAGCAAACCATAACATGCTACGCACAATATTGCATCGCCGCAAGGTTCTTTCCACACCAATCGTTGCCATTTCGTGCAATATCTTCTGATGGTAATAGTACGACACGGCACTAAATACCCATCCGATAAAAACAATAATGAACGGCACCCATGCTTCTGCAGACAAGACCAACATCGCTATTGCACACACCCCGTCTATGAAGAAGAAGACTGCGTGTGTGTAGATACTACGTTCAAAATCTTCTTCGTACCATCGTTCTTGAAACAGCGGTGAAAACACAACTTTATCAACAATTGCAGTGGTGCAAATCGCACTAGTCACGACAGAAATCAATGTAAACACAAATAATGTAAAATCAATCATACGTCTATATAATCGTGGCGTCAAGTGTTTTATATGTTTAATTCCAATTCGTGGAAAAGTTTGCCCAAATGGCAGTACCTTGTAGCGTACCACGATGAGAGACGATTCAAAATTATGCTCAACAAGGCAACCTTGCCAACAAATGTCATGGGCAAACTTCATGCGTGGGAGCGTTACGAGACGATCGTTGAGAGACTGCGCGCCACAAAGCTAATTGTAGACGAAATTCCAAAGTATATTACTCTGGCGAAAAAATTTAAAAAGAAAGGAAAAATCACTGACCTTGACCCGTCGATTATCGCAAAAATACCTTATTGGGGCAGTCTATACGAGCACCAAAAAACAGCCGTGGCATACGGTATTTTGGATTTTAAAGGTCGCGTCTACTTGGCAGATGAGATGGGAGCAGGGAAAACCTACTCCGCAATCACCATTTTGAATTATCTCTTATTGCGGAAAGGTGGACACAACACTGTTTTAATTTTATGCCCTGCAAGTCTGCAAAAAAATTGGAAAACTGTCGTTGCAGAAAAAGGTATAGCCGATGCAGACGTGCATATTTTATCTTATGATAAAGCAAAAAACGTACACAAAGACATTAAAGCAAAGAAGTATGACGCTTGCCTTTTGGACGAGGCGCATTGTTTAAAAGATACAACGACACAGCGGTACAGGAAGCTTGCCCCTGCATTGAAACGTATTGAATACCGCATCTTGCTATCAGGCACTCCGTGCGTGAATCGCGCGGACGAGCTATATTCGCCTTTATCGATTCTTTACCCGAAACTATTCAAATCGAAGAAGAAGTATATGGACAGATACTTCAACAAGATATCCAGAAAATGTCGATTACCAAACGAAGTAGCGTTGATGATGCCTTTGTTTGGTTTCATTCGACGCACCAAAAATGAAGTGTTAAACCTTCCTCCCAAAATTACGACGGTGCACACGATCGAAGATAAAAAGGCAACTGTTTCGTTTAAAATCATGTTAAACAAGATGCGTGACCCAGAAAACATGGAAAATCCCAGTATGATGAAGTATCTTATAGGCGAAGCATTTCATTCCCTTGCCACCATCAAAGCGGAAAGTAATGCCTTCAAATCAAAACTATTGGAATTGCTTCAAGATACGAATGAAAAGACGACATCGAAAGTTGTTTTCTGTATCCACAAGTCCGTTGTTGAATGTTTAAAAGGCATGTGCGAAGACTTAAACATCAGTCATGCCGTGATCAACGGAGAGACAGCAGTGAAAAAAAGAGCGCCAATTGTTGCAAAGTTCCAGGCAGGCGAGATAGATGTTTTAATCTGCTCAATCCAGGCAGCTGGCGTCGGGTTGACCATGACTCGAAGTAATAATGTCATTCTAGCGGAGTCGTCGTGGGTACCTGGATTAAATCAACAGGCTATTGACCGATGCCATAGAATTGGTCAGACCAAAAAAGTGTACGTGGATCGAGTTTTTTGTAACTCAAGTATAGATCAATTCATACAGCAGTGCGAGAAAGGAAAGAAAAAAATGCATAAATTGTTACTGAAGCACCTCAAAGAAAAGAAAAAGCACAGTACAATAGATAATTATTTTAATTAATACACAACTCACTATGATATTTCGGATACCACCTTGTAAAATTTTTGTCCATGCATAAAATATTCTGAACTCTCTGCGCTTTATCGTAGGATTCCACTATTTTTGGGATGATATTGCGTAAATCGAGTACAATCTCTCGAATTTGCTTCGATGACTCATTTACTTCAACAACAGTGGTCGCGGTCCAGCCAGTAATAAACACGAGCAATAGTAAGGTTATAAAGACAGCAATGATGTGCAAGTAATGGAGTTGGCAGTTGCGTTTTGGTGGTAATATTCCAGGAATTAGGTGATATGGGTTGTCTTGCGTTTCGTCACTTATCATTTATTAAAAATATGTTCATGGTTATATAGTGAGATGCTGTCGCATGATTTTTAAATCCAACGAGCTGCATTTGTAGAAACAGTACGTTTTTAAGTCAGGTGTTAAACGCACCACTTGTTTTATCTGGTCTAGAAATGGCAATATGACTTCATAACAGGCATTATAATGATTTATCCATATTCTCGTCGCATCATTTTCGTAAAAGATGTAGTTGATTTCGTCGCCATTTACATTCCTTCGGTGTAGTTCTCTCGTGCCGTTCATGTCAGGTGTAACATGTAACCAACGAACATTTCTATACCTATTAAACTGCCCCAAATACCGATTGTGCGGCAAATACTCAATTTTTATAAGGTAATTCTTATTGGCTTGAGTTTTTGAAACACTTGTTAGATCTAGATTTCGATTCCACATATTTGTATTTATTTTTATACTATAAACCAACGTCTCGAAACGTTTACAAATGACGTCTTATTTTCGAAATTATGCCACATGCTGGCGAAGGCGTATAAGCACAGACGACTACGACGAGCAATCCGAATGGCATTGTTACCGTAATGATAATATTGACCCTGATTCTTACTTAAAGAATGTAGTATCGAAATTTAAACATGAAATTTTTGCATTGGCTCTCGGCGTTTCCCCGTACGAAGACCAAGATACAAAATCAATTTATTTGTACGTGGGTGGCTTTCGTTTTATCAAGGCTAACTTTTCACAGCCAAACATATTAAAAATTGAGTTTCGCAACGATGAAATGGCAGATGTATATAGAAATTGCAATGAATTGTTAGCACCAGGCAGATGGCCAAAATTAAAAAAAAAATATTACAAGCACTTCAAGCAACTGCAATATTTCCCGTGTGGGTATTATTATTGGGGATATTTCTTGTATCAGAAAAAGAAAGTGCGAGTGTGCGAAGACCAAAATACAGAAATCACAGCCGATGAAATGGATAAATTAGTATTGCAAAGTGGTTACGTCTGAAGCAAATAAGTGTTTTAAATTTAATGAATTACATAGCAGCATTATTGGCCTGCTATTACATCGTAAAATTTGTTTCGGTGTACAGGAGTAATTACCATTATTGGGAAAACAAAGCATTTGCTGCAAATTCAAACCTGGTTACAAAAAAATGATTTGCTCGCGTGTAATAAAAGAGTTGTTGCTTGTTTTTTGTCATGCATTGGTATTGTTGGGGAGCAGTAGCATGGCCATTTGCTTTTTTGTGATGATGGTGTTCAAGTCTTACCTGTTGATCTTGTTCTTGCCGTTTGCGATGCCGTTTGTTATTTTAAATATTTATGCACTGCAGCTGTTATGGAACATTCCATATTTGCGTTAGTAATTTTTAATTGTTTCAACAACAGTATAACTCAGCTGTTGTCTTGTAGATAAAATGAGTCATTTAGCGAATTGGGACATTGACGAATCTGCGTTTGAGGACTTGACGAAACACGTAAAGAAACATTTGTATCCATTTAAGCACTCTTCGAATCAAGACATTGAGTTGCAGGTAGTTGGATACATAAGCAGCCAACCAGGCATCATTTATGAAATTGTGAATGTGTATGAATTTTCACAATCCGAAATTGATGCTTGGAAGCACATTTTTATCAGTTATGGAGCGGATCACGTGGAGATTGGGATTGATACAATGAACAAAGTATTGACAATGAATGTGTATTATGAACCAAAAAGGGAGAAAAAAATGAACCCTGGTGGCAGCAGCTATAAAATATGTGCATGGTATAAGTATATTCCAAATTTTGTTTGGATTTATTTTCTACTGTTGCTATGGAATCCAACTCGATACAACCTTATGTGAAACCACAAACCATTACAAAGATAAAGACCCACGATATATTGAACGATAATATTGAACGCGTCGATCGCAACATCATTCAATCCATCTTGACACAATTTCCAAACAAAGAAACGGTGTTTTCCGTCAATAATTTAAATACAAGAATCGTTTGTATCTTTAAAAACATGAATAATATTGACTTTCATACGTTACAGAAAATTTATTTACTAAGCGATAAGATTAAATTGATACAAGTGTTGATTCATGCCAATGCATTGGAAATCCAGATCCATAAAGTAGATGCGGAACGGGCACCCGTTACCATTAAGAAGCGACCAAACATATTGGAAATCGAGACGTGCGCTACTAAATTTATTGAACAAGCAAAAGTGCACAAATCGGATGCGCGTTTGTGTTTGGAAGTAGTAAAATTATTATACAAATGGACATGGGGAACAGCAGCTTGTAAGGTAAACATCAATTTGTTTGGGGATACTTACCATTTTACGGTATCCAGCCTTCGAAAAGTGTCGTTTCAACAATTGAATGTTTTGAATAAATTAAGTGACTTGGTGACGGACATACAGGTAAATTTAGAACAAAAATGGTTGTCGTTTAAGGTTACGAGGACAAATGAATATATAACACTGAGCGAGATAAAATTAAAAAGAAAAAAAGTATGAATGAATCTAAACGTAGTTATTCTTTTCTTTTCCTCTAGCATATTCCTTATTAGTTTTATTTTACTATTTTATTTTCAATTCACAACCATCGTTACGTTTCTAAAAAAGCAAATCAAACAGGTCGTTCGAAAAACCAAACCAATTAATCGCGAGCTTATTGCGCACCATCAACAATGGAAATGCGCGGGATGCAACAGTATCATGTTGTCGCATTTTAAAATTACGTCGCATAATTACAATCACTTTGCTGTCTGTATAAATTGCGCTCCAAAGTATGAATGCATTGAAAAAGCATGTTTAGTGTAGATCGGGAAGACAAGCAAAAATTAATTGATTGCTACGAAGATCCACAAGAATTATTGCATATCGTTTCTGTCAATTTATTAACCCTTGCAAAAGTACAAACCGACGATTACTTAATGACCACAGGCGACTTGTTTGCCATTCAACGACCAGCAGACTATCGACTCATTCCAATAGGTGTCTTTCGATTCTACTACGGCTACTCTAGACAAACCACGTTGGACAATATCAAACAGCTGTACGACAGCGCCAAATACTTGTTGGAAAAGGTACAGTTAACCGACGAAGAAAGGAAAAAAGTTAGAGAATTGATCAAAAAATCACATAGAGGCTTGAAAAAATTACAAGTTACGTACATCAAAGACGTTGCCGTCTATTCCGAATTGCAAATACTATTAGAAGAAACGGATAGAGGAATTTATGTATTGGACCTTATTTTCAACCCATCTGACGTTCATACAATAAAGCATCGCCCAACGACATTCGAGTCAGGTAACGAGTAGGCAAAAACAGCGCATCAAATTGTTTCTTGCTGATTATTTCATCAAGTGTATTAAACAGATGCACGGTCACTCTATTTGCTGTGTTTTTTACTTCTGTATATGGTAAAAAATCATTCTTTATTAGACCTCTACCTCTTCGCCCCTTCATCCACGACTCAAATAACCTTGACCCGCAAATCGTATCGAACCCTGCATACGTTGACACATCACTCTCCAATATTGCATCCCATTCATGGACAATCATTTCCCAAATGTCATATCGATCGATAGGATAGTTTACTCGTTGTTTCAATACGATATAGCTCTGATTCATCGATTATTATGCACGTGCAAATTTATGAACCAAATGTTGAATCGGAAGGCGTGCTGGGAAATACTCGCCAAAATGTACCTCCACAATCAACACCAAAACACTTATTGGGATAAATCAAAGTACCTAAGTATCGTAATGCATTTCAACGGGTTTTGCCTAGACGTCATCGACGGGTTTCTATGCGACATGCGCTTCAAATCATGCGACCCCAAAGTATTTCAAACGCCCGTTGTACGACTACAAAAATTTACAGTGCGGCGACAAAACGTATGGCTCTATCTTGAAGATATTGAGTATGTGCAATACATAAAAAATATCATGATCCAATATGCAGATACCAAGCAAAAAAAATTGAAAACCACGTACTTTAATTTTCCAAATGAAATGGTAGTCAAAGACATAGACAACCAAGCAGTAGAGAAGATAGGAAAGCCTAGCGACGTTACCGACGAGACAGAAGTAGTCGTTACATTTGTATTGCAATGCAACAACCAACATATTGTACCAATCTTAAAACAAATAAAATATATAACTTATTAAGGTTTTAACATATCATACATCCACCGTATTGTAAAATACACATCGTACAATAAAATATTATCCAAATGGAACAAGAAGAACGCGCCGATCGTCTTCCCAATAACTTCCAATACTGTAGGCTCGTTCCACGCAAACACTGCCTTATGTGCTATCATTAATATCCCTCCTGCCACGTGCACAAATAAGTAAAAACCAAATAACCACAACGCAATAACAACTATTAATATTGGAACGATGATAAAGTACTCCAACATACTGACACTCGATTTACGAGAATATAACATTTTTAAAACACTTAAAACTTTTTTATCAAACACACAATCCCACTAGCAATTTCTTCTTGATCCACTGTTACTTTTACAAACTCAAACACCGTATTTTGGCCTCGCTCTTCCCGCCGCTCTTGCATCCATTCCTCGATATTTTTGTTGCCCAACCAGGCAATCTCCACGTAATAAGAACAAGCGTGTACTTTATCTTCCAATCGTGCCATGGTCGCATTGATATCCGTGTTGTACGCCGTAGTAGTATAATACACCGTGTCTGGAACCGTCATTTTAATACACTTAAATGATAGTTATCTTATAGATACTTTCCGATATAGAAACTTGCTTCATCGTTCGTATGACCACGCTTCCATTCACGGTAACATCTACTCCGTACATGTTTCGATCGGGCATAAACGGCCCTTGCACCCGCATGTCATCTGGTGGATTCAAAATGCATACATTGCCTGCAAACGACGATTTAATAATAACATCTTCACCAGCGAATAATGCAATAATCTGTATACGAGTTGCCTGTTCAAAGCTTAAGCCCTCTACAGTCCCTTCCAACGTGACGTGGTACGCCCCCTTGTCGATTTTAAATACTAAATAAATAATATCCAAACACTGTTCTTGCGTGGCATTCATTAAAAAATCATCGTGGTAATAATCGTGCATCGATCCACTGCGAGGGCCAATCCTGTAGGTTTCCACGGGGCGATACGGGATGCGATTGAATTGTGCTTCGTCCACAAATATATTTTGCGAGGCATTTTGGATAACGTAGTAGCGAAACGGGGAGAGCATGATGTAGACGCCGATGGGTTGTTGAAAGGAGAGGTGCGTAGTACGTTTGTTGTATATACATAGTTTATCATAAATTATATTTAAATGTTCTGCAGGTTTGAACCCTGCTAAGGTTAAAAACTCAAATGGTACAAGAATCATAACACTTAAAGTTATGCAACTTGCAACATGCGTGATTTCTCTTCCATGGTTCCTGATGGTGCTTCTTGATCTTTACGGGTATCGTCTGGGACAATTTTTGCAAGGACTAATGCAAGACCTGTTAATACGTAAATAACAATTGGCATTGCATCTGCCCAACCTTGAGCAGCTTCTTTTGCTAAAACATCTGTTTCTTCTGAAACGTCAATTTCACGTAAAATGATTAACCAACCAACCACGCCTTTAATAGCTACGTCCAACACAGCATGTCCTGCACGCCTTCCTGCGAAGAAATCGTTCCAACCGTTATCTTCCCCCTTTTTATTTTTTCCCATGATCCTAGATAATAAAGGTATTTTAACATTAGTTTGCGAACCAATTTCATGTAATGCTTTTGCAGCCGTGACAATTATGTAAGCTAGTAATATGCTCCCTAAACCTTCTTTATCGGGTTGAAATGCTACTAATAAGACAGCAGAAACACAAGTGGATGCAACAGGTCCAATAGCAACTATAGACAGCAATTGTTTAAAGTTTTCATTGCTATTTCGTTCAGCAACATGTTTTATGGTTTCGGAATTAAATATTTGCATCAAAATAATCAATGATATGATGAAGCCATTTCTACCCGAGAATACAAACAACATAAGGAAGGTTACGTATGAGGTAAATGCGTACGAGCAAATGTGTAACAAGGAAACCACAAATCCTTGCGAAATTCCGAGGAAACTTGCTTCGCCCATGTAATTGAAAAGACTAACACCGAGTCCGAAATCTCTCAATATTAAAATAAGTTGCGTCACCACGATGATCCAATCATTCGTCATTTGCATGTCCATTAAGTTGACATCAAAGATTTTGTCGTCGTTATTCATCAATGTAGTAGATTTTAATGGTTCTTTAAGTTTGTCTTTTACAGTGAACACTAAGATTAAACTGGTTATATGTAATACAAAAGTTCCTAAATGAAACCCTGTTAATGATCTTTTTTGAAATTGTTCAGCAGCGTCCATAATGAAATTGTTATAGTATGATGTGTATAATCTTACATTACTAGGGCAGCCCATATATACATATATTTGATAATTTTTTTCTATATCAGGGGCCTTCACAAGTTACAAAATGTTTTTCCCGATATTGCCTTTTCTGTGTTCATGCTATGTCATCCATCGAGCCTATCCCATCTTGATTGACCATTTGGAAGATGTTAACCCAAATTTTAGTGGTTTAACCAATGTAAAAAAACATTACGTCGTCAAAAACTTAATCAAAGCCGTGTATTTGTGCGTCTTGAGCATCATTGGATTGCCGCTTATGGTATGTGCATGGTACAACTATTGGCCCAACGCGTGGATAC
>MDSX01052188.1_pt1 | contig 10228 bp, 9 predicted proteins | sample 811141 | NCBI WGS metagenome assembly MDSX01 (sample SAMN05326642, study PRJNA326480) | marine metagenome | isolation source: seawater | place: Atlantic Ocean: South East | collected 2010
AGAAATAATAAAGTTAAAATTATATAATTACGTCTTTTTTCACTAATTAAAGTATAGAACAATAGAAAACTGTACAAAACTAGAGCAAGTCTAGCTAAACCTGATGATCTTGGGGGATCTGAAAGTCCAAAGTAACCTAATTTACTACCCATAACACCATAAAAATGCATATTAGATCTATTAATCATTTCAAGTGTAGCTACTGAAAAGTAAAAAATAAAACCAAGAAAAATAATTATTAGAGTTAATTTTAAAAGAATATCTTTTTCCTCGCTATTGGTAAAATTATCTAAGATAAAAAAAGATAGGAACATATATATAGGCCAGTAAATATTTACATTATTATTTTCAAGAGTTGTAAAAGTAAAAAAAATATAAAGAAAAAAAATAGTATAAAATAAAAATGAATAGATGCTTAGAAAATTAGAAATTTTAATTTCTTTATATTTAAATGATATTAGCAAAATTGTTAAAAAAAATGGAAGAACAAGTCTTACTTGATTTATAAAATTATATTGAAAAAATTCAATTGGATTTAAATTTATACTTAAAAAAAAAGAAGACCAAACAGATAATAAAATTAATTTATCATATAAATTTTTTTCAATTTTTTCCATATTATTTAATTCTTAACTTTAACAACAGTCCACAATATACAAATAAAGAAATTGCCATTGTAAGAATCATATTTTCAACAAAATAAAATAAAAATAATGGCATAATTGTCAAAAGTAATATTGATTGCCAAATATATTTTATATCATTTTTAATCAAATAGTGATGAAAATGACTTTTATCTGCGTAATAAATCTTTTTGCCATTTTTAATTCTTTCAAAGGTAACTCTTATCATATCAATACCAGGGAATAGTAAGATAAATAATATCTCATCTGAGAATAAGGTTTTAACTGTGTTATAATCATTAATAATAGATAAGGAAAAAAAAATCGAAAGGAGACTTGTACCTGAATTTCCTAAAAAAATTTTTCCAGGTAAATTGTATAAAAAGATTATAATCATACTAATCAAAATGAATAGATATAGTAAATTAGGATTTTTGATTAAGAGAATAAACGCCCAAAAAATAATAATCGAAGTCGCACAACCATTATAACCATCAATAAAGTTCAAAGCATTATATAAAGCAAAAATGCAAAATATAGTAAACAAATGTGAAAAAATCCCCAAACTAATTTCTTTATCAGTAGATTGAAAAATTAATTTTTTTACAACAAAATCATTTTCAAAAAAAAGAAGTATAATAATTGTAGTTAAAATTATTAATGTTCTTATTTTTGGACTTAAAGTTTTAGCATCATCCCACAATCCAATAATAAAAAAAATAAAGAAAAATAATAGGTATATAGTGAATTTATTAATTGAAATTAAAGACTCAAAAAAAATTAACAATAGAGCTGTCATTATTGTAACAAATAAACATATGCCACCGATTAATGGTGTTGGACTACTATGAATTTTTCTATTGTTAGGATAATCGAAAATATTTAATGTTTGAGCAATATTATTTCTGAAACTAAGTATTAATATATTTATCAATAAAAGTAACAATAAAACTATAGATGATGTAAAATTTAATAAATCAATATTTAACATAAAAAAATTATTCAATTACTTGCGCAAAACTTTTTATTTTTTAGATTGAATGCATATACAATTAAATCACCAGATATAAAAGTTTTCTCAGGTTCTATTGAAAGCTTGCCCCTCATTTTTTTCAGATTATTTGATTTTTGTGAAGGTTCCTCAATATAATATAAATTATCTACTTTCTTAATTTTTGAAGTAAAGTAAATCTCTATCTTCAATTCTCTAAATAATTCACAAAGATCCTTTTGATTTTGAATTCTTGTTAGTATTTTATTTCCTCCAACTAGCCCTTCTAGTTGTATAAGTTTTTTATCTAACAAGTAAGATATTTTTCCAGCCATATCTCCCATTGCGAAAGTTTCATAATTGGACTCAGAATAGTGATCATCTATTTTATTTGCAATATTTAAAATATGATCATTATTAATATTAAAATTTTTTATAAATAAAAAAAGATAAGCAGCAACAAAAAGTAATCCAAGAAAACTACCTGAATATTTTAAAAATCGGAATCTAAATAAATTTAAAAAATCATTAAATAACAACGAGGAGGATATGCCTAAAAAAAAGAAATGCCATGTCCATAGTGGCCAAGCAGATCTTAAACTATTACTTATAAAGAAGAGAAATGTAGTTAATAATGAAATTTTTGTAAAATTTTTAATTCTCTTTGAAAGTATGCAAAAAATACCTAAACAATTAAAATAAAACAAAGCTGAAATAAATTTCATACCATATCCTTCAGAAGTGAGAAAAGTAAATGTTTCTTTATTGAATTTAATTTTATTTACCAAGCTTTTTGCCACACCACTTTCAGGTAATGGAATCCCAAAGAAATAAAGATTTAATAAAATATATAGAATGATCAAAAAAGGAAGTAATGATAATTTTACTATGTAGTCTCTTTTTAATATTTTTTTTTTAATAAAAAGTTCATTCGTTAAGATTATAAAATAAAAAATTAAAAATTCTAATCTGGATAAAAAAGTTAAAAAACTAAATAAACAAAAAATTAAAATATTTTTATGAAAATAAAGTAAGCTTAAGGAAAAAAAAAAGATTGCAAGGGAAATTTCCATACCATTCTTGGAAAAAAAAAGTGTTAGAAATGATATTAAGCATGCTATTAGATTGCTCTCATTTTCACTATAATTGTTTTGTAAGAAATATTTTTTAAAATTAAAGTAGGTTAAAAAAGTAAATATAAAAATTAAACTAATAATTATTGAATTAAAAATTATATCATTATCTGATATAGTAAAAATTAAAGTAATAAAAAAAAACCAAAGTGGCTGAAAGCCGTTTGTTATAGATATTTTATCGAATGTTACTAAACCTAAGTTTAAAAAATTTTTAGCTGTTGTAAGGTAATAATAAAAGTCATCAGTGAATGGAGCTTTTAAATCTGACCCATAAAAAATCTCTAATCTTAAAAATATTAAAATACAGCAAATTGGATAGAATATAAAAAAACTATTAATTTTTTTCATTTTCTTACTAGACTCAAAATATAATGACTATTTTTGTTTAAAGGTGAATTGTTATAATGATCAAAAGTCTGCAAATTCACAATAAATTTGTTACTAAGTTTATTTAAAGTTTGATTAAAATATTTTAAATTATTTATATTCTCAAAATTTTCTTGAAAAGATATAATTGAAAATCTAGATCTATTAATTACATTTAAAAATTTTTTTCTAAATTTTACTGGAAATTCAGAAATAGACCAATTTGCTATAAAACAATAATTTTTTGAGTTTTTAGCAATTTTATTTAGTTGATTTATTTCACTTATCAAATTTAGTTTACCTGATGACTTTCCAAGTACAGGATTATGATTATTCATTTTTAAAAAATAGAACTGAAGTAAATTTACTTCATGCATATCATATATAGTGTAGGAAATTTTTTTATTTAATGTAATGAATATATCTGCCATACAACCATATCCACCACCAACCTCTATAATTTTTTGTATCTTATTCAAATTTACTGTTTTAACACTGTTTAAGAATTTTTTTATTATATAGACTTGCCTAATTCGATTTCCACTACTACTCGAATACAAAAAAAATCTAACTGGTCTACCCACATCATTTTCTGAAATTAATTTTTTCCAGGTTTGCCAATTTTTATCTTTTTTTAATTCAAGAAGTTCAAAATAAATAAATAATCTATTATGAATAAAAAAAATTTTTTGAATAAATGAATTTCTTAGAAAATTGTATAGATTGTCTGATTTAATTATTCTTAAAATTTCTCCAGCAAGGTTTTTATGTGTATTTAATCTTGGGTTAATTTTATAAATTTCTTTGCTCTTTTTTTTAATAAATTTTTCTATTTTGTTATGTTTTTTAAGATTTATTTTTATTTTCCTAAAATAAAAAACAGAAAAAAAAATACTAATTTGTCTTAAAAATGTTCTCAACATGTTTGTTTCTAAAAAAATTACTTACAATTTTTTCCATTGTATAATTTTTATTTATTTGAATTAATTTTTTATTTCTAGAATTCTTTTTTAGATTTTTTATTATACTTTTGTAGAAAAATTCCTTTTTCAAAACAATAGGAAATTTTTTTTTTTTAAATGAAATTCCCTCTATTCCTTTTTTTGTTGTTAAAATTTTAGCTCCAACTTGCATAGCCTCAATAATTTTAATTCTTGTTCCTGTACCTTTGTCAATTGGTAGAACCATTAATTTCGAATTATAAATAAGATTAAGTAATTTAGGTTTTGAAATAATGCCAAAATTAACAACAAAATTTTTTTTTTTTTCATATCCCCCTCCAGTCAATACAAGTTTTAATTTTGGGTATTTTTTAATTATTTTTGGCATCAGTATATCGACTAAATAATCTATAGCACTTTTGTTAGGAAGATATTTATATGATCCAGTGTAAATAATATAATCAAAACCTACTTTCTTTTTTCTAAAATTAAGAACTTTTTCCGATATACCATTTTTAAGGCTAATGCATTTTACTCCGTATAATTTTTTAATTTTATTAGTTTCAATCTTTGAAACAGATGTAGATAAATCTGAATTATTAAATACAAAATTTTCTAATTTTTTTGAAAAAACAGCCATAAAGTTAGATGAGAACATTTTTCTTACTTCATATTCTATACTATGAGAATGATAAATAATTTTAGTAGATGGCGATAATATCTTAGTAAGTATTAATGTTATAAAGCTATAGCCAATCCAGCTGGGACCTTCTATTACAAGCAATCTCTTCTTTGTTTTTCCAAGATATTTTAAAATTTTATAAATAAGAAAAGGAATACATAATATCTTTAAAATTGGTTTTTCTTTGATGATCTTTACTGAGAAGAGATTGTTATTGGAATTATTGTAATTTAAATGTGAAATTTGAAAAAGCTTTTTTTGACCTGGCCAACATAAGAATAAACTTCTTATTACTTCTGCCGATCCCATATTTGTTGGAAATACAGGAAAAAAACATATGAAAGCTGTTTTCATTTTCTAGATCTCATTTTAATGATTAAAAATGAATTAAATAAAATCAGTATTATAAATGAATAAAGGAAATATTGATTATAGTACATATTTATTACTAAATTAATAATAACAATAATAATATTTAAGTAAATCGAATGGAGTTTGTATATATTTTTCCTTATTTTATTTGATCTAAATAACATTAACATGCATTCTTTAAATAGCAAAATAAAAGAAATGAAAATCAAACTCTCGAATTTTATTAATACATAAAACAGAGTTAATAAAAATGGAAATAAGAAATAAATTTCTATTATTGTATTAAATTTTATTTTTTTTTTTCCTTCAAAAAATGTTATTAAAATATGTGATATGCCCGATATCCAAGAAACTATTAAAAAAATTTTAGTTAACTCTAAAATCTTTTCTGAATATTGATCTTGCAGCCAAAAAACTAATAATTTATCCAAGAATGGAAATATAATTAATATAAAAAAGGGAATTATAAAAACAAACGAATTTAATGAATGATTAAAACTACTCTTTTCATTGCCATAAGAAATTTCTGGTAAGAGAACTGCAGAAATACTTTTTGATAAAATTGTTAGCTTTCCTGCTAGCTGATATGGTATACTATAAATTGCTAATGCAACCGGCCCCATAAAAATTTTTATCAAGTATTTGTCCATAAAATCAAAAATTTGCAGATTAAGCAAATGCAAAGAATACCACTTGGAATATTTCTTAAAATTTAAAGAGAACTTATATTTGGAATTTTTTTTATACTTAGATTTCAAAAATTTTTTTAAATAAAATAAAATTATCAAAATAGAAAAAATTTTTATAAATATTGAAAATTTAATTAAACTTTTAAAATCCAAATCATTATTTAGTAGTAAAAAAATCGATGGGATATTTAAGGATAATGTATAAAATACAAAATTTACAAATGATAGTAATTTAAAATTTTTAAAACCTTGAAGAATACCTTCAAGCGTTAAATAAATTAAAGTTATACTTAAACCTATTCCAATTATAAAAAAATTATAATAGTCTCTTAAATGAAAATATAAAATCAAACTCATTAATAAGACTAGTAAAGTTATCTTTAATGAAAGTTTTAAACATTGTTTAATTATTTCAATAATGAATCTTCTCTTAGCAATCTCAATTGCGGCTATCTTATTTATACCCATATTAAGTAATAGACCAAATGAAATTATAAAATGAAAAAAAATATAATTTCCATAATCTGATTTACCATTTATCTGTAAGTGAACTGGAATTGCAACTAAAGCTAAAACAATTCCAAAAAGTGATGGTAAAGATAATATGTAGCTATTTTTATGTAAATCTAATAATTTATTAATTTTATTTGATTGTGAAAATTTAGTATTAAGATTAATCATAATTATGAGCTTTAATAATTTTATTAATTTGATTAGATATAAAAGTTATTTAAAAAATTTAATCATTTTTTTACCCTTATTCCTAAATTATACAAGCTGGAGTCTATCAAACTACATTAAGTTAATTTTACCAGTAATATTTTTCAGTTTTATAGCTTCATCTATATATATAATAAATGATTTAATTGATCTAGAAACAGATCAAAAACATAAATTCAAAAAATTTAGACCTATAGCAAACGGTGCGGTTAAGTTTAAAACAGCAATTTACGTTTCATCGGGCTTAGCTATAACTTCTCTGCTATATTTTTTTAAATATTCCAATTTTACAGTTTTTATTTTAGTATTTGGTTATTTTATTATTAACATATTTTATTCTACGTTAATAAAAAAAATTAAATATCTAGATATATTATTTGTATCTAGTGGTTTTTTTATCAGAATATTTATCGGCTCAATTATATCTAATTTAGAAATATCAAATTTTTTTATTAGTCAAATAATTTTATTTTCAATATTTATTCTTATTTGTAAAAGAAGAGAATATTTTTATATTTATGATAATAAAGTAATGTCAAAATATAGCATTCAAGAACTAAATCTAATTTCAAAAATTTTCCTTATTTTAAATATATTTAATTATTTATTATACTTTTTTTATGGAAATAGATTTACCGAAAGTCTTTCACTAGAAATATCGTTTTTGATATTTATTTTTTTAATAATAAGATATTTTTATATAAATTTTAAAAATGAAAATTTTGATCCAATTGCGATATATCTGAAAGATAGTTATTTAATACTACTTTCATTTATATATTTTTTAAATTTTGTTTTAGGATTTTATGGATTTTATTAATTTAAAAAAAATTAAAAGTTGGGCCAAATATTATTTTGGAAATTATCGAATATACCAACCAAGAAAAATAGATGATGTAAAGGAATTGCTATCAAAAAATCCTAAATTAATTTCTGCTGGTGGTTTTAGAAGTTATGGCGATAGCGCAATAAATGAAGTTATTATTAATAGTAAATATTTTAATAAAATAATTAATTTTGATGAAGAAAAAGGTATTCTCAAAGCTGAATCAGGCATCACAATAAACGAAATGATAAAATTTTTATTACCCAAAGGTTGGTTTTTAAATGTAACACCTGGAACAAAATTTGCTACTTTAGGAGGTTGTATTGCAAGTGATGTACATGGAAAAGAGCATCATAAAGAAGGTTGTTTTAGCAAAAATTTAATCAAGATAAAATTATTAATTAATAAGCAAGATGTTATAGAATTTGACGGCACAAGCCATCCTGATTTGTTTAAAGCAACATGCGGCGGCATGGGTTTAACTGGATTTATAATTGAGGCTGAAATACAATGTAAAAAAATTAAATCATCTTATATTATTTTTAATAAAGTAGTTAACTATAATATAGATGAAGTTTTTTCATGTTTCGAAAAATATAGCAACTCAAACTATTCAGTTGCTTGGCTAGATACAAAAAAAACTAAAAATAACTATAAGTCGATTTTCACACATGGTGATTTTTGTGATAAGCCTAAATTAAAATTAGAAAATAACTTAATATTAAAAATTCCAATTAATATAAAAGTAATCAACAATCTAACTATTAAGTTGTTTAATAGTTTTTATTTTTTTTGGAATTTATTGAACCCAAAAAGAGGAAAAGTAAACTATGAAGGTTTTTTTTATCCATTAGATAAAATAAAAAATTGGTATAAACTTTATGGGAAAAATGGATTTTTACAGTATCAATTTATAATACCAAAAGAAAATGCAAAAGAGGCTATATTGGAGATATTAGATTATTTAAATAATATTAATTGTTTGTCTTCTTTGGCTGTCTTAAAACTACATGGAAATAAAAATTCTAATTATATGTCATTCCCAATATCTGGATATAGCTTAGCAATGGATTTTCCTTACAGTAAAAGAATTAACGCTATATTAACAGAATTGGATAAAATAGTTTTAAAGTACAAAGGTAGAGTTTATTTGTCAAAAGATACTAGGTTATCTAGCTTTTATTTTAGTAAATTTTATAATCAATTTGAAGAGGTCATAAACGTAAGAAAAAAATATAATATATTTAACTTTAGTTCAAATCAGTCAAAGAGAATAGGTATAAATGAATAAAAACACTTTAACTATATTAGGAGCCACATGTAAATTAGGAATTGAATTAAGTTATATCTATGCAAAAAATAATTATAATTTAATTTTAATTTCAAGAAATTATAATAAAATTCAAAATCTTAAAAAATCATTAGAAGAAAAGTTTCCAAATATACTTATTGAAATTTATGAACTAGACATATTAAATTTAGAGAGTCAAAAAAAATTATTTGACAAGATAAAAGAAATTTCTACAGGGGTTATATCCTTAATAGGAGAAACTCATTATGTTACTAGCATTAATGAAAAAAAATTACTTAATATAATTAATGTTAATTTTACTTATCTTATAAATTTTCTTTGTTTTTTTTTAGAAGAGTTTGAAAAAAAAAATGAGGGTTTTGTAATATGTGTATCTTCTGTAGCTGGGTTAAGGGGTAGAGCAAAAAATTTTTTTTATGGAAGTGCCAAATCAGCATTAATTACTTTTTTGTCAGGATCTAGAAATTATTTTAATAATACCAATATATTTATAATGACTGTTTTGCCAGGATTTATCAGAAATAATAATGATAAAAAAAGCACAATGGAAAAAATTCTTCAAGTAGAACCTTCTATTTTAGCGAAGAAAATTTTTTTAGCCCATAAACAAAAAAAACAAATTTTATATTCAAGTTTTTTTTGGAGATTAATTATGATTTTTATTCAAATTTTACCAAATTTTATTTTCAATAAGATTAAATTTTAATTTAATTAATAATGGGAAAAAAAATTATATTTTATTCAATAAAATTCTTTGACTATGAATTTAAATATTTAGTCAATAGATTACAAAATAGTGGAGGTTATATTGTTGCACCAGCAGCATCGAGTTTATCGGAAATATTTAAAAAAAAAATATATTATGAGTCATTAAGAAAGTCAAACATAGCTATTTTAGACAGTGGATTTTTTTGTGTGCTTTTAAGAATTTTTAAAAGAAAGAAAGTAAAAAAATTTTCTGGATACTTATTCTTAAAATCAATATTAGAACTAAAAAAATTAAAATATAAAAAATTTTTTTTAATTAATCCAAGTTTATATGAACAAAATAAAAATTATAATTTATTAAGAACTAAAGGAATATTCAATCAACAATCCTATCTTGCTCCTGTTTATAATTTATCTAATTTTAAAGACTTGAAATTAATAAAAAAAATTAATTTATATAATCCAGATATTATAATAATAAATTTAGGCGGAGGTATCCAAGAGCCACTAGGACAATTTATAAGTCAAAACATAAAAAAAAAATTAACTGTAATTATCTGTACTGGCGCAGCGATAAGTTTCTTAACTAAAGTACAAGCTCCAATTAATGTTTTATATGATAGGTTTTACCTAGGTTGGTTCATTAGATTAATTCATAAGCCTAAAAATTTCTTCCCCAGAATTGTTCAATCCTTTAATTTAATAAAATTTTTTTAAATTATTTATTTAATTTTTTTTAAAAACATTTATTAATTTTTTAAAAAGGTTGTAAGGGTAAAATATAATATAAGACAAAATCAGATTATAATTTAAATCTTTAAAACGAAAAATTTTATAAAGCAAGTAATAATAAGATCCATAA
>MDSX01000714.1_pt1 | contig 10227 bp, 8 predicted proteins | sample 811141 | NCBI WGS metagenome assembly MDSX01 (sample SAMN05326642, study PRJNA326480) | marine metagenome | isolation source: seawater | place: Atlantic Ocean: South East | collected 2010
GTCAATACGGGAAAAAAGATATGGAGTTTTGAGTTTGGAAACGGAGCGATGAATCCCTCGCCTGTGGTTGATGGAACCCGCCTGTACGCCGCACACGGCGAGGAAATTCCTGGTCGTGCCACAGTCGGTCGAGTTGCTTGCTTGGATATTAGTAGCTCCGAACCAAAAATTACTTGGGAGCACGATGGAATTGAATTCAAATATCCCTCACCATTGCTTTACCAAGAAAACCTATTTTTGCCTGACCGACAGGGCCGACTGTATTGCTTTGATGCGACCACCGGCGAGCGACTATGGAGAGCAAAGTTTGGTCGAAACTGTACCGGCTCACCCACTTATGGCGATGGCAAAATCTATCTCAGTTCCGTTCACGGATATTTCCATATTCTTGATGCAACCGACAATGGCAAGCGGCTCTCACGAAAGCGTTTCCAGCCCGCGGACCCAAAATTCGATGTTGAAGTGCAAGGCTCTGCAGCGATTGCCAACGGATGTGTCTTCTTTGGCACAACTGAAGAGTTCTATTGTCTTGGGAAATATCAGCAGGTGGACGTGAGGGTGCCTCCACAACCCGCTATTCCGCCTGCCAATCCTGCCGGCAAGCCAGCTCAGTTGCAAGTTATTCCAACTGAAGTAAATCTGACGGCTGGTCAGCGTGTCGATTTCAGAGCAAAGCTTTTTGACACGAACGGCCAGTTTATTAAAACGACACCTGTTGATTTAAGGTTGGCTGCTATGAAGGCAGGTCCCGGTCTTGGAGAAGGTGTGACGCTGCCTATTCTGAAGGGTGAGATCGAAGGGACACGGTTCACTGCACCCGAGATCTCCGGAGGGCAAAGTGGCACTTTGCTTGCAACAGCTGATGGCCTGCAAGCGAGTATTCGTGTTCGGCAAGTCCCGGCTTTCCCATACTCAGAAGACTTTGAAAGTACCGGTTCAGGACTCATCCCGGGGGGCTGGACGAACACTCAACTTCGGTACGTCACGACCAAACTAGATGACGGCAATACGGTATTAATGAAGACAGCCCGGATTGCCGTCCCGTTCTATCGTCAGTGGTATGGGTTTATTGGTACGCCTGATATGGCGGGATATACGATTTCCGCTGACGTGATGGGAGAGCAGGTGCGAGACAACCTGCCAAATATGGGAGTCACCGCGCATCGCTATATTCTGCAGCTTGTTGGGAACGAACAGAAACTTCGAGTCTCTGCTTGGGATGCCATGCCACGCGTCGCCAAAGAAACTCATTTCGACTGGGAACCTGACACCTGGTACCGACTGAAGATGACCGTCAGTACTGATACAGAACACACTCATGTGCTTGGGAAAGCCTGGAAAAAAGGCGACACAGAACCATCTGATTGGAACCTTAATTTGATTGATGAAAATCCTAACCTTACTGGTCCCCCTGGGGTCTACGGTTCCGCTCTTGGTATTCAACCTCCCAAAACTGGCACACCAATCTATTACGACAACATCTCAGTTGAGTAAACCAAAGTTAACCCTCACACAGATCTTCACACCCTATTTGTCGAGTCAAACCACATGCAAATTACCACTACGCGAATATCTCTACTTGCAATCACTTGGCTTTTGATTTTTCCATGGATAGCCACTGTTCATGCTGAAGATCAACCAGATCTGCTCGAACTTCCATCAAAAGACTGGCGAATGTATGGAGGTCATCTTAAACGCAACTTTGCGAACCCTCTGGCTAAGGAAATTCCTGATTCATGGGACATCCGTGATGGCACAAATGTTGCCTTCTCAATTCAACTTGGTTCACGCGCCTATGGCGGCCCAGTAATGAGTGACGGACGAATCTTGATTGGCACGAACAACGAATTTCCTCGAGATCCGTTAATTGACGGTGACAAAGGTGTAATGATGTGCTTTAGCGATAAAGATGGTGCATTTCTTTGGCAGATTGTTCATGACAAGCTTGCCGCGGGACGTGTTTGGGACTGGCCGCAACAAGGAATATGCTCGACACCGTGCATCGAAGGCGACCGTTTCTATTACATCGGGAATCGCTGTGAAGCTATTTGTGCTGATATCAACACGGGGAAAGTACATTGGAAGCTTGACATGATTGGTGAGCTGAACGTATTCCCACATAACATTGCAACTTGCTCACCAATGATCGTCGGTGACACACTGTTTCTCGTCACCAGCAATGGGGTTGATGCAGCACATTTACGCGTTCCATCCGAAGATAAACCCAGCTTTTTGGCACTTAGCAAAAAGGATGGCAGTGTGCTCTGGTCCAGTAATCGACCAGGTCAATCACGCAGAAATATCATGCATGGGCAGTGGTCGAATCCAACCTATGCTCAGCCAGCAGGCAAGCCACAAGTGATTTTTCCTGGTGGTGATGGCTGGATTTATAGTTTCAACCCGACTGGAGAATTACTCTGGAAATTCGATTGCAACCCAAAAGATGCCATCTACCGACTTGGCGGCCGTGGAACCGCAAACGACTTTGTTGGAACCCCAGTGATTTACAAAGACAAGCTTTTCATTGCTGTTGGTCAAGACCCCGAGCATGACACTGGTGTTGGCCATCTTTATTGCATCGATATTACAAAAAATCCAAAACGGGAAGATAAAGATGTTTCGCCGACACTGGCTACATATGAACCAGAGTTTAACGAACAAATCAACCCTGACTCAGCTCAAGTCTGGCACTACGGTGGGCCCGTTACAGACGACAGACCTAGCCCCACCGATGAGACGTACTATTTTGGTCGGTCAATGTCGACCTGCGCAATCATGGATGACATTCTTTATATAACAGAACTAGGTGGCCACGTTCATTGCCTGGATGCTAACTCCGGCAAACTTTATTGGACTGAAAACATGTTTTCAAATACCTGGTCATCTCCTTGTGTCGCTGATGGCAAGGTTTTTGTAGGAAACGATGACGGCATCATGTATGTTTTCAAGCACGGTAAGGAAATGGAACTCCTCTCTGAAATTGAACATGAGGATGGAACCAAACTTCGCACAACACCTGTCGCTGCGAATGGTCGCTTGTACTACATGAGCGAAAGCCCAACAAAGCTTTGGGCAATCGAAGCGGGAACAAATAGCAAATAACTTGTACCCATATTCCCATACCCTTTGGTCAATCGGTGTGTCACATTGGAGGCAGTTCAGTGAGATTTTCGAGTATTCTTTTTTTCTTCTTTACATGGCTCGCCCTTTCCCTTCATGAAACGGCTTCTGCTAAGGATTGGAACCAATGGGGTGGTTCACCTCATCGAAATAATGTGGCCGAAGCTGCAGGAATGCCAGTTGAATGGGAGCCTGGTGAGTTTGACTATGAGTCTGGTCAGTGGCAAGCAGATACGAGTAAGAACATTGCGTGGGTGGCCACACTTGGCAGTCAGAGTTACGGGAACCCAGTTGTCTCAAATGGAAAGATATTTGTAGGAACAAATAATGGCAATGGCTGGATCGAACGGTATCCAGCAAAAGTGGACTTAGGCTGCCTTATTGCCTTTGATGTTACGGATGGGACATTCCTGTGGCAGGATTCAAGTGAAAAACTTTCATCAGGTCGAGTACACGACTGGCCCCTTCAAGGAATCTGTTGCTCACCTTTGGTCGAAGGCGACCGACTCTGGTACGTGAGTAGTCGGGGTGAGGTTAAATGCCTTGACACAGAAGGTTTTCACGATGGTGAAAATGATGGGCCTTTTATCGAAGAGGTGGCAGAAGACAACTCTGAGGCTGATGTCGTGTGGGTACTAAATATGATGACCACGCTCGGAGTATCGCAACACAATATGTGTTCCTGCAGTGTCACAGGAGCAGGCAACCTGCTCTTTGTGAATACCAGTAACGGTGTTGATGAAGGACATATCAGTTTGCCAAATCCAGATGCACCAAGCTTTATCTGTGTCGATAAAAGAGATGGAAAAGTCTTATGGACAGACGCCTCACCAGGCCCAAATGTCCTTCATGGGCAATGGTCAAGCCCTGGATACGCTGAAGTTGAGGGCGTGCCACAGGTCTTTTTTGGTGGTGGTGATGGTTGGGTCTATAGCTTTGACGCACGCGGAGATGGAAACGGTGGTGCAAAGCTCCTTTGGGAGTTTGATTGCAACCCAAAGGAATCCAAATATTCACTCGGCGGACGAGCAGACAGAAACCATATCATCGGAACGCCAGTCTTCCACAAAGGCCTTGTTTACATAGCAGTTGGTGAAGACCCAGAGCATGGTGAAGGAGCTGGTCATCTCTGGTGTATTGATCCAACAAAGCGAGGTGACACAAGCCCTGAACTTGCTTTTAGCCTTGAGGCTCCGGACACACCACTTCCACATCGTCGTCTCCAAGCAGTCAACAAGGAAAACGGCGAGGCGGCATGTCCTAATCCTAACTCGGCAGCTGTTTGGCACTACCCAGGATTTGATGCAGACGGAAACGGGAAACTCAGTTTTGAGGAAACAATGCACCGCACCTGCGGCACGGTTGCAATCAAAGACAGCTTACTCTTTGTTGCAGATTTTAGTGGGCTATTTCATTGTCTTGATGTCTCGACTGGAAAACCATATTGGACCTACGACATGCTGGCAGCGAGTTGGGGATCTCCTCTTCTTGTTGATAGCAAAGTCTATGTTGGCGATGAAGACGGAGACGTTAGTATTTTCAAATTATCCAAAGAAATGGAACTAATCGCAGAAATCAACATGGGAAATAGCGTTTACTCAACACCTATTGCAGCCAATGAAACACTCTATATTGCAAACCGCAGTCATCTTTTCGCAATCAAAGAAGGTGCAAAGCCGGTACAGAAAGTAGCTGACTAAGGCGGAGTCATTCGTGGAGATAAAAAGAAGCTTATGGCCAGTTGTATTGAGCGTTTTTGCTTACGGTTGGCAAGTCATGGTCGTGCCAAATGGCCTGACCGCTGCTAGCCCTGACAAAACTGAGTCAATTCTACGCCAACTGCTTATCGAATCCGATCGAGTTGTTATTCTTGGCGACTCGATTACATTCAGCGGCCGCTGGGTTTCGTATCTCACATGTTGGATGGAGACAGCAGGCACTTCTGCCCGAGTGATCAATATGGCACTTCCGAGTGAAACCATCTCTGGTCTCTCAGAAAACGGACATGCGGGTGGAAAATTCCCACGGCCAGATTTGCATGAACGTCTGGATCGGGTGCTGCGGATCAGTCGGCCGGATGTTGTACTAGCCTGTTACGGCATGAACTGCGGTATCTATCAGCCTTTTGAGGCTGGACGATTGAGCAAGTTTCGGGAAGGTAGTAATCGCCTGCATGAAAAAGTAGAAGGCATTGGGGCCCAGATCGTTCATCTCACCCCGCCTGTCTATGATCAACGCCCGGATAAGCGTGGTCCAGCGGGTTCAACGAATTATGATGCCGTCCTTGAACAATACTCCAAATGGTTGATTTCAAAGCGACAAAACGGATGGATCGTCATAGATATTCACAGCCCAATGAAAGACTCACTTAAACTGAGACGTGCTTCGAATCCTGCATTTGTTTTTGCCCCAGACACAGTCCATCCCGGACATGAAGGGCATTGGGCGATCTGTCGAGCCGTCCTGGATGACCTGGGAGTTCCCGGAACGTGGGGCACCCAACAGGCTCAACACCTCTTGCCCCGTGTCACACAAAGGCTCGAGATACTTCGTAATGCCTATATTTCAGCAGCTGGCCACAGTCGACCTGGCATTCCTCAGGGACTACCCATTGATGAAGCAATCACTGAGGCCAATCGCCTCACCAAGATGATTCGTTCAAATGAGTAATCGTCCTTACTGTTGACCAACAAACTGAAGAGGCACTTCCAGTCCAGCTACTGAATCTTTGACCTTCCCTGAGGACTTATCTTTTTTTCGCCATCCAATTGCCATCCATCCGTCTTTACGAGCCTCGAGTTGTTCCATTGGCAATGGGCCGGCGGCAGCAAGTTGATCAGGAAGTTCGAGTGGCTCAATATCAACGATTTCTTTGAAAACTTTCCCGAAGCGTTTTTGAAGAATCCTTCGTAATGAGGTCTCAGAGACACTCAGTTTTTTATCACCGCCAGGAACAAACCCAGGAGGATAAATCTGAACTTCACCGTCTCGAATAAGGCGTACCTTATCTGCTGCCGAATCAATTTTGTATGCAACCCAAATATCCATTGCTGGGAATGATCGATCACCTGACGTGTACCGACTGCCGCGAATGGTAAGCTTGAAACTTCCATCTTTTGAATTGATTTCCACAGGCTTTCTTTTCGCAAATGTGATTGACCATGGCGGCTGATCAGGGTCACTCGTCAATGATTCTGGCAACTCACCATCCCGCTCTTTTAACTGTTCTTCAACAAACTCTTGAGTAATCGTTCGGCCTGCAAGAGTAATTTCACTGGCATTGTTAACGAGCGTCTCGTGAACACGAACTGAAAGAATGGTGTCGTTATCTGCTTTGGGAGGATCAGTAAACGCAGCAATCTGATCACGAAGTGCTTTTCGACCAACGACAGTGAGTTCTTCATTGGTAGTGCTCATCCGAAGTAATTCTGGATACCAACCGCGGGCTTTGAGAGGCCGCCGAAATTTATGCTCATAATCTTGCGAAGCCTGACCGATTGCCTCTGCCGTCTCGGACTCAAATTCACGACGCACCCTTTCCTGAGCACGTCTTTCACTAATTGCTTCAATTTTGGGCTTCAACTGAGACACCTTCTTTGAAGCAACACGCCGAATAAAATTTTTCCCAAACCGGCTTTTAATCCCGATTCCCGTCATTCGTGTTTGTGTCGAAGCAGATGCAATAGTCGGATCAGCCCACACACGCTCATCATCGATATAAATCCGCTTCTGTGCTGATAATTCAGTCAGTCCCTCAGAGCAGACCGTAACTGGCCCCTTGGTGCTTCGTGTATTGGCTAAATTAGTCGCCTGAAATGACAACTGTGTCACCGCTCGCTGCGAAGAAGGCAGGAAATCAAGAAATACCGTTCCACTTGTATGACCGGTTCCACGAACTGGTGTTCCAAGCACGACTTCATTCACAGGAGACGTGCGATCCACGACACGATCGACAGCTGATGACAGTAGGCTCTCGTCAACACTCATATAAAGATTTGGACGACCAACTGCACTTCGTATCTTTGTGACAAGCCCAGGCGCCTGACGAGACTCTACTAACCGGGCCAGAAGAGGACCGACGCCATCAAGAGACTTCGGTGTTTTTTCCTTTGCCGCTTTGCTAACCAAGCCACTAAGTTTTTGGATTCTTTTTGTATACGTCTCAGCAGCTTGATCATTGGTCGCTGCTACAGCAACTTCTATTGCCGCTGCAAGTGCTCGACGCACCGTAACAAATTGATACATCTCTAGGCCGTTCTCATTCGCATTGAATCGGCGATACAGTTTGAGTAAGACGCTCGTATCGAGCTTTTGTCCGGCGTCAGCTTGGGCCTCAAGTGCTGACCAATCAAGATAGGCTCGCCAATCAACACCACTTTTGCTTTCAGATAAAAGTGCATCCAATGGCTTGAGTGATTTACGAAGCTGGGCCGATGCTTCGACAAGAGCATTTTTATCTGGCTTTTGAAATGGTGGTGCCTCACCAAGTGGCTGCTTACGAAAGTCAGCAATATCTACTCCTTTGCAGGTTCCAAGAATGCTGATACTAGAAAAAAGAACCACAAAAAGTACGGCAGCGTGACGGAGCATTACATTGGCCTGACTGCAAAAGTGCGGAAACAGAAACGATTACGCGAAGTCTAACGATTTTAGCGGCTACAACTCCACAGCAGCCTTGATAATTCAATCTGCGGTTCTGAACCCTAATTCTTCCCCATACGGTCAAAACTGCTGTATTCTCGGCTGTTTTCACGATTTCAAAGGCACGGCTGTTGCCGAAATCTCAGCTGAACGATTCAATACCCAAAGAAGAAATACGATTTTTCTTCATCTTCACCACTTCCCTATTTCTGCCTACCACTATTCACCATGTCACCACGTATCCATTCTCGCACGCTCCTTGCAACCATGATATTTCTTACGTGTGCGGTGAATTGGAGGTGTTTTGCAGACAACAATCAGAATGTCACTTCTTCATTACGACAGCAAAACATCATTGATGTATCGAACTACACCGATGCCACACGAATAGCTGAAAAAAAATCGGCAATGCTATTGGTTTCAATACGTCCTCAAGACGTAGATGCTGACCACGACGAAGTGACTCAGCACCTTAAAAAGCATTCCATTAGAAAGATTTTCACTGAGTCAGATACTCCATGGGTTTTTTGTCAACTTGATTTCAATGAATGTTCGATCTCGCTCATTCAGTCAACCTTTTTGAAGGAAATTCGTGAAGGACCTGGCGTATGTGTTATTGACTACGCTCACGAACCACGGAAAGGACAAGTCGTTTCAGTCTTACCAAGACGAGATGGAAAGTACTATCAATTTGCTCAACAAGACCTCTCTTTACTCGCATATTTACCCACCGGCTCGTTAACACAACGATCAATGATTCTTGCCGTACGACGACATGCCGATGCTCCTAGAAGTACTGATGGGGGTTGCGACATAATGCTATGCGAAGCCGCTGCTGCACATTCTGCTCATCAAGCAAAGCTGCAAAAACAAGGCCATCACGGATGGAAATTGCGTTCACAGCAAATAAGTGACCATCGTGGACCAGCCGTAGAAGTCTGTGCGGAGAGTTGGCCAGACCAAGATTTGCTTGACTCTTGTGTTGACTGCGTTTCCTGCTGGCGGCAATCGCCAGGGCATTGGCGAGCAGTCTCAAGCGAGCACTCTGCATATGGTTACGACATACGACGAGGTAAAAATAGCATCTGGTATGCAACGGGTATCTTCATTCACTAACTTGGGAAACCGGAAGAATAAATATTTTCCCATCCCCCATTCTTCCTGTCCGTGCAACTTGGCTCACATTGTCAATGAAACGATCAATTTGTGAATCCTCAACCCAACATTGGATTTCAACCTTTGGAAGAAACGCGAGTGATCGATCTTGTTCAGTCGTCGCATCGAGATAACTTTTCTGACGCCCATACCCTTTCACTTCATGCACCGCGAGAGCGTCTACTTGCAGTTCAGCGACAGTTTCAAGAACACGCTCTGCCAGAAATGGCTTCACAATGACAACAACCTGTTTCATAGGAACACCATCTATTAAGAAAAACGTCTTAAAACCCTTTACCCGTTGTTGTACCTGAAACTAAATCGAATAGAAAAACGATTGATTTTCCTAAATTATTTCTACTCAGCCACATTCCTGAGGATTTAACCCCATAATTCTTGTAACAGTGTTGCTAGTTGCTGTGCATCATCTGAGGCAACAACTCGATCAACTCTCGATTTGGGAACCTCAAGTTTCTCAAGTGATTTTTCAATAGACGCCCAGAGTTTTGTACGTTTTTTACCCTCAGCAAGATACAGATCCGTAACCTGCTCGCCAAGTCGCTGCACAAGTGCGGTATCGAGGTTCTCATAATAGTTTTTGACGACTTGACGCTGATAACGTGATAATTCGGCCATTCATCCATTCCTCCGGGATTAGTTTGGCCGCGCTGGAAGCAAACGGCTCAGATGACTACAGTATCGGGAAACAAAGGCCCTCCTATCGAGAGAATTCTATGCCAACAATTACCTTTGCTACAGAGAACAAAGAGATTCAAGTTCCTGAAGGTGCGAATCTCCGTAAAGAGGCTATTGCTGCTGGTGTTAGACTACACAAAGGGATCTACAAAATTGTTAATTGTCACGGCATGGGGGCATGTGGATGCTGTCAGGTTCTTATCACCGATGGCATGGACAATACCAATAAAAAAGGAATTATTGAAAAAGCGATTCTCGGCATGTCTTTGGCCTACATTGGTAACGAAGACACAATGCGACTGGCGTGTCAAACACGCATAAAAGGTGATGTAACAGTAACGACGTGCCCGCCGCCAAACCTTTTTGGTGAAAACTTTTTTAGCTGATTTCAAGGAAGAAAAGAACCAGCACTCTTAAATGATGGAATCAACCTTTAGAATAGTAAACTGTTGCAGTGATCGCCTGATAAGTTCATTCTGTACTCAAATTCATTCGTTTCATTGAGGAAATTTCATGTCATCCGCAGTACAAGACACTCCCTCGCTAGACAACCTTCGGTGGAAAAAATTTCCTGTTCTTGATGATGGATTTGTGACATTAGTTGATGTGATGGGA
>MDSX01082848.1_pt1 | contig 10221 bp, 9 predicted proteins | sample 811141 | NCBI WGS metagenome assembly MDSX01 (sample SAMN05326642, study PRJNA326480) | marine metagenome | isolation source: seawater | place: Atlantic Ocean: South East | collected 2010
TGAAGAGAGAAGAACCATTGAAAGATTAGAGAAAAATATAGTTGGATTTGAACAACTTGTTGAAACTGTGATGGAAACTTCGGAAGGAGAGTTTAATGATTCTCAACAGTCATTGATAATTAGATTCCTTGAATCTAGAGGGTACGAAGTGAACACTCCAGATTTAAGACCTAAAGTTTTGGCGTGTTCTGGAATAATAGGGGCTGAATTAGGTTTTATATCTCCAAGCGAGATTCCAAGGATTGCGCCAGGTGTTGTTGTTTCGGAAAGTGAAGTAGATTCAATCATAATTCAACTTAAAAATCTGGCACAAGAATTCAAGCCAAAATCAGAGAATAAACTTGAAGAGATTATTTCAGATGATAGCGAATTAACTAATGCAGGTGAGAGGGTAAAATCGGCTAAAGAAAAAATCGATCATATAGATGATGTATTAGCACGTCTAAGAGGTTAACATTACCTAGTTGCGTAGAAGTTTTGAATAACTTGGGTAACTGTTTGAATATCTCTAATATCTCTATTTATCAAATCCTCTAAGATTTGTTGTCTTTGAGAAACATGTTTCTCAAACACGTCAGGAGTAATTCCTGCAGCTTGACAAATAGTTTCACGCATCTTAGATGGGATCCCTGTTTCCTCAATTCGATCTTTGGCTGGATTATATTTCCAAATAATATTGAGTCTTGGTTTAGTACCTTCCATTCCGGCAATTTCTGCTACTTCAGTTATTTTTCTAGCAGTCTTACCATTAACATGAAGCCTTGCTTGGATAATTATCAAGTCTAATCCGGTTAACATAATTGGCGGTACCAACATAGGAGGATTAATCATTCTAGTTACTGTTTCTTGTGCTGTATTGGCGTGTAATGATCCAAATGAACCATCGTGACCTGTATTCATAGCAGTAAGCAATGTTGCAGCTTCTGGCCCTCTCACCTCTCCCACAATTATTCGGTCTGGCCTCATTCTTAGACTTGATTTTAGACAGTCATTCATGTCCACTTCAGGAGTCCCATCCGGCCTTTCTCTTCTTGTTTCCATACGTAACCAGTGATCATGATAAACTTGCAACTCGGCAGTATCTTCAACAGTTAACAGTCTTCTATCCCATGGAATGTACATGCCTAGACAGTTTAGAGTAGTGGTTTTACCTGAACCGGTACCACCAGCAATTACAAAATTGGCTGGACGACTGTCAAGACCTTCAATCCAAACCCACATCATAGCTGCAAGCCGTGAGTTAACAGTACCAAATTTGACTAAATCTAACATTGTAAGAGGGTCTTCTCTAAACTTTCTAATTGTCAGTGTCGGTCCATCTGGAGAAATTGGAGGTATGGTACCGTTTACTCTTGAACCATCAGGTAATCGTCCGTCAAAGATTGGTACTAATCCTGGTCCGTCTCCTAATGGAACATTAGTAAAAGATGCGATGTTTTTTGCTATTTGAATTCCGCTATCATCGTCTATCCAAACATTGGTTCTACACATACCGTGTACTCTATGAGCAATTTTGACACATTGTGTGCCGCCGTTATACATGACCTCTTCCAAGTTATCGTCTTCAAGTAATACTGCTAAATCACCATATGGATTTGGATCAATTGAACCATCAACATGATAAATTGGTGATGGATGGTTTGGTTCAGTATAAATCGTAACTCTGCCGTATTGTTCTATTATTTTTTCAGACATTTTTCATCCTCCAATCATTTTCACTGCTCCAAGGTAGAGTAACATAGAAGTTGACATCCATAGCGGTATCCACCAAAGCATATCCCTTGCTCGACCCATCATCCTTCCTGAAACCAAGGCACCTGTTGCTGAGGCCAAAGCGAAAAAGGTCGAGAATGTAGAATTAAAATTATTAATTTGAAATCCTGATGCTGCAGGAGCAAATAAACCTACAATAAAAGCAATTAGTACTGGTAAGCCAATACAGACGAATAGAATGATGAGAATGCCTCTACCTGCTAATTCCGTTTCTCTTTTGTTCATTAGGTCATTGAGTCGCTCGTAATCCATCGCCAAATCAGAAAGAATATTTTGTAAGGGGGCATCTTGCTCCATTGCTGTATCGATTAATACAACCACCCGCTGTACTTGAGATGAGCGGGTTTTTGATGCGAAGGCAGAAAGTGCTGCATCAAATGAAGATGCGTGGCTACTTTCAAGGGTTTCAGTTAGCAGTTTTCCTAGGACACCTGGAGTATTCCTGCCTTGTTCTAACATCGCTTCCTGTAAACCTCTTCCTGCACCGACTGCATCAGAAAGTGATTCAAGCAAGCCAGGTAACTGATTTTCAATACCTCGACGCCTATTTCTCTCAATCATTGGAGGAATGCCACCTGCTGCACAAGCAATTCCTATAACAAATAAATATAGAACTAATGAGTTTTCATTAAATGCCTCAAGGAAATCAAATATCATTTCACAACCCCGGATCTTTTGTATGTGCCTTTAGACCAATCAACATCATTCCTATCAAGGTAAACATTAGACCACCATTAACTATTGAATTAATCAAACCTTGGTCTATAGAACCAATTATTGCTTCCGCTCCGTCGCCAAGAATTTGAGGTACAAGTCCGACTATTGCTAGAATTATCGGACCAATCATGCCAATAGAAAGCAAAGTTTCAGGAACTCCGCCGAGTTCTTCGATGTACTTATTTACCGACTCATTACGATCTTCTTCCATTCTCTTACCTTGTTTTCTCAGAGTTTCTATCAAATCCGTGTTTTGAGTCAAATTAGTATACATTGTATTCAGTAATCTTCTGTAGCCATCAGATTCAGCTTTGTTCATCAAAGCTTTGACTTCAAATTCTAATCCTCTTGATTTGCCTGTACTTAATTTTGTCATCAATGAAGAGAAGTCCTTGGAAATTATCCCATAGCCACCTTTGCCAATAGTGTGTAAGGCAGCTTCTAGACCAACTCCTGAAGACATCAGTACATCTAAGGTCCTAATAACGTAGAGAATCTCTTTCTTCTCATCGAGTTTTCTCAAAAAAACCACCTCAAACAATATCTTCAATGAATTCAAAAATGAATGATTCGTTTGAACCATCATATTCCATTGATGCAAATACTACTTTCACATCTCTTTCTTCAAACGGGTCGTGGATACATGGTTGCCCAGATTTATACATGGATAATATCTTCTTATACTCATCTATCTTCATCTCTCCTGAAACAGTATAAAGAGTAGACTCTGAGCCTTCATCATGAAGATTGTCGCCTTCCTGACCTCTTACAATTGTTCTGGTTATCCTTCTAGCAGACTTTACCTTAATATCGGCATTTGGGATCCTAACCCAGTCTGAACTACTTGTGCCCGTTGCGGGGCGGATAAAAAAATCCATTCCTGACATGTCTCCACCTATACCAACCACAGTCAACTAAGAACTTGAATGTGTTGGGAGTTATTGATAATCTAAACCAATCTAAACCAGCCGAATGCTGGCTCATGAACAATGCCACTATCTGACATTTCTTCGATTTTTTCTTCGGTAATGGAACGTTGGAATCCCCTAGCTTCTGCATTTACTATAATTGTTTCAAAATCGACTCCATCTCCTTGATCAAGAGTGTTAATGATATCGGTTATTGATGTCTCAATATCACTTCCCTTTTCATCTACCGGGTTGTCTTCATCTATCTTTGATTCAATTCTTTGAGGTGCTGGCTTAGAAGCAGATTCTAATTTTCCTTCTGCGATATCTAATGCTTGCATAACATTCAATCGATAATGCTCTAAATCTAATTCTCCGTAATGATTTCTAGCAGCAACTAAGCCAAGTTGTTGGTGTTCTGAAAACTCTGATTTTGACATCGATTCAATATTTGCATCAAAATCTAAACTTGTCATATAATTTGACATTCTTGTCATCATATGGTCTGATGTCTTAGCAAGCCAATTAGCATACCTAGAGGAGTCAATAATACACATTTCTTCTGGCCTAAGTGAAGTATATACTGCACCTTCATCTGTTTGGTATAAGCGTGTTTTAGCGACCATCATCAACAATATAGGCTCACCTGTTTCTAATTTTTCTACTAGTTGAATGGTTAATTCCTTGACTGAATCTGAGACATAATCTCCAACTGAAAAATAGTTAACTCCAGACGGGTCTCTTAACTGACCTTGGTAAATTACTGAACCTGTTGAGACATCTCTGCCTTCAATTCTTTCTAATAAACCTGCAACTATAACTCGATTAATCCTAGAACCCAATTTTGTTATCACAAACGATGGATCAAATTCGCCAGAACCTTTCTCGCTTAAGGTAGATTCACCATATTCCGAAGCAAATATGTGTACTGCAGATTGACGCTTTACTCGTCTTGTTGATTGCATTAGTTAACCCCCCATTTTGCCCTTACTTCAGTGGCTAAAAGACCTGCATCATCGTCATTTAATTCAACATGGTCTGCGAGAATCATCGCGCCTTGTTCATCAACGATTGTGCGACCGTTGGCTTTTATGACTCTACCAAGCATCATGTCCCTAAGTGATTGCACGAATTCCATTTTCCCATCGGATTCTATTTTCTGAGCCATCTTATCTTCATCTAACCCTGTTAGTTTGATTGATGCTGACTTGTTTATCAATAATGAAGCGGTATTTTCACCATCATCTATTACCAACCTCAATCTAACATCTTGTTGAGATTCTGACGAACCACAAGATGAACATTCGCCATCTCGAATTACTCTACGACATTCCAAACAACGCATTATTATTCCAGAATCATCGCGTACACTGACTATTGTTCCTTCAGTAGAGATTCCAACTCTACTAGACGAATTGGTTAATTCGGTCAAGCCAACTTCGACAACATGATCCGCTAGATTTATCGATTCATCCCACGGCGTGTTGTCAAGAAATTCTACTTGCTTCGCACTATCAACCGTTATGTCAGGAATGCCCTGCCAGGCTCTTACCCTGACGCCGGATAACTTGACGGTTAACGGCAATTTACTTTCGTCTACAGGTAATTCTTCCCATGCACTCATTCGGCATCTTCCAGTCAAATCAGCAATTTGTCCTGACCAAAGATGCTTTTCGACTCCATCTTTAGTGAAAGACCGCTTTTGCCATTCAGTAATTTGTACAACAATTTCTACATCCCTTGAACCATCGGTAAGTTGAGATATAGTTTTCATATTTTGGCTGTTTAACTGCTCTGTATCTGCAAAATTGGCGTCGTGGAAGGTTTCTATCTTGGTTGTTCTACCAAAATTCAATTCTGGAGTATCTCTAAAGGTTTTAACCTGCGCTCCATCTATTTTTACCAAACTACCAATTTCATGTTCAAACGGTTCCCATGAAAGGAAACCAATCGTGCCTGATTCATCAGCAATTCTACCCCTCACTACATCGATAGACCCAGACCCGTCTTTACGATGAATTTGGTCTTGTCTAGAGGAAAGTACTCTGCCAACAACACAAATATAGCCGTCTTTTGGAATATTGCTGATATCTATTGGCTCGCCTGGAGCATTAACCGGTCTTGTTCCCTCTCGAAGAACTGCAATTCTTGCCCCTTGATTTATGTTAAGCGACATTTTTCCTTGATATTCATTAACTGATGCACCTTCGATTCGGACTACAGAACCTGGTGTTATGTTTGAGTTTGGCCCCCAATCCTTGTATTCCCAGCGAACTCTTTCGGAACCATCATCCCATGGATTATCTTCAATCAATCCAAAGGCGATTTTCTTCTCCTCACCTCTGATTGTTTGTTCCCTAACATTGTGAGAGATGATTTCTACCTCTATCTCAACATCCCTGTCAGTTCCAGAAAGTTCGGATAAAGACTTTACTTTCTTTGTATTTCTTGATTGATTATTAGTTTTACTGGGCGTTGTAGTTTGTTGTTCACCTTGGAATCTTCTAACTATTGATCTAAGTGCATCCTGTGGTGGAATATAGAATTCTTCTTCGTATTTTTTGAATGATGCTTTGACTTCATCAACATTCGCATCAGGGCATTCTGATAAAACTGCCTTGACGTGCGATTCATATTTGTCATCAGACATATGGAACACCTGTACAAATAATATTCAGTTTGCCGTTTCCAGTATTTGGAACGGATGCGGGCCTCTGTGCGGTTTGGTTTAGACAATACACTCCCTTTTCCTCCAGTAGGTTAACACCGGAGTCGGCGGAACATAAATTATCCCATTGAAAAAGCAATTAAACAGGATTAACTCTTATTCCTTTGGTCAGTAATACATTCGGTACGTACATGCTTCCAGAGGAATAGGATCCTTGTGCTCTGACATCATCACCAAGAAAAACCCCTTTTTGTAATGCTTTAGCCATGTTTCCAGAGACTCCTGCTTGTTTAACTGCGCCGATTATTTCACCATTTTCAACCCGTAGTATTGAGCTGGTAGTGACAGAAAAATCTCCACTAGTAGGATTAGCAGTATGAGCACCCATGACGCTGTTGATTACGAACCCATCTCCCATTATTTCAAGCATGGATTCAAAATTATGAGATTTTTTCGAGGAAGACAAAAACAGGTTGCTGCAACCAGAAACAGGTGGAGATTGATGGCCTGACCTAATTGCCGAGCCTGTAGTCTGGGCAGATTCAATTCGTCCCTCTGAAATTTGCTGTGCAGAGTCTCTAGTTGACCACAAGGAACCTGTTAGCTTACCATCTTGAATTAACACATTTTTCCTCGATGGTACTCCTTCGTCGTCTCTTGAACCAGATGATTTACCTGCTTCCACTGTTGCATCATCGATTATTGAAAGGTCAGGACTAATCACATTTTGTGACATCTTACCTGACCAAAATGATTCATTACGGACTAACTTTTCTCCTTTTACTGCTGTTGGCACAACTACTGAAAACAAAGGAGAAAAACCTTCACTAGTCATCAATATTGGTGAATCGTCATCCATTGCATCGACCTTGATTGGGTCTCTGGTTAGTTGCGCCCATTCAACAGCTCTTTCAATGCATTCTGGGACATTCGGGAGTTGACTTTTCGCAGATTTACTTTGCCAAGAACTAGTTAATTGATCATTTTCCTCTATAGAAATTTGTACTCCGACTCCATGAGAGGTAGTTAAACCTCCCGAATCGATACCTTCACTAGTTAGAATTGACGCAGCATTGGCACTAACCCCAATACCACCACCGGTAACAACAGCTCGTGAATCTAAAGAAGAAACCTCGGAAATAATCGCGTCTGCCTGATTGAGGAGGAATTCGGAATCTAAATCGATAATGGATTTATCAAATAATCCTCCTACTTGTTGCGCATTTTGCTCTGATGGAAGGACAAATCCTTCTATTGACGGTGACATACGGGCAATTGAAATTGCACTGCTGATTGCTTCATCCGCTGATTTAACATCAACAAGATAAGCAAAACCAAATTTACCATCTTCTAACACCCTTACGCCATATCCACCTTCACCTCCGCCACCGGCAAGAGAAATCTTTCCCCCTTCGATGTCTATTTGGTGACCATATGACTGAGAGGCAACTACTTCCCATTGACTGATGCCTAATTGATTGCATCGAGAACCAATAGTTCTACAGCCGTCTTGCAGTCGGTCTAATGCACCCTCTGGCAACAAATTCATCCCACCAATGCTTCACTTATTCGCATTATTGGTCCGCCATCCCCAACTGGGACTGTTTGCCCTTTACCGCAAAATCCTGGGGCTGCTAACTTAGAATCTTTTGTTAGTCCATCAACATCATTCAAGATCTGTAACGTAAGTCCGCTAACACTTACATCTTTTAGAGGAGTAGTTATTTCTCCATTTTCGATTAACCATGCTTCTTGTGCAGCAAATTGGAATGAACCTCTGCCGGTATCTACTTGTCCACCACGAGAACCACATGCATAGACGCCATACTCTACATCCTCGACAAGATCATCTAAGTCGTTGTGTGTACCTCCGTGAATTAATGTATTTGACATCCTAACCAGTGGGTGGTGCAAGCCGTCTTGAGCCCTAGCTCCAGCATTGGGTTTGATACCGAAATGTTCTGCAGTCTCCCTATGGTTAAGATATTCGGTCAAGACGCCATTTTTGATTAAGCATTTTTCTGTGGTATCAAGTCCTTCATCATCTACTGGATGAGCCCCGTAACCTCCACGAATTGTTGGATCATCAATAACAGTCACTAAATCACTGCCTATTTTTTGGCCTAGTTTACCATCTAAGCAAGAATCTCCAGCTGCGACTAGATCTGCTTCACAAGGATGTCCTAATGCTTCATGAATGTAAACACCTGTCAAGTCACGGTCAGCAATAAGTGGCATTTTCCCTGATGGTGCTCTTTTCGCTTTTAATAATCTTAAAGCAGAGATTCTAGCATTTTCCCCAAGGGCATCAACATCGCAAGATTCTATCAGTTCTAATCCTCCTTCGCCACCAAACCTCGTACGGTAAGAAACAACATCGCCACCATCTCTAGCGGTGACCATACCATTGATTAACGATCTTTGAAAACTCCATGTTCGATTCATTCCTTCACTACTCAAGAACTCGGTGTGAATATTTTCATCGTGCCATCCGCAGGTAACAGATACAATATTTTCGTGTTCTGATGCAGTTGAATTCATTAATTTCAAGTGTTCAAGACGTTGTGACAATTCAGTATTTCTATTGTCTTTTTTAGGCATCCAATGAATACTGTCTTCGATAATTGGAACTTCTGCTAATTTGATGGGGCGATCTTTTGCAGACCTCCTTGCAGCAACTGACCGGGCTAGTTTCAAAGTGGGTGACATTTGTTCTTGCAATGATGCTATGTCAGTTGTTGAATGAACACCCCATGCACCATCAGCTAACACCCTAATAGTGGCGCCTATTTCTTGCCCTGGTATTGCTCTTTCCAGTTTTCCGTCACGCATTGCCACAGAATAATCTGTTAATGCAACTAACCTTACTTCAGCATATGTTGCACCGTTACTGGTCACTAAATCCAGACTTTTGTTGATTTTATCTACATCCAGATATCTATTGCTCTTACCAGATGCCATTGAATCAGGAGTCTTACTTAGGACCATAACCATGCCAACAAGCGGTGGTGTTTGAATACTTCTTTCAAATGATTCAAGAGTTTAAGTCTGCAGAGATAATATGGCCAATAATGGAATCCATTAAATTTGACTTTGATTCAGGCAATTGAATGCCAATGTTTTCAATACCTTCAATATTAATTTCTGGTTTACCTTCAATTACTTTGAGATCTAATTTTTGAGTCAATGATTCTACTCCTAAATAGAATTCATCTAAAGAAAATGATGGTTTCATCTCATCTAAATCTGCAATATGTTTTGGCAAAAATACGAGCCATGCAGTATTATCATGGCTTTTTATTCCAACCTTTTTGAACGCCTCAGAGACATGATGAGTTCCCGCAATATACCTCAAAAACTCTGCGTCTAATGTTCTTGCAAGTGCTTTATTATTGGAAAATGCTCTTTTTGCCAAAAGCCAAGCAGTCCACAATTGTTGCTGACCTTGAGCCGCATAATGCGACATTAACAACCAACTTTCATCACTTCTCTGTTCGATGAATTGGCCAATAAAATCACTGCTTTGATTAGAGATATCCAACTTGACACAAGGGAATTGTGGCATCTCCATGACTATCGGTAGATGAAGTGGCTTTTCAATAATCCGCTCAAATTTCATCATCTAAAGGTATGTCATCAAGACGAACCTTTTGCTGTTTTTGTTTGGATGGTTCTATCACTTTAGCAACTTCGAGCATTATTTTATCTAATAATTGGGGGCCCCAACCACGTAATTTTAGTATTTGATCAATTTTTTTCTTGGTCATATTTGCAACATCGTGTGGGGTTCTAATGTCGAGTTTAGATAACTCACGTGCCCGATATCTACCTACATTTGGAATATTTACCAAGGTTAGTAAATCTTCTTTGCAACCGTGTCTAACCCTCAGCCGCAACACATCTAGTTGTTTGATTAATTCAGCAATTTGTGGCATATGTTCATCTGAAAATACATCATCAGCCAAAATTATTTCGCGAGAAGAATGGATTAGCCAAGCCATAATGTCAACTCGATAATTAATATCCCCAGGATTAACATCCAAATCTTTCTCGATAGAACGGATGTTTTGTTCATCACACCACATCTCAACCATCCATGCAGATTTAACATTAGAAAGCAGCATCTCATCATAACTCGAATCCGATAATAATTCA
>MDSX01024554.1_pt1 | contig 10218 bp, 8 predicted proteins | sample 811141 | NCBI WGS metagenome assembly MDSX01 (sample SAMN05326642, study PRJNA326480) | marine metagenome | isolation source: seawater | place: Atlantic Ocean: South East | collected 2010
CGTTAACGTAGATGGAGATGACTTTGGATTGCTCGCTGAAGAAGTAATGGGCGGAAAAAATCCAAGTCAGAATGAGCTATCATGATCCAGTTCTCTTAGAAGAATGCCTAGAGGGACTTCATGTCAATCCATCTGGATTGTATGTTGACGTGACCTTTGGCGGCGGTGGTCATAGCAAGGCCATTTTAGAACAGCTAACTACAGGTAAGCTCTATGCCTTTGATCAGGACCCTGACGCTAAAGCCAATCTTCCAGAACACCCAAACCTCGTTTTTATAGCCGCCAACTTCAGGTACATCAAAAATCACCTGCGATTACACGGCGTACAAAATATTGACGGCATTCTCGCAGACTTAGGCGTCTCTTCACACCAATTTGATGAAGGTGGAAGAGGGTTTTCCATTCGATTTGACGGCCCGTTGGACATGCGCATGAACCCTAGTGTAGGTATGAGTGCTGCGGAAGTTTTACAAACCTATCAAGAGCAGGCACTCTATGATCTATTTAGAAAGCATACGGACATCAAAGGATTAAGACCCCTGATTAATGCATTGCTTATGGCGCGCGCCAATAATCCATTAACTACTACTGCTGCCTTGCGTGAATTGTGCGAACCGCTAGCGCCACGCGGACAATGGCACAAATACGTAGCCCAAGTATTCCAGGGACTCCGGATGGAAGTCAATAGTGAACTTGAGGCCTTAGAGGATATGCTATATGGTGCCATTGATGTTTTAAAACCTAGCGGAAGGTTAGTGGTCATGAGCTATCACAGCTTAGAGGACCGCATGGTCAAAAACTTTATAAAAGAAGGAAAAGCATTGGGACAAACAGATAGCGATTTCTTCGGAGTAAAGCATCTACCGTTAAAGGCAATAACAAGGAAGCCCATTGTTTCAAGTGCGCAAGAAAATGCCAAGAATCCGCGAGCAACAAGCGCCAAGCTCAGGATAGCTGAACGAACTCATACAGAATGGAGGAGAGATGAGTAAAATTAAGGTCTTCTTTAGCACCCTTGGCAACCGTCTAAAAATAACGGACGAGGCCATCATCAAGTCCCTTCCCTTTGCAGGTTGGCTGAGTTTTTTGGCACTAATCAGCATTTATTTGAGCCACAGTGCAGATAAAAAAGTTCACAAAATAGATAACCTGAGCAGAAAGCGTCAAACACTTGAGGCAGAACATACTGAAACTAAAGAACGACTGACCAAGCTTTCCCTTGAGAGCCGGGTAATCACAAAAGCCGAAAATCTCGGTTTGATGCAACCTGAAATTAGACCAGAGAAAATTGTAATAACGGAGTGAGTACAGATATTAAGGACATAAAGAATCGTGTTGCCTGGGCCAGTGGAGTCATTTACCTCGTGCTCGCCATTGTACTGATTCGCTTGTACTATGTTAGCCTTGTGCAAGGTCCTGAACTAAGGGCCAAGAGCCAAGAGCGTGTCATTGAACGCCACGTAATTGAGGCAAAACGCGGTGATATCTACTCTGCGGACGGCAAAACCTTGGCAACCACTAAGCCTGTATATAAAATACATTTTGACGCCGTTACGGTAGATACAGAGGTTTTTACAGCAGAAGTAGATGCTCTTGCAGCACAATTGGCAATCGTCAACCCAAAATACAGCGCGAACGGTTGGTCTGCGTATCTAAAAGAACAACGAGCAAAAAGACGTCGTTACATTCCTCTTGCGAAAAATCTCAACTTCAGTGAATTACAACGTATTCGTCAATACCCAATTCTAAAAAGAGGGGCACATCAAGGAGGTCTAATTGTGGAAGAAGATTTACAGCGCATCCAAATGGCCACAAACATTAAGATGCGCACGATTGGATATGACCTAGAAGGCGCAAGCGCCGGTTTGGAGGGATACTATAGTGAATACCTAAGAGGAAAACCTGGTAATCGATTGAAACAAAAAATTGCCGGTGGAGATTGGAAACCGATTGACGATCCACAAGCTGCAGAACCAGTGGATGGTTGTGATCTATACACCACAATAGATACACGCATACAAGACGTTGCACAACAAAGCTTGCTTAAGCAACTGCAGAAGTATAAGGCAGAGCACGGTTGTGCTGTAGTCATGGAAGTAAATACGGGCAAAATTGTGGCCATGGCCAACCTTGGCCGTAATGAAGACAGCACCTATTCGGAGCTCAGGAATTACGCCGTTTGGGAACAGACAGAACCAGGCTCAACCATGAAGCTACTCTCTACCATGGCGCTTTTGGAAACTGGCAAAGCAGATACCAATACTATCGTAGATACAGAAAATGGGGTAATCAAAGTTTTTGATCGAAAAGTAAAAGACTCAAAAGACGGTGGCTATGGGGAGATAAGCTTAAGAAAGGCTTTTGAGAAGAGTTCCAATACAGCAATCGTGAAGCTTGTTTATTCCAACTTCAAAGACAATCCTGATGAATTTATAGACTTTTTATATGCTCGCAAATTCAATGAAAAAACGGGCGTTGGTATCAAAGGAGAATCAACTCCAAAAATCCCAAAGCCGGGTGATAAGGATTGGTCTGGAGTTACTCTTCCATGGATAGCATACGGCTATTCCATTGCATTCACACCGTTGCAGCTTTTAACCATGTACAATGCCGTAGCAAATAACGGTATTATGGTTCAACCACAAGTGGTTAACCGCATTATGAATCATGGACGCCAAGTAGAGCGTTTTGAGACTAAAGTACTGCACCCAGCTGTATGCTCTCAAGAGACCATAGACAAACTAAAAGTATTATTAGAAGGTGTGGTAGTGCGCGGTACTGCAACAAACCTGAAGGACAGTAAAATGAAATTAGCCGGCAAAACCGGAACCTGTCAATTGAATTATTGGATTAAAGGCACGAGCGATTACCAAAGCTCATTTGCCGGTTATTTTCCCGCAGACCATCCAAAATATTCTTGTGTTGTGGTGATCAATAAGCCTGTTAAACAAATAGGGTATTATGGAAACACAGTGGCAGGACCTGTTTTCCAAGCCATTGCAGATGAAGTGTACAGCCAAATGCCTCAAGAAGCTGAAATAGTGGGAGGCAAACTAATAGCAATCAATAATACAGCCCTTTCACCTATTCCAAGAATTGACGAAGCCTTTCAGAAGAACTTTATTCCTAGTCTCAAAGGTCTCAACGCGCGGGAAGTGCTGCGTGCTGTTGGACCGCATAATATCAAGGTTAATATGCAAGGAACTGGTCATGTAAGTAGCCAAAGCCCTGCTGTTGGAACACCATTGAATACCATAACCGAAATCAATCTAACCTTGCGATGAAATTATTAAAGGACCTCATCTACGGTATCCGTCTCAAGGAAGTTATAGGCAGCACGCAGATTGCCATTGAGCACATTTGCTACGACAGTAGAAAGTCGGACAAAAACGCACTTTTTATTGCCGTACCCGGAACCCAAGTGGACGGCCATCTCTACATAGACAAAGCTATTGAACTTGGTGCTATTGCAGTGATCTGTGAGCGGTTACCGAATCGAATTCAAGAAGGCATACATTATATACAAACTTCAGACAGTGCTTTCGCACTTAGTGCGGTTGCGAGTAATTGGTACAGCAACCCATCTAAAAAAATGAAGGTCATTGGTGTTACAGGCACCAATGGAAAAACCACCATTACTACCCTATTATTCAATCTGTTTTCCCAGATTGAAGGCGAGCTGTGCGGATTATTAAGCACTATTGACGTAAAAATTGGTCGCAGCAGCCTTCCTGCCTCACATACTACTCCAGACGCCATAGCCATTCAAGAACATATGCACAACATGCTCCTCGCTGGAGTAAAGTATTGCTTTATGGAAGTGAGTTCCCACGCTCTTGTGCAACAGAGGGCTGCACATGTAGATTTTGACGTTGCTGTCTTTACCAATATTACACGAGACCATTTGGACTACCACGGCGATATGAACGGCTATATTAAAGCCAAAAAAATGCTCTTTGACGGGTTAAAAAAAGAAGCGGTAGCCATTTTTAATGAGGACGTGAAACATGGTCAAACCATGGTTCAAGATTGTAAGGCAATCAAGCGGGGCTATGCACTTAAGTTCCCATGCGATTACAAGGTGAAAATCCTAGAAAGACAATTCGACGGCATGCTCTTGACCATTAATGAGCAAGAATGTTGGACCAGAATTATGGGTGATTTTAATGCCTATAATCTTTGTGCGGCGTATGCCACGGCTATAGAATTAGGTAAAGATGCACTACAGGTACTCACCACACTCAGTTTACTTACTCCCGTTGAAGGTAGATTCCAAACCATCACAGGAAAGGGAATTGTTGCCATAGTGGACTACGCACATACTCCGGACGCCCTACAAAATGTGCTTGCCACCATCAAAACTATCAACGAAGGCAACGGCAAAATCATCACAGTAGTGGGTTGTGGAGGAAACAGGGACAAGGGGAAGCGCCCGCAAATGGCCTCCATTGCAGCCAAGCATAGCGATACCACCATCCTCACCTCTGATAACCCGCGTGATGAGGATCCAAATACAATTATTGCTGAAATGGCAGAGGGCCTTAGTCCCAGTCTGAAGAGTAAAACACTCGAAATCACGGACCGTAGGCAGGCTATAAAATCTGCTATAATGCTTGCTACAGAAGGTGACATTGTACTTGTAGCGGGGAAGGGACATGAAAAATATCAAGAAATCCAGGGTACTCGATTAGACTTTGACGATGTACACGAAGTAACCCACTTATTGAACAGCTAATATGCTTTATTACCTATTTGACTTTTTAAACCAAACGTACGATTTGCCCGGTGCAGGTGTTTTTCAATACATCACCTTCCGTGCAGCGATGGCTGTGATAACTTCTCTTTTGATCAGTATGGTCTTTGGAAAAAGGTTAATAGACCGTCTTCAACGATTACAGGTTGGAGAAACGGTTCGTGACTTGGGACTAGAAGGACAACAAGAAAAGTCAGGAACACCTACTATGGGTGGGATCATTATTCTGATGGCTATCGTTTTTCCAACATTGCTTTGGGCAAAACTGGATAACATCTATATCATTCTCATGCTGATAACTACGCTTTGGATGGGGAGCATAGGATTTTTGGACGACTATATCAAAGTATTCAAAAAGGATAAAAAAGGCCTTAGAGGTATTTTTAAGGTTATTGGTCAAGTGGGGCTTGGCGTCATTGTTGGCGCAACGCTATACTTCCATCCTGAAGTAACTATAAAAGAACATTTACCAGTCGTTCAAACTGGACAATACGAGTCAACCAACAGCCCATACTATGGCGATGCAGTTAAAAGCACAAAGACGACTATTCCTTTCTTCAAAAACAACGAATTTGATTACGCCTACTTCACGAATTGGATGGGAGACGCAGGCAAGCCAATAACTGCAATTGTCTATATTCTTGCCGTCATTTTTATTATTACTGCCGTATCAAATGGCGCTAATCTCACAGATGGTTTAGACGGTTTAGCAACAGGTACTTCTGCAATAGCTGCTACTGCATTGCTTGTGTTAGCTTATGTGAGTGGCTCCATCATTTTTGCGAGTTATCTCAATATCATGTATATCCCTAATACGGGAGAACTTGTAATATTCACCGCTGCGTTCATTGGTGCCGCAATTGGATTTTTATGGTACAATAGCTTTCCTGCACAGGTATTCATGGGAGATACCGGCTCATTAGCTATTGGTGCCATTATCGCTGTATTGGCGCTTGCCGTTCGTAAAGAGTTTTTACTTCCCATAATTGCTGGAGTCTTCCTTGTAGAGAACCTTAGTGTAATCATCCAAGTGAGCTACTTCAAATACACTAGGAAAAAGTATGGCGAGGGCAGACGCGTTTTCTTGATGAGTCCACTTCATCATCACTACCAGAAAAAAAACTATCCCGAAACTAAAATCGTCACCCGATTCTGGATTGTAGGAATCATGCTTGCTGTTGCAGCTATTGCCACCTTGAAATTGAGATAATTCTTGAATACGCCTTACCAACATATTGCCATTTTAGGAGCCGGAGAAAGCGGCATGGGAGCAGCACAGTTTGCCTCAAAACTTGGTGTGCACGTATTCTTAAGCGAATATGGAATACTAAGCAATGAAGATAAATTAGCTCTTACAAGTTGGGGAGTGCAATACCAAGAAGGCGGTCATTCTGAAGCGGCTATTTTGAGCGCTGAAGCCGTTATTAAAAGTCCAGGAATTCCGCATAGCGCACCTATAATTGAGAAAATCAAAGAAGCAGGTAAACCGTTAATGGGCGAATTAGATTGGGCATCAAGGCATACAAACGCAAAAATTGTAGCTATTACCGGCTCAAACGGTAAAACCACTACAGCAACGCTTTGTCATCACATCATTTCTGCTCAATACGACACCGTGATAGCTGGAAATATTGGTGTCAGTTTAGGCCGAGTGCTCGCTCAACGAATGAAAGATGGGCAAAATGACCCAGAGGTTATAGTCTTGGAAGTGAGTAGTTTCCAATTGGACGACGCGTTAATATTTGAACCGCACATTAGCATTTTAACCAATATTACCCCGGATCATTTAGACCGATACAACTACGATATCTCCAATTATGCGAGAAGCAAATTCCAACTATTGGATTATACAGCAGATACAGGTCATTTTATTTACTGCGACGACGATCAAGTGAGTTCGGAATTCTTAGAAAAATGGCAAACTAAACAGAATATCAAGGCAACACTGTTTGCTGTTGGAATTGACGCTCCAGCAGGACCTCACAGAGTTGCACATCTAAATAATAACAAAATCATAATCACATTAAACAACGAAGCAATGACTATTGAAGAATTAGCAATGCAAGGCAAGCACAACACGTACAACGGAATGGCTGCTGGCCTAAGCGCACAACTACTAAAAGTAAGAAATCAAACCATTCGTGAAAAACTAGAATCGTTTGATGCATTGGAGCACCGTTTAGAAAGCGTGCTGAACATCAGTGGGGTGGAATATATAAACGACAGCAAGGCTACTAATGTCAACGCAACTTACTACGCGCTAGAATGTCAACACAAACCCGTGGTTTGGATTGTAGGCGGCGTGGATAAAGGCAACGACTACAATGAACTCATTGCCTTAGTTGAAAATAAAGTCAAAAGCATCATTGCGCTAGGAGCAGACAATTCAAAGATCATAGAGGCATTTGGACAGATTACTGAAGTCATTGAAGCAGAAACCATGAAAAGTGCAGTTCGCAAAGCAGCTCGTTTGGCTAAAAAAGGAGATGCCGTATTACTTAGCCCGTGTTGTGCATCCTTCGATCTTTTTGAAAATTTCGAAGACCGCGGCAATCAATTTAAAGATCAGGTGCGCAACCTATAGATAGAAAAGCGGTGGATACAGCAAGAAAATATTTAAAGGGAGACCTCTATACATGGGGGCTCATCCTAACACTTATGGTAGTGAGCTTCTTGCCAACGTATAGCGCAAGCAGTTCTTTAGCGCATAAATTTAGTGGCGGGAATACCTTTACTTTTCTTACAAGGCACATGATGCACCTCTTAATAGGCGGAATATTCATGTATGCCGTGCACCGATTAAACTTTCGATTAATTGGTAAAGTGGTACAATTGGCTATGCCTGCAGCATTAATTCTTCTCCTGATCACCATGTTTCAAGGCACCGAAATGGGAGGCGCCAACGCATCTCGTTGGGTTCGTATCCCTGTCATTGGAATGAGTTTTCAAACATCAGCTTTTGCTTCGTTAGCGCTGTTGATTTGGCTCGCAAAGTGGTTTTCAAAAACTAGAGAATTTTTAACTTTCAAAGACTTGAAAGCACCGCTTTTAATGATAGGCAGCACGCTGATTCTAATTCTACCCGCTGATTTTTCAACGACTGCGGTCATATTTACCATGGCCTTTATTATGATGGCTGTAGCTGGTGTGCCTTGGAGATTTTTGTGGAAAATTATCGCAGCAGCAGTGGTCGCTTTGCTATTATTCGTCCTCGTTGTTTGGACCTTTCCCCACCTATCAAATCGGATTGCTACTTGGAAGGCACGTATTGTAAATTTTATGGACCCTAACAATGAAGAAGGCAATTATCAAATAGAATTGGCCAAAATGGCCATTGCAGAGGGTGAAGTATTTGGTAAAGGTCCAGGGAAAAGTATTCAAAAAAACTTCTTGCCTCAATCTAATTCTGATTTTGTCTTTGCGGTGATTACGGAAGAATATGGTCTTTTTGGGTCATCCGTACTCATTGTTTTTTACGGTTTGCTTTTTAGGCGATTTGTGAAAATTGCACGCAGGGCCCACACAAAATTTGGCACCTTACTGGTGCTTGCAGCTTCCTCAGGAATAGTGCTGCAAACCATAGTCAATATGGGAGTAGCCATAGACCTATTGCCTGTGACTGGGCAGACACTGCCGTTTCTCAGCGCAGGTGGATCCTCTGTATGGGTAACCTGTATTGCGTTAGGCGTCATTCTATCTGTAAGTCATACGGATGTTGAACGTATCATTGGAACCAGCCCGCAAGAGGAAGAAGAAAGTTTTGATACAGAAAACACACTTGCTCATGGCTAAAACTTTCATCATTAGTGGCGGAGGAACAGGTGGACATATTTTTCCTGCGGTAAGTATTGCAAATGCATTGAAAAAACGCCATCCAAAAGCAATCATCCATTTCGTAGGCGCCTTAGGCAAAATGGAAATGACTAGAGTCCCAGATGCCGGTTATCCGATCACTGGAGTTCCAATTGCTGGAATTAATCGTAAAAAACCGTGGAAAAGCTGGAACGTGCCGTTCAAGCTCCTTGTTGCACTTAGTCAATGCCGTAGACTTCTTAAAACTATGCAACCCGATGCTGTGATAGGCACTGGCGGGTATGCAAGTGGCCCAGTTCTATTAATGGCTCAGCGAATGGGTATACCCACTATTGTTCAAGAACAAAACAGCTATGCTGGAATTACCAATATTCGGCTTGGGAAAAAGGCACAATTCATTTGTACGGCCTATGAAAATGCAGCCCGCTTCTTCCCTAGTGACCGCGTTAGACTGACAGGCAACCCCATCCGAGAAGTTTTTACCAAAGCGCTTCCCAATCAAAATACATGTAAAGAGCAATTAGGATTTAATCCAAGCAAAAAGCTCTTGTTGGTTCTTGGGGGTAGCTTGGGGGCCAGAGCCATAAATCGGCAGATATCAAAAAGTTTAGCAGATATCATGGATCAAGGCTGGCAAGTAATGTGGCAATGCGGCAAGCTCTATGAAAAGGAATACCTGGGCAAGTCCACAGCCAATGTCAAGGTGCAAGCATTTATAGAAGATATGTCTGTTGCCTATGCAGCTGCAGATGCCATTGTTAGTCGAGCCGGCGCGGGTACCCTCAGTGAACTTTGTCTAATTGGAAAGCCCGCCCTTCTGATTCCATCTCCAAATGTTGCAGAAGATCACCAGACCCACAATGCCATGGCGTTAAGTGAGAAAAATGCTGCCATTTTAGTTAAAGAAAGGGAAATGGATCATCTTTTATTAGATCAATTGGCCGCTTTAAAAGATTCGGAAACAGCAAAAAAAATGGGAGCTGCCATCAAAAGCTTGGCGTTGCCCCAGGCCACAGAAGACATAGCAAATCTTATTGACGACTTAAGTGAATAAGAAGGAGCAACATATCGTATTTCTAGGCATTGGCGGCATTGGCATGAGTTCAATTGCTCGTCATTATCTAAGTATAGGTACACCCGTATTTGGATACGATAAAGTCCCTTCATCATTGACCGACGAGTTGATTCAGGAGGGTGCTCAAATAACATTTGATGAAGACACGACTGTTTATCCGGGTTGGGCTGCAGAAGAAACCACAGTAATCTTCACACCTGCTATACCCGAAAGGCTTAAATGGCTTGAATTCTTTGCGGATTTCACCATAATTAAGCGCGCTGAAGCGCTGGGTTTATTATCCAATCATAAGCGGTGTCTTGCAGTGGCCGGTACACACGGCAAGACTAGTACCTCCGCAATGCTACTTCACATTTTAACTGAGGCGGGTGAAGATCCAACTGGTTTTATTGGCGGAATAATGACGGATACCGGAACAAATTACCGCCTTGGGCGGGGGCCGTGGGTGGTTGTTGAAGCAGATGAATTTGACCGAAGTTTCATGCACTTGCGACCTGAAGCAGCCGCAGTAACTACCATTGATGCGGACCATTTGGATGTCTATGGCAGTTCTAGAGAATTAAGGAAGACTTTTGAG
>MDSX01058394.1_pt1 | contig 10215 bp, 12 predicted proteins | sample 811141 | NCBI WGS metagenome assembly MDSX01 (sample SAMN05326642, study PRJNA326480) | marine metagenome | isolation source: seawater | place: Atlantic Ocean: South East | collected 2010
GATAACTCCGAAATAGGCGATCGGATTAGACCGAAATCAGTGATCGGATTGAACCGAAATGGGTGATCGGAATGGGCCGGAACATGCACTCATATCAGGAACTTGTTCGCACCTTCCCTAAAAGAAACCCCTTATTTGACTAATCAGTGCATATAGAGAAATGGATCATGTTTTTCAAAAAACAGCCACACATACCAGTTTAAGCGACTGATGGTGTCATCGGTTTATGCATGCTAATTATGATGATTTTCTGTAAATGATTGATAATCGAGTGTTTTATTATTTTTGTGAATTAAGGGTACAAGACGATGTATGCGTTTACTGCGCGCATCTCAAACGAAGTGTTATGTGAATGGATTAGACTAAAAATATCTATTTAAACGATGTTGCTACGTTTATTATATGAGTCATCGGTACAGGCTGTTCTATTTATATGTGATTGGAGATGTTTTGTCTTTGTACGGAAAGTCATCTACTTGGTTAAAAAGGACAAGGTGTAATAATTGTTGCCTCATCAAACTAACAATCCATGTTTAATGTCTTCAAACTATCGCTTGAGTCATTTAAGTTAATCATAAGAAATGCTTATGATTAATGATGTAAATAAGTTAAGAAATTCTTAACTTGGGGTTGTTATGCTCCACTTAACTTGTTAGGTGGTCTTCCAAATTTACGTTTAAACGCATGGCTAAAGTGAGATAAATTAGTAAAACCATTATCTAGCGCAATGCGAGAAATCCCACCTTCAGTACCCTGTTGAATGGTCTTAAAACAGGAAATCAATCGCTGATCCCAAAGTACTGAAATGGGTGACATTCCATGTCGGGCAAAGGCTCTGGTCAAAGTACGTACTGAAACATGATGGGCATCTGCAATTTTTTGGGCATTTAGATCGCAATCTCCCAGATTTTCAGTAATAAATTTTAACGCCCGTGGGAACAAATCTTTTTCATCATGAGTTTCAACGAAATCTTGCCCACCTAAACTCAGAACCAGCAAGTCAATAATTGCTTCTGACATACGTCCAAGCATTTTGTCATTTCTATCAATTTGTGAATAGGAAGCTGCTTGTAGCACTAGCTCTCGTAGCGGGATAACACCAGGTCTTTTTGTATCTAACTCTAAGGCCGTCATGTTGGCGATATTGGGAAACTCTGTTACCAGACTTGTTCTTGGTAGACTTATGACAATAAATTCATCACCACCAAGCTCCAGTTCGAAAGGCTGATTTGAATCATAGATTGCCATTGAACCCAAGGATAATTTTGTTGATCTCCCCCCTTGTGCCACTCCGCCAACAGCTTTGTTTGTAAAGCATAGCCAGATATCATCGCTTTCATTGATTTTCATGTGTTTAGGTAGCCTAGACCAGTGATGATTTGGGGCTCTTAAGTTAAAAACTTCTAACGTACCCACGGCTCTGCCATGCAGTTCTCCCGCGAAGCTGGTTTTGGTGGATGGATTACAATCAGCTAAAAGACAATGCCTGCACACAACTTCCATCCAATATTCAAACTGTTGAGATGAGGGAAGTTGGTTGGATGAATAATCTGATAATAGCATACCCTTTGTCCTTGTTAAATCTCAGCTCGAAATATGACAACATTTTAGAAATATATGCGATAAAGCAAATAAAGTGCCAATATTAACTAGCTGTTTTCTAATGCTTTTAATTGTTTGTTGAATGCGGATTTGGTTAAATGCACCATTTTGCATCACCAAATCGATGCAACTGAACACAACTAATGCAATGAACTTTCGTTGTCTGACAGCGGGGTACTACTCTTTGAGAGGATAGACGGTAAATTTTTAAGGAATGTGAGACATTTTTCTAAGGTTGTAGGGTACTACGACTGTCCAAGGAAAGGAGATGAAGACGATATTTTTCGGTTAATGGCGTTGTCTGTATTGCTAATTTAATATTACGCAAGGTTTTGTAGAGATCATCGACAATAATTCTAAGAAACGCCTCGAAAAATCCTCGATAAATGAATATTTCTCTTCGCTTGATGTTGAACCGGCCGGGTGTCGACCGGTTCCTTATTGTTGCATTATAAGGCCTGATAGAGGCGTCTTTCTAAGAGCATACTGCTACTGAAACGGTTAGTCATTTTAGCAATAGCGAGTACAGCTAAATCGATCAGTGGCTCAACGATGACGACAGACATGTAGGCACCGCCGAACGAGAAGACACTGAGCAGGTTCCCTGCAGAGAATCCTTGACCGTAGAAGGCCCAGAACGCAACCCAGGTGACAATCCCAGCTTGATAGGCGGTCGATAGGGCTAGCGCCTGGCGGTAGGTTAGTTCGACATACGGTGTATCCGGTTTGATAATGCGATTTGCAAGTGTAGAGAGCGCGAATAATGGTACAAGCAGCGTAGTGACGTTCATGCCATATTGTGGCAGATCGAAAGGTGCGAAGAAGAGTCCTTGAGTCAATAGGCCTGCTGCCAATCCGATGGCTGCAGGAGCGACTCCAAAGAGTAGAAACAGGGTTGAGCCGAGTATCAGATGTACCTCGGAGACACCGACTGGCTGGTGTGGGAGCACCTCAAAGAAGCAAAATACGAATGCTGTTGTCGTCAAAGAGCGCAATATAAGAGAAAGCAGACTACGCTCACGTATATTATCAAGTGCCAATTTGAGTGTATATGTTGCTGTTCCTGCAGCAGTAGCGTAGCTCAGCCAAATCTTTCCGGCATCTACGAGACCTGGTTCGATATGCATGGACTTCTCCTTTGCCGCCAGCCTGCGCGGCACTCCGATGTTTGTGATGTAATACGCTATGATGGCCGACGGCTAATGGCTACAGGCTTGCGTAATGGTTTATGCTCATGGCTATGAGCAGGCAGGCAACTGGCATTAGCCAATAAGATAGGTTGCCCATGTGGCGTGTTGATGTATGCTTGCCGCCACTCTTGTGCTCTGTTCGTTATCTCTTCTGGTGCGGTGAGATCGAGGGTTGCAGCCATGTTTTCCAACGCTGCAGTCCACTGTCGGTAGTAAGCGTCATTCGCATTTTCTCCTGGCTGTGCTGGCGCAGCTTTTATCTCTTCACTGAACATCCGAACCCACTCCGCCCACGGGAACAAACCTGCCTGGTGTAGGTGCACGATCAGAGAGAAAACCTTAGCCTGCCATGGCTTGTCGAAAACGGGTCCTTCGTCGTCCCTTGGGAGCCCGACTGCTGCGTAATCATGTTGTTCTGCCATATTCACGCCTCCTCCAGATAGTCATCCCACATATCTATGTAGACTTTGTCTGGGAGCGGTTTTCCCCAAAGTTCAAGTGCGGTGAATCTCACGCTGTATACATGTTGGGGATGTTCGCCTAACCCGTGAGCCATAGAGTCTGGCGTGATAAAAACACCGTGATCAGACTCGATTCTACCGACTTTATTTCGTACGTATCGCGGCAGGCGAGTGTGTGTCGTGGGGTTAAGGTTTTTTGCTCTAACATGATCTCCAACCTGAAAACGCGGAGCGATATCGTGGCCGACGCGGGCAGAGGCACCCGTGCTGATAACAGGCTGAACCATGTCCTTTGTCAGCACCGTAGCTCCTGGAGCCAGAGGGATTGGCTTTGTCCTTCCAGCTAATTCGTCGATAGTGATGACACCCTTTTCAAGCAGTAACGTCTCAAATGCGTGCATCCAGTGTTCGTAATAACTCGTTTCTAAGTAGTGGGCTGGTGTCATACGCTCAATGGCGTGTCTGAATTCATCCAGATTGAAATGACCGCCGACATAGAGCGAAGCGAATAGAGGAAATGCCTGTCGTTCCCACTCATGATGAAAATAAGGTTCGTTCTCTTCAGCGATGATGGGGCCATAGCCATGCATGCCTCCCATATCATGTATCCCGTTCATGGTTTTAATCCTCTTATTTCAGGGAGTTGTGGCAAGACCAGTGCCGATCATCGAGTCGCGTGTGACCAACTCGACCAGCTGTTGTTCATTCCAGCCGTCAGTTCCTGCCGGACGTTCAGGCAACACCAGATAGCGCAATTCGGCACTACTATCCCAGACTCGTACTTCTTTATGTTCAGGAATCGTTAGCCCAAATTCGGCCAGTACACCGCGCGGGTCAATGACGACACGCGAACGGTAGGGAGCTGATTTGTACCAGATCGGCGGAAGGCCCAGAACTGGCCATGGATAGCATGAGCACAGTGTGCACACGGTGACGTTATGGACGTCAGGTGTATTTTCCAGCACAACCATGTCCTCTCCCTGCACACCGGAGAAACCTAACTCAGCAATAGCTGCGGTGGCATCCTCTAGGAGACGGCGTTTGTATTCAGGGTCGCTCCATGCTTTGGCAACGACTTGCGCACCGTTGCGGGGACCAACTTTGTTCTCGTAAGTATCGATCAGCTCATCGAGGGCAGCGGGATCGATCAGCCCCTTATCCAGAAGCAGAGACTCCAGTGCTCGAACACGCAACTCTATATCAGCAGGTGGTTCGGTATGATCATGATCATGTTTATGGCTCATTTTAGGGTTCCTGATAGTGAGAGTTGTTAAAACAACCGCCAGTCGCCGGATGCTTCAAAGGCGGCAGCGGCTTGGTAGATGGTGCTTTCAGCGTAATGCCGTCCGACAAGCATCATGCCTACCGGCAAACCATCAACCAGTCCACAGGGGACAGACATAGCGGGATTACCTGTAATATCCTGAGGAGCAGTATTACCAATCATCTCGAATGCCCGGGTTATGTAGTCGGTGATGGAGCAGTTAGACTCTGGCAGTGGTTGGGCGACGATAGGTAATGTAGGCATTACCAGTAGGTCGAATTCTGCAAGTGCGCGGTCGTAACCAGCGCGAGCTCGGCGCGCCAGATTCTGCGCTTTGGCATAATATCGGCCACTGTAGCGCTCCAGACCGTACTGACCGACAAACATGCAGACTTTTAGTGACGGAGAAAGCACATCAGCTTGCTCGCGCCATGCGGCGTGCTTATCTAGCAGACCAACGTCATAGAGACCTTCCCAGTTGAACCCCATGCCATTGCCGTGCATCATCTGGACTGTCAGTCCTTCACAACCGATAGGTGACCAAAGTGCACCAGCCAATTGATGCTCAGGTACCGATATCTCTTCTACTGTCGCCCCCAGTTCTTGTAGTCGGGTGACTGCGGCACGTACTTTCGCAGCCACTTGAGGATCCATGTTCGGCAGTTGGAAACCCTCAGTCAAAACTCCGATCTTCAGTCCACGTACACCCTTGTCCAGTGCGTCGGTGTAACTTTCCACTTTGGGCGAGTATTGGCGTGGATCCAGGCCGTCAGCACCCGCGATGACTTCAAGCATCAACGCATTGTCTCGTACGTTGGCGGTGATAGGGCCTGCATGATCGATGGTGGCTTCGATAGGCATAATGCCGGTATAAGGCACCAGACCATGGGTAGGTTTCATACCGTAAGTACCGCAGAAAGCGGAAGGGATACGTATGGAGCCGCCTTGGTCACAGCCGATGGCCATATCAACCTCACCCAGCGCCACTAGCACTGCACTGCCAGATGATGAGCCTCCTGCTGCGTAACCATGACGGTGAGGGTTGTGTACTGGTGCTGGATCTGAGGTATGGCTATTACCGGAGAGACAGAAGTGTTCGCAGGTAGCTTTACCGAGGATTGTTGCCCCCTCATCCAGCAGACGCGTAGCCACAGTGGCATCGTAAGAGGGGACAAAACCTTCCAGAGTAGAGGATCCGTTCATCATGGGTACGCCAGCCAGCGCGACGTTATCTTTAAGCACAACGGTGCGGCCTATCAATTTACCCGTTGCTGCGCCACGCACTTCGGTCTTGTAGTACCATGCGTTGTTGATATTTTCTGTCCCTTCGGGGTGATAGCCAGCGGTACGTGGATAGTTTACCGCGGGAATTTCGTCTGGCATCTCGTCAACAAGATCGTAGGCGTCAAAGTTAGCTTGCATCAACGCTAAATATTCCTTGGCCTCCTCGGGGGTTATACGAATGTGTAGCTGCCCAGCGATCTCTTGCAGTTGTTCAATGGTGGGACGTTCGATAGCCATGCTATTTCCTTTTATCGAGTGTGTTAATGCAAAACGTGATTTGAAAATAAGACCAGCACGCAATTAATGCTTGGCTCTACGCGTCAACTTGTTGTCTAAAACGGACGCCCTCACGTTGACTGTTCCCACTCAGTAATGAGGCACTCGTGCTTCCTGGCAGATAACGATATTTCGATGGTGTTTGATGTGATGACTGCATTTTGACGTGACCAGCAAACAGGACGTCCCTTACAACAAAGACGATATTTAAATCGTCATTCATAGTTAATCGGCAAACTCATCGCAAACCTAGAAGGATATATATCATGAGTAATGATGCATTAATTCGTGCGAAAAACGGTCATGACGCCAACTTAGGGAAGGTGCGAACAAGTTCCTGATATGAGATCATCATATTCATCCGGAGCGCATCCCAGAGGGACATCATGAGCCATCAACTCACCTTCGCCGATAGTGAATTCAGCACTAAGCGCCGTCAGACCCGAAAAGAGATTTTCCTCTCCCGCATGGAGCAGATTCTGCCATGGCAGAATATGACCGCTGTCATCGAGCCGTTTTATCCCAAGGCGGGCAATGGCCGACGGCCCTATCCGCTGGAGACCATGCTGCGTATTCACTGCATGCAGCATTGGTACAACCTGAGCGACGGTGCCATGGAAGATGCCCTGTACGAAATCGCCTCCATGCGCCTGTTTGCCCGATTATCCCTGGATAGCGCCCTGCCGGATCGCACCACCATCATGAATTTCCGCCACCTGCTCGAGCAGCATCAACTGGCCCGTCAATTGTTCAAGACCATCAATCGCTGGCTGGCCGAAGCAGGCGTCATGATGACCCAAGGCACTTTGGTGGATGCCACCATCATTGAGGCACCCAGCTCTACCAAGAACAAAGAGCAGCAACGCGATCCGGAGATGCATCAGACCAAGAAAGGCAATCAGTGGCACTTTGGCATGAAGGCCCACATTGGTGTCGATGCCAAGAGTGGCCTGACCCACAGCCTGGTCACCACCGCGGCCAACGAGCATGACCTCAATCAGCTGGGTAATCTGCTTCATAGAGAGGAGCAATTTGTCTCAGCCGATGCCGGCTACCAAGGAGCGCCACAGCGCGAGGAGCTGGCCGAGGTGGATGTGGACTGGCTGATCGCCGGGCGTCCCGGCAGGGTAAAAACCTTGAAGCAGCATCCGCGCAAGAACAAAACGGCCATCAACATCGAATACATGAAAGCCAGCATCCGTGCCAGGGTGGAGCACCCGTTTCGCATCATCAAGCGGCAGTTCGGCTTCGTGAAAGCCAGATACAAGGGGCTGCTGAAAAACGATAACCAACTGGCGATGTTATTCACCCTGGCCAACCTGTTTCGGGTGGACCAAATGATACGTCAGTGGGAGAGATCTCAGTAAAAACCGGAAATAACGCCAGAAATGGTGGAAAAAATAGCCTAAATAGGCTGATTCGATGTGTTTGCGGGAAAAAAATCGGCCCAGATCCGCGAAATTTTAATCAGCGAGTCAGCTTGGGAAGAAATGACCTGCTTATTCGCACCTTCCCTAAGTCACACACCTGAAATTAATAATGCGGAGTTTTACGATAATGTCGTGCTAGAAACTTTCCTGACCGCTTCTCCCGATTCTTTGGGGGCAACAATCCTGTTCCTTGCCATGCTGATCTACTGGCAAAAGCGATAAATCCATGCGGGCTGGCCTTTGGCCAGCTTCGCTGTATAAGGGGAAAAATTCGGCATATCCAGACATTTCACTAGGCAATTTGAATTCAGATATCTATGCTAGGGATCCCTAAAACAGGAGGTAACAAGATGAAACTTCAAGATATACAGATAGATAATACCGTAAGGAGTGGTCTTAATTCTTTCACTGATGGGGTGATTATTCGTGATACAAAGGTATTGATCACGCTCAATCTCCCGGATGGACAGAAAACCTCTATTGAGGGGGAATGGCGGCATATGTCGGACGCCAACAGATTGTCAGAACGTATTACGATGCTTCAGCATGCGATCTATGAGCAGTATGAGGAATACAGAGCAGATATTCCCGTCATCTGGTCCAGATAACTTCTGACAGACCTCACCGGCGAGCAGGACGTTCGCCAGCATCATTCTCCTAAGTACTTAAATATTCCCTTTCAGCATGGCCACCGCATCCGCTTCGGGCATAGCAAACTGCACGCGATGCCGTGCCGCAACATCGAGCGCAAACACCTTCGTATAGACCTCCGTCGAGCTAATCGATTTGTGGCCCATCAGGCTCTGCAACACCTTCAGTGGTATAACGGCGTACAGCATGTGCATCGCGTAGGAGTGACGGAACGTATGGGGGCTCACCGGTACGGAGAACGTCACCCCGTCGGCCCCTGCGGCCTCTATCGCTTCGCTAAGCCAGGTGCGGACGGTACGGTCTGTGATCTCCCAGATGCGCGCCTTCTCCATTCTGCCGGTGCGTTTGTTTCGTCTTTCCAGTGGAATTTTCAGGGTGGCCACCATCATCTGCAGCTGGCTGACGTACTGGTGATCGGAAAGCGGAACCAGGCGATGAGCCTGACTGCCTACGGGTGCACGACCTGCAGTTCTGGCTGCTTTCTCGATGCGCTGCTTGAGCGTGGCCAGCTGCACGAACGGATACGGCGGCGCCAGCGAAAAATCCGCTCTTGTCAGTGCCAGCGCTTCGTTAATACGCGCGCCCGTATTCCAGAGGGTGGCCAGCAACATCTTGCGGTGAAGGTCGGGCACGTAATGGAGCAGGGCGCTGACTTCCGGCGCCAGCAGATATTTCGGCAGTTCATCCTGAACTACAGCCATCTGGCGCAGTGCAAGCGCGGCGGAATAATCGATAGCAACAGGTAGCTGCGCCGGTGGGGTGCCTTGATTCCAGGAAATAAGTTCTGACATGAAGGAAAATCCTATTCTTTGTCTGGCAGTCCGGTGCTCTCTAAGCTATCAACAGATTCCATCAATCTAAGAGAAGCATGATATTTGTGGTGACTGCGGGCATAACGCAGCTCAGCATTAATGCTCCGCGCACGCGCGATTGAAAGCATACGCCAGGCAGACCAGTGATGGGCAGAGAGGTCATCATGCGGCATAGAACAGATCTGCCGGAGTTCACGCGAAAGACGGATTGCCCTGAGGCCAAGCCGGGATGAGTGTTTATTAATTTCTGACAGACCGGTACTACCATCATATGGATTGTCATTTCCAAACGCTGACTCGATTGACTGCTTGGCTTCCTGCTGCAGAACCGGCATCTGACTCAGACGGAACATAAGCTCCGGAGGAAGAGATCGCCAGTCACCGTCTATGCCGTCATAGCTCAACTCCGGTAGAGGGCACTGTTGCAAATAGTCGGTGGTGATAAACTTATCATCCCCTTTTGCTGATGGAGCTGCACATGAACCCATTCAAAGGCCGGCATTTTCAGCGTGACATCATTCTGTGGGCCGTACGCTGGTACTGCAAATACGGCATCAGTTACCGTGAGCTGCAGGAGATGCTGGCTGAACGCGGAGTGAATGTCGATCACTCCACGATTTACCGCTGGGTTCAGCGTTATGCGCCTGAAATGGAAAAACGGCTGCGCTGGTACTGGCGTAACCCTTCCGATCTTTGCCCGTGGCACATGGATGAAACCTACGTGAAGGTCAATGGCCGCTGGGCGTATCTGTACCGGGCCGTCGACAGCCGGGGCCGCACTGTCGATTTTTATCTCTCCTCCCGTCGTAACAGCAAAGCTGCATACCGGTTTCTGGGTAAAATCCTCAACAACGTGAAGAAGTGGCAGATCCCGCGATTCATCAACACGGATAAAGCGCCCGCCTATGGTCGCGCGCTTGCTCTGCTCAAACGCGAAGGCCGGTGCCCGTCTGACGTTGAACACCGACAGATTAAGTACCGGAACAACGTGATTGAATGCGATCATGGCAAACTGAAACGGATAATCGGCGCCACGCTGGGATTTAAATCCATGAAGACGGCTTACGCCACCATCAAAGGTATTGAGGTGATGCGTGCACTACGCAAAGGCCAGGCCTCAGCATTTTATTATGGTGATCCCCTGGGCGAAATGCGCCTGGTAAGCAGAGTTTTTGAAATGTAAGGCCTTTGAATAAGACAAAAGGCTGCCTCATCGCTAACTTTGCAACAGTGCCATGTTGCCAC
>MDSX01018949.1_pt1 | contig 10213 bp, 13 predicted proteins | sample 811141 | NCBI WGS metagenome assembly MDSX01 (sample SAMN05326642, study PRJNA326480) | marine metagenome | isolation source: seawater | place: Atlantic Ocean: South East | collected 2010
ATTGCCTAATTTTCTATAATTCATTGAATATTAAATATTTTTAAGGTTTTTATGATATCTTGAATAAATAGTAAAAGGCTATTATATAAATGTTATGGAATTCAATAAACAAAATATATTAAACAAAGTAAAAGAAGCCCAGCAAACTACGGTAGTTATGGATGAAGGCCTTAGAGCCTACATGCTTAAAGTTTATAATTATATGGCAACTGGAGTATTATTAACAGGAATTATAGCACTTCTTACTTTTAAAATGTCTGTAGTTACAGATGCTAATGGATCAATAGTAGCACTTACAGAAATTGGAAATGCAATTTATTTATCAGGATTAAAATGGATTGTAATGTTAGCTCCATTAGGAATTGTATTTTATATGAGTTTTGGAATAAATAAAATGAGTGCATCAAAAGCACAAACTACTTTTTGGGTTTTTGCAGCATTAATGGGTTTGTCGTTGTCTTCTATATTGTTAGTTTATACTGGCTTAAGTGTTACAAGAGTTTTCTTTATCTCTTCTGCCACTTTTGGAGCAATGAGTATTTATGGTTACACAACTAAAAGGGACTTAACTAAATTAGGTTCTTTCTTAATGATGGGATTAATTGGAATTATAATTGCATCTATAGTTAACATTTTCTTAAAATCTTCAATGATGTATTTTGTTATATCAATTCTTGGTGTTTTAATTTTTGTGGGCCTGACTGCTTACGATACTCAAAAAATTAAAAATATGTATGCAGCTTCAGACTCAGGTGAAATAATGGGCAAAAAAGCAGTTATGGGTGCATTAACCTTATATTTAGATTTCATTAATCTTTTTATTATGCTTTTAAGATTATTTGGTCAAAGAAGATAATTTATTTTAATAATTTTTTCCAATTGGTATTGTTTATTAAAAGTTTTAATTCATAAGAATTTTTGAGAATTTTTCCGTTTGTATCAGTTATTAAATATTTTAAATTATTATTAGATGGTTTGAAATTTTTACAAATTTTGTACATAGCATTTTCTGCTGCATTTTTAAAAACACTAAAGCTTATTTGTTTACTAGAAATTGAAAGTCCATAATCTTTCCAAGATCCTTCTGATACCATTTTAGCATATAGATCAAGAATTATTTTGAGTTCATTTTTTTTAAAAAAATAATTCTGATTTTCATTTTTATAGATATTGTTAACTACAAGTTTTAAATTTCTATTCATTTAATTTGTATTTATTTATTAAACCTATTTGAAATGCTGTAAATGTGAATGTTATTGGCAACATTCCCCATACTTTAAAATTGACCCAAAATTCTTCAGATTGTGTTCGCCAAACAATCTCATTCAAAATTGCTAATGCAAGGAAGAAATACATCCACCTGTAATTAAGTATTTTCCATCCTTCATCACTCATAGGTATAGATTTTCCTAAAATTTTTTTTAAAACAGGCTCGTTTGTAAAATATTTTCCGAAAAATAAAGCCAGTGCGAATAAAATGTTAATTATTGTAGGTTTCATATATATAAAAACAGGATTATCAAAATAAATAGTTAATCCACCAAATAGTGTAATTAATATTCCACTTAAAAGTGGAACCATGGGAATTTTTTTTTCTATTATCCAAACTACTAAAACAGCAATAATGGTTGCAACTATTAGTGGTGGAATAGCTATTTTTAAATTTTTTTCATTGTTATAATAAAATAAAAAAAAAATGACCAATGGACCTATATCAGTGACGAATTTTAAAATAGATTTATTCACTGCTACATATTAACAGATTAATGAAACATTCATATTTTTTTTATTGATTTTTTTATTCAAATATTCATATTTAAACTGTGAGTATAAGAAAAACTAAATTCTCAATAGGTGATGTAGTCAAACATAGACACTTTGATTTTAGAGGTGTAATTTATGATGTTGACTTCGAATTTAATAATTCTGAAGATTGGTATCAATCTATACCAAAAAATGTCAGACCAAGAAAAGATCAGCCTTTTTATCATTTACTGGCTGAAAACGATGAGATTACTTATGAAGCTTATGTATCAGAACAAAATTTATTAGTTGATGAGTCTGACGAACCAATTAAACATCCTTTGATAAATGAGATTTTTTCAGGAAAAAAAGGATCTAGCTATTTTAAGCCATCAAATTAAATAAGCCAATTTTTAAACACATTTGTTACAAAACTCTGACATAAATATTTTATATTTTAATTAAATATTTTAACCAAGGATACTTTTTTATTCCTCTATTATTTATCTCCCTCAGTGTTCTTGGTTAGAAATACTTTCTAGGAATTTCATTTAAATGATTTTGTGTTATAAAAAAGTAAATGTTAAATTATTTTAATCCAAATAATATCTTAAAGGTTATTAACAAATTACAAAAATTTGTTTTTGCACTCTTCATAATAGTTTTAATTATAGGTCTATTAGAAGCCTTGGTACTTTCCCCTGAAGATTATAAACAAAGCGACTCAGTAAGGATAATGTATGTTCATGTGCCATCCGCATGGATATCACTTGGAATTTTTTCATTTATTTCTATTTTGTCTTTTGGAATATTGATTTTTAAAAATAAAAATTTTTCTTTAATTACTAAAAGTTTAGCACCTTCTGGTTTTGTATTTAATATAATTGCACTTGTTACAGGCTCCATATGGGGCAAACCCACTTGGGGCACATGGTGGGCATGGGATGCTAGAATAACCTCAATGTTATTGTTGTCACTTTTTTATCTTATGTTTATTATTACTTGGAGGATTACTGAAAATAATGACAAAGCTATTAAGGTAAGCTCATATATTGCTATATTGGGTTTAATTAATGTTCCAATAATAAAGTTTTCTGTTGATTGGTGGAATACTTTACATCAGCCAGCATCTGTTAATATACTATCAGATACAACTATTCATTCTACAATGTTGATACCATTAGGAATAATGACTGCGGCATTTGTACTTTTTTCACTTTTGATATTTTTAATGAAATATAATACAGAACTGATAAAGATTAAAAATAAAGGATTAGATAGATTATGATTAGCGAGATTTTATATATGAATGGATATGGCCCTTATGTTTGGTCATCATTTATATTTACTCTAGTTAGTTTTGGAATTTTGTACTCAGTGGTTAAATCGCAGCTAACTAAAGAACAGAAAAAGTTTGAAGCAAAGTTTAACTCTTTGTGTTCTGACAAAATTGAGTTAGCAAATAAACAAAAAACATATAGAGAGATTTTAACAAATACATCTACTTCTAACATTTAACTTTATTTCACATGTATGGTAAAAAAGTTAAATTAAGAGCTTTCTTCATTGTCTTAATTTTTTTTTCTTTAGTTCTCACAGCTTTTTTAGTTTTTAAATCTCTAGAAGAAAACGTAGTTTATTTCAAATCACCATCAGATGTAAAAAATTTAACTGAAATAAAAGCAAAGAAAATTCGAGTTGGAGGCATGGTAAAAGAAAATTCGGTTGAAACATTTGATAATGAAATCAAATTCATTATTACTGATTTTAAAAATGAACTTTTTGTTAGTTTTGTTGGCTCTGTGCCTAATTTATTTGAGGAAGGAAAAGGTGTTGTAGCCGAAGGGTTTCTGGAAGATAGAAATTATTTAAAAGCAGATAAAATTTTAGCCAAACATGATGAAAATTATATGCCACCAGAGGTAAGCGAGGCATTAAAGGATAAAAATTAATGATAAATCAATTTGGTAACTATTCTTTATATATAGCTTTATTGGCCTCTGTATATATAATTTATAAATCACTTTTCTCATTAAAATTTGTTAAAAAAAGTATAAATAATAAAATATTTTCTGCGCTTACTATTCAATCTTTAATGATATTAATAAGTTTCTTTAGTTTAATTTATGCTTTTATTATTTCAGATTTTAGTAATGAAACTGTATTTAATAATTCACATACAGCCAAACCCTTGTTATATAAAATTTCAGGAACATGGGGGAATCACGAGGGAAGTTTATTATTATGGCTGTTAGTTTTGGTAATTTTTTTATTTATATTCTTAATAAAATCTGCTGATCAACTAAATAAATATAGATTGCTAACAATTTTATTTCAAGAAATTATAATATTTGGATTTCTTTTATTTATACTTTTTACTTCAAATCCATTTGAATATTTATTTCCAATTCCAAATGAAGGATTGGGTTTAAATCCTATTTTACAAGATCCTGCTTTAGCAATTCATCCACCTATTTTATATCTAGGATATGTTGGTACATCTATAATTTTCTCTTCTGCTTTAGCAGCATTAGTATGCAAAAAAATTAACTCAAACTGGGCTTCTCATATAAAAAAATGGATAATAATTTCATGGATATTTTTAACATTAGGAATCATGCTTGGTTCTATATGGGCATATTATGAGTTAGGATGGGGTGGCTTTTGGTTTTGGGATCCAGTTGAAAATGTTTCATTAATGCCATGGTTTTGTTTAACAGCATTAATTCATACAGTAATTGTTTTGCAGAAAAGAAATTTATTTCACTCTTGGATAATAATTTTATCAATTACAACTTTTTCATTAAGTATGAGTGGAACTTTCTTAGTAAGATCAGGAATATTAAACTCTATTCATACTTTTGCTAATGACCCTTTAAGAGGAGTTTTTATTCTTTGTTTTTTGTTTGTATTAATATTATCTGCAATTTTTATTTTTTTTATATTCCAAAAAAATCTTCCATCTTTTTCTTCAAAATATTTTTTCATAAGTAAAGAACTTGCAATCCTTATAAATAATTGGTTTATGATGTTTTTTTTATCAGTTGTTTTAATTGGCACAATCTACCCTATCTTTTTGGAAGTAATCAATGGTTCCAAAATATCTATAGGTCCACCATTCTATCATAAATTAATAATTCCTTTTCTAATTCCTTTTTTATTATTTATGGCTTTGGGACCAAAAATTAAATGGATAAAAGATAAGATGAAAAAATTTAATTATAAGCAATTCTTGTTATTCATTATCTCAGTAATAATTTCTTATTTTATAATTAATAGAAGTGGTAGATATTTTTTATTTTCAATTCCATTACTTGCATTAAGTTTCTATTTATTATTTGTGACAATCAGAGATTTTACTATTATTGGATCTTCATTTAGTCAGAAAATATCTCATTTTGGTTTCAGTTTATTAATATTGAGTATTTTGCTGAATGGTATTTTTTCAAATGAATTTTCTTCTAATATGAAAGTTGGAGATGAAAGAAAATTTAAAAATAAAATAATTAAATTTGAAAAAATAAAAGTAAAAAATGAGAAAAATTTTCAATCGCTCATAGCAGAATTTACGATTTTAGATAAAGAATCAACTCTTACATTGAAGCCTGAGTTAAGAATTTTTAATCAACCTAAAACAATTACTAGCGAAGCAGACATAATTACCACATTATATTCAGATAATTTTTTAGTTTTCAATATTTTAAAAAAAGATGGTTATTTTAATGTAAGATATCAATTTAAACCTTTAATGATCTGGATTTGGCTATCCGTTATCATGATATCTCTTGGTGGAATTATAAGTTTTTTAAGGTCTAAATGAATAGAAATTTTAAAATAATCTTTTCTATTATTCTTGGACTAAGTATTTTTTTTGTTCTTTTGAAAGGATTGGAAAGTACAAAAAAATACTCACCTCTTAATACTTCAAATAAAATAGATTTAAATATTTATTTTCAAAGTCTTTTTGATGAAAAAGAATATTCAATTAAAGAATTAGCAGATAAGAAAAATTTTATATTAATTAATATATGGTCTTCTTGGTGTTTGCCATGTAGAGAAGAACATTCTTATTTAATGAAGTTAAAAAAAAATAATATAAATTTGATTGGCGTTAATTATAAAGATAACTCGAATAATGCGAAAGTTTTTATTAAAGAAATGGGAAATCCATATACAACAATACTCGTTGATGTTGACGGGACTAAATCAATAGAACTTGGAGCAATAGGTGTTCCAGAAACATATTTAGTTGATAGTTCTGAAAGCAAAGTACTAAAAAAATATATTGGACCTTTAGATCAGAAAAAACTTGAAGAAATAATTTATATACTTAAAAAATGAATAAATTAAAATATTTTGCAGTTATATTAATTTTGTTTTTTAATTTTTTTGGAACATCTTACTCTCAAAGTTTAGATCAAATAGACAAAATTTCAAAAAATTTAAGATGTTTAATTTGCCAAGGTCAATCTGTTTACGACTCAAATTCTGATTTTGCAATTAGCATGAAGTTGTTGATAAAAAAAAAAATCAACGAAGGAAGAACTGAAAATGAAATATATGAATTTTTGAAAAATAGATATGGAGAATGGATAGTTTATGATCCAGAAATAAATAAAAATACAATCTTATTATGGTTGATTCCTTTGATTTTATTTGTTTTTGGCGGTCTTTTAATTGTCAGAAAAGTATCTATAAAGTAGTGTTAAATTTATTATGAAATCAATTTATAAAGCGCTGGTATTATTTTTAGTTTTTTTTGGTTCAGCAAATGCTGCGGACCTTTCTGGCAATAAGTGGAGCTTTTATTCTGGAACCTTTGATTTCAGTGATGAAGGCAAAAGGTCTAGTCTTTTTGGAGTTCAACATATAAATGAAAACTTATATAGAGAAAGTTTTTTAGGAACATTACAGCCAGTGACTGGAGCTATGATTACAGCAGATAATGCGGGTTACGTTTATACAGGATTTCAAGTTCCTTATAAATCAGGATCTATGACATTTACTCCAAGTTTTACACCAGGACTATACAGCGAGGGTAACGGTAAAGATTTAGGTCATGTAATTGAATTTAAAAGTGAAATACAATTAACTTACGAATTATCTTCTAGTAGTGAATTTGGTTTTTCATACAATCATATATCTAATGCAAGCTTAGGTGATAAAAATCCAGGAGCAAATAGCTATATGTTTAATTTTATAAAAAAATTTTAACATAAATCATGAATTTAAAAGATTGTCATAATTTTTATGACTTTAGGAAGTTGGCAAAAAAAAAATTACCATCTCCAATTTTTCATTATATTGATGGAGCAGCAGATGATGAAATTACCTATAAAAGAAATTCAAGTGCTTTTAATGACGTAGATTTAGTTCCAAACGTTTTAAGAGGTGTCGAAAATATAGATTTATCGACAACTATATTTGGAAAAAAATTAGACTTACCTTTTTATTGTGCACCAACTGCTTTACAAAGACTTTTTCATTATGATGGAGAAAGAGCGGTTGGAAAAGCTGCACAAAAATTTAATACTATGTTTGGTGTTTCAGCTTTAGCAACTGTAAGTGTAGAAGAAATAGCATCATTAATTGATACTCCAAAAATGTTTCAATTTTATTTTCATAAAGATAGAGGCTTAAATAGTGCAGTACTCGATAGAGTAAAAGCAGCAAAATTTGATGTAATGGCATTAACTGTGGATACTATAACCGGAGGAAATAGAGAAAGAGATCTTCGAACAGGATTTACTTCTCCTCCAAAACTAACATTATCAAGCTTATTTAGTTTTGTATCAAAACCAATGTGGGGAATTAATTATCTTACTAAAGGTAAATTTGAATTACCACATTTACAAGATTATGTTCAAGAAGGAACAAGTACCGCAACATCAATTGGCAACTATTTTTCATCAATGCTTGATCAATCAATGAATTGGAAAGATGCAGAAAAACTTTGTTCTGATTGGGGAGGTCATTTTGCTTTAAAAGGCATAATGAGCGTTGATGACGCTAAAAGAGCTGTCGATATTGGATGTACAGGTATAATGGTTTCAAATCATGGAGGTAGACAACTGGATGGATCTAGATCACCATTTGATCAATTGAAAGAGATAGTTGATGCAGTTGGAGATAAAATAGATGTAATTTGTGAAGGTGGTATACAACGTGGAACACATATTTTGAAAGCTTTATCTGTAGGCGCAAAAGCCTGTTCAGGAGGTAGACTTTATCTTTATGCTTTAGCAGCAGCAGGTCAAGCCGGAGTGGAAAGAGCATTAAATCAATATCGTAACGAATTAGAGAGAGATATGAAACTCATGGGATGTACTAAAATTAGCGATTTAAATAGAAATAATTTAAAATTTAGAAATTAATGAATTTAAATGATTGCTATAATTTTGAAGATTTTAGAAAGTTAGCAAAAAAAAAATTACCAGCTCCCATATTTCATTACATAGACGGTGGAGCAGATGATGAGGTAACTTTAAATCGAAATACCAATGCGTTTAATGAATGTGATCTTGTTCCAAATATTTTAAATAGTGTTGGAGAACCTGATTTATCAATAACAGTTTTTGGTACAAAAATTAACATGCCACTATTTTTGTCACCAACAGCCATGCAAAGTTTATATCATCCTGATGGAGATAAAGCTTCAGCACGTGCCGCAGAAAAATATGGAACAATTTATAGCATGTCTACAATGGCTTCTTTTTCTATTGAGGAGGTTTCAAATATATCAAATGGACCTAAAATTTTTCAATTATATATCCACAAAGACCAATCAATTACTGATGATTTAATTGATCGATGCAAAGATGCAAATTTTAATGGAATGTGTATTACAGTAGATACAATTGTTGCAGGAAATAGAGAAAGAGATCATCGAACAGGATTTACAACTCCACCAAAATTTAATTTGGAAAGCCTTATAAGTTTTGCGATGAGACCTAAGTGGGTATTTAATTATTTTACAAATAAAAAATTTGAATTAGCTAATTTAAAAAATAAAACAGATAAAGGTACTAATATTGCAAAGTCAGTTATGGAATATATTAATGAACAATACGATCCCGCAATGAATTGGAAAGATGCTGAATATTGTATAAAAAAATGGAATGGTCCTATGGCTCTAAAAGGAGTTATGTCAGTCGAAGATGCTAAAAAAGCAATCGATATTGGATGTACATCAATAATGATTTCAAATCATGGAGGTAGACAATTGGATGGATCAAGATCACCATTTGATCAAGTTAAAGCAATTAGGGATGCAGTTGGAGATAAAATTGAAATTATTCTTGATGGTGGAATTAGAAGAGGAACTCATGTTTTAAAATCACTTGCAGCAGGCGCGACAGCTTGTAGTTTTGGAAAAGCTTTTTTATTTAGTTTAGGAGCAGGAGGGCAACAAGGTGTTGAAAAGCTTCTTAAAAATATGCGCGAAGAAATTAGAAGAAATATGATATTAATGGGTTGTAAAAAAATTAGCGAGCTTGATAGTTCAAAATTAATTTATAGAAAATAAAACTAATGAAATTTGCTGAAAATTTAAATCGTTTAGGTACCGAGTCAGCTTTTGCAATATTGGCTGAAGCTAAAAAAGTCGAGGCAACTGGAAAAAAAATAATAAATCTTGGTATAGGACAGCCGGACTTTAAGACTCCAAAACATATAATGGAAGCTGCAAAAAGGGCCATAGATGACGGCCATCACGGATATGTTGTATCAAATGGAATAATCGAATGCAGAGAAGCAGTTTGTAGAAAAATTAATAAACTTTATGGCGCAGATATTAATCCAAATAGAATTATAATTACACCTGGTGGAAAACCAACAATGTACTTTGCTATTTCAATGTTTGGTGAACCGGGAGCAGAAATTGTTTATCCTGATCCTGGATTTCCTGTATATGAGTCAATGATAAATTATACGGGTGCCAAAGCAGTACCGTATAGTATTTTGGATAACAAGGATTTAAAATTTGATCCAGATAAAGTTCTTTCTTTAATAAATGAAAAGACACGCATGATAGTTATAATAAATCCTAACAATCCAACAGGAAGTTTTGTTGATAAATCAACAATAGATTATTTAGCTGATGGTTTAAAAAAATATCCAAATCTAATTATATTTAGTGATGAAATATATAGTAGATTAATTTTTGATGGTAAAGAAATGCCATCATTTTTTAATTATCCAGAACTTAAGGATAGGTTAATTGTTTTAGATGGATGGAGCAAAACATACGCAATGACAGGTTGGAGATTAGGTTGGAGTTATTGGCCTGAAGAATGTATTGAACATATTGTTAAATTGTTAATCAACAGCGTATCTTGTGTAAATGCACCTACTCAATATGCAGGTACTGCAGCATTAGATGGGCCTGATGACTCAATAAATTTCATGATGAAAGAATTTACGGAAAGAAGAAATTTAATTCACAAATTATTGAATGAATTACCAGGAGTAG
>MDSX01043955.1_pt1 | contig 10213 bp, 9 predicted proteins | sample 811141 | NCBI WGS metagenome assembly MDSX01 (sample SAMN05326642, study PRJNA326480) | marine metagenome | isolation source: seawater | place: Atlantic Ocean: South East | collected 2010
GCGTAGTGAATTTCCAAAGATTGAGGACATATTAACTTATTAAATATTAAAGTCTTATTTATAGGTGTTTTATGAAAACGAGTAAGGCGTCATCGACTTCGTATTGCCTCCAGCCTCTTTCGATAGAGGACCTTTGTAATATTTTATCAGGTCCATCTTGTGTTTGGATAGCTGTATCCATTGTTTAACCGCCGATGTATTAATCCTCGTTTCTCCGGTTTGATTATTTCTACTCAATATATTCTGTTTCCTAAAGTGGTATTGCATTGTATCTACAAACCTTATCTCTCCCGCTATTACACGCTTGGCATTCACTCGATGCTTTGAAAAATGGTCTCTACACATCTCAGGTGTAATAGTAGGTGCATCCAATCCCTGCTTCTCTAAAGGTTTCTGTACATGTTCTGTAAACATTTCGGCCTGTAAACGATAAATATCATCGTCTCGTATGTTACCTGTTAATGCTGTGTCTATCTCTTCCATCTTGCTTATTATCTCATGCGCATCCCCTGTACCACCATCACCATGCTTACACAAGGGACAATTACAATCGATACCATGGTCCTCTTCCTCATCGTCTGAGAATGCACAAGGACAGAACTCACCCTCGTCGTCATCCTCACCATCTCCCCCAGCTGGTAAATCCAACAAGTTGAGTGCCATTTATTGCTACCCAGAGACCTTTATAGTACAACATACCGCCATCGCGCGTCTTCAACCATACCTTGTAAGGATGTGTATGACCCTTTAAGCAGTTGTGCCACGCACTCGTTTAACTCACCGGATACGAATTTACTAATTTTTTCTGGTGGTGAGCGGTTGTCTTGCATGAAATATTTGGCCGCCCACGGCTCAAGCTGGAGCGCGAAGAATATCAATGAATGCTTGAGCAATCTATTCGAATCCTTCACTGCCAACTCCATCATCCTCACCATACGTTTGGAATTGGCTGTATTGACCTTGGTCCTGGTCTCCTGGAGCTTCTTGACAAAGTATTCCACCGTCTCTTGTAGACACTTGGGATTCGGGTCCATAATAACACGATACAGCATATCTTTACTCATGCGAGTATCCTCAATCTTTTCCATCCGTTGGTAGAGGTGAGGGTATTGTGATTCGGTATTGGCAGCCATGTTGATACATCCATGACAACACTTATGATCGTAAACAACAAATCCGGAGTAATAAAGCGTTGAGTATCCTTACAAATGAATTTAGATTCCTTCGTGACAGTAGTAAGATGGTCAGTCCAAACGAAAGCAACACATAGTTTTTTCACACCGGGTCAGGACGTTATCAACGCGGTCCGGTCCTACAACACAATACGCGTAGAGAAAGCTAAGAAGCTGAGCGTTGGTCTTAAACCAGAGCTTATCCAAGAACTACGCAATTGTAGAACGATTAAACAGTTGAACGCTTGTCCTATCAATGCGGAGTGTGTCATCTCTAAGAATGTTCTCGACGAATCGAGTGGGCGTCTGTTGGTGTTAGACTCTAAAGGTGGTACAAAGATAAAGAGTGTACATCAACGGTTTATTAGTCAGATAAATAAATTCTATAATATTGTCCACTTCGACGATGAAATTTTTAAAGCGTTCAGGGAATGGTACAGTACAAAATCCACCAGTTTCGATACAATCAACACCGACAATATAGAGTCCTTAGCCGCACAGTTCTGCGAATACAACGATGGTTCCAAGATAAATTTACTCTACGTAAAATTCAATACCATCTGTGATTTGTAGTATACAAGGGGTAAAACTCTAGTCAATATGTACGCTTTTCTATTTGTACTTGTCTGGTGGTTGGGGGACATAGGTATATTGTGGTACCTATTATTAGTAGCGTGGAGAAAGTTACATGCGCAGAATACTAGCTATGCTATGGTCCTCGTATATGCTAGACTGACACAGCATTCGTTGTTGTTCATACCAGAGCATCTTCACATGGTAGCCACAATACTTACTCACATAGGACTCTTTATCATGTACGTATGTATCTATACCTTTGAAAAGAAGAAGAGAATTATGCTACAAGGTATTGCTCTACTGTCAATCATACCCAATTATTATAATCCAAATGAGATAGAGAAATGGAGACTGATGCTTCGAGTGGCCATTTATTGTTTTGTCACCTATAGAATAGAGAAGGAGCCCGGGCTCCCGATATCCAAATATATTATATGGTCATGGATATTGTTCACACACGAAGCTAGTTGGGTTTTTATTCCGTTCCAAATAGTATACGACACTTATAATTATAAAATAACAACTAATAGTATGGTTTAAACACGTCTACGTTTTAAAGGTGATTCGAAATCATCATCGCTAGGATAATCCTCCGCCCCTTCCATATCATCCGAACTGACATCAGAATCCGATTCCAACTCGAACTCTGATTCGCCACTTTCGTCTGTCTCTGTCTCGCTGCCAAACTCTTCCACATCGTCCTCTTCCTCCTCCTCGCTCTCTTCGTCCGATGGTTCCTGCCAGTCGTCGTCCTCTTCCGCTTCCTCGTTCTCTGATTCTGTCAAGGGAGCAAATACACCTCGCCAATCGTCTACCGAACCACCATCCTTCTTCTGGACGTTTAGAAATTTCTTCCAATCGTAAGGGTCAGGACCATTGTCATAGATGTCTTCCGTGATGTCTTGTAGATAAGAGAGGACACAATCGTAGTCGTCCTTTGGAAATGTAGCATTGAGCACCTTGTGTTCCGCATGTATAGCGAACGATACATCGAACCGGCTCGTGCCAGGAGTATTGCGCTGGATAACGGCCATGGTCAAATCCTCGTCTTCAATAGACAATATTTCATTACCAGAAGCTATTATCAACTTACCGTCTTCCTCGTTGTAAGCAGTGACGAATTTATTGTTCTTATCGTCAAAGCCGCAGAGCTTGCAACTCATTTCCTTGGCACTTGGAAAGTAGGATTCCCAACCGGTCCAAGTCTCGTCCTCCTTGACATTGGCAACGCTCAGCTTGGTCCAGCCATTGGCACATTCTATGATAATGTTCTGATTGTCCAAGACAATCTTCTTCTTTGCACCGTTCAACAGGTGCATCTCACGTGCGCCTTCGTCGTCCTTGGTCAGAGAAGCGAAGATATAATTGTTCGTATCGTTGTCAGCTTGAGTTAAAGTTCCAGTTTTCTTGGTTTGGTTTGTTTTAAAGGTAGGCATGCTTGACAAGTTTCGAACCCCTTATATAATCTCTTTCCACGATTTAAATGGATGAACGTCGATTAAATCCTTTTCCGTCTCGTTTAATCCGCTTATATCGCCTAAACAATCACCGCAACAGTCATTAATGCCCGTTTCGACCAATCTACGCTCCACCTTTGAGCAAGCTTCTGGACATATGCGAGTCAGTACACCGGAGAAGCTTCCGTGCGAACACACTTCTGGTTTAAAATATGTCAGAGCGTTGACCACACGAAAGCAAGAGTTTAAATAGCACTCGTCCTGGCTCTTAAAGTCGGCTTCAATGGCAGCCCAACCCAGACGCAACTTAGGGTCCTTTAGAACAGCCACGACATGGGTCATGAGTCTCATCTTGTCCACATTTCCCTGTTTACCATAATCCAGGATAAGTCCTTCGGTGAGAGCAACGCAGTGCGGCATGGCATTGAGCACCTTGCGGTTCGCCACCCATTTCATCGTTTCGTCCGCGTCCATGGCTCGCAGGGGTTCATCCCATTCTGGGCAAATGATATCCAGTGCGGACGTTACATCCATGACCTCGTTCACGATAGCCTGGACATCTCCATCGGACCCAACAGTCTGTTGAATATATTTCATCCGGTAGTAGTCGTCGTGATTACAGTGTTTACAGAATAAATGTTTGCTCTGTATTGGCATAGCCATGTGACCCTTTAACGCGTTGACAACTGATTGCATGTGTTTAAATCCACATATTTTGTGAGCATTGTACTTGGTTGTTTCGCGTGACATGAGTATCTTAATAGCATGGTGTGATTGGCATAGAATCACATCCAATAGTAGTATCACGGGCAGTAACAATTTCATTTTTAACGAGTGCCCAGTTGACTATATAGTAGCCTATGGTTCATTCTAAATGCTATCGAAATGGGCATTAACTTCGATGATGTTTCTGTCTGTATCTGGCGGACCCATAGGAATGGAGTCGGCGATGCTTGGCTCGAACATATGGGCTGTCATGTTTGTTTGTCTATGGTTATTGATAACGTACATGATTCCTATCAGTCAAATGTCCTTCGAGATGTGTATGAAGTTTGATTTGGAAGAAGCTGGCGGCGGTCCAGTCGGATGGGTGTACAAGACTTTCGGCCGTAGACTAGGAATAGCCAACGCAGTGTGGGACATATTAGACACGTTAATAGACAATGCCATCTATCCAGTTTTGTTCGCTGATAACTGTGCCGACATGCTTGGACTCGATAAAGACTATAGCGCATACATCAGCTGGGGTATGATAGCGGTTACATTTCTCATCAACTATGGCGAAGTCCAAGGCACTGCTGCCATACTGCTGTGTATCTTTATCATGTCACCCTTTATCGGTATGATGTGCATTACACCATGGTCCGACATGTACACCGAAACTCATAATGTTATTACATGGGATTCTATACAATACACGTTTACCGTGTTAACTTGGTCCATAAATGGGTACGATATGGCAACTCCATACGCCCACAACGTGGCGGATGTTCGAAACTCGTATCGGTTCGCTTATATTTTTAACAGCGTTGGGACGTGGTTGATGATGGTGGTAGTTTTCTCATTAGGGACGTATTATATTCATGACCCCAACGAGTGGAAAGATGGTTCCTTCGTAACGATGGCTGACAAGGCTGGAGGCGTTGGGTGGCGCTACTGGATGGGTACGGCTACATGTGCGGCAGCCTTTGGCGTTCTAACCGCCGAACTCTGTTCCACATCCTACCTGTTCGTGGGTCTGTCCAAGATGGGTTTCTCCGCCCGGTTCGAATCGCCTACCTTTAATCTGGCTCTCAACGTGATTATCTTATGTTGTTGTGTGATGGTAAATTTAGACACGCTCATAGAGTTATCCGCATACTTGAATACGCTCACGCTCCAGTGTGAAATTTTTGCCTGGTTCTGGTCCCACCCAATAGAACATCGGAGGACGGTGTATGTGGTGTGGTTAACTCTTAACAATATCATCGTACTAGCATGTGGTAAAGCGACATGTGTTATTGCGTTGGTAGGTTCTATCGGATTGGCGTTGAGTGCCATTTGGCTCACCGAAAGGAGTATAAAGAAGAAAGAAGAACATGTAGAACTAGAAGAATGATACAAAATTTAATTGGTATCTTTCTAGTCTTTGTGGCTTCTACAGCCTCTAGTGTGGGTATGAACTTCCAGAAGTTGGCCCACAGACAGACAGACTACAATGACCCACGCACGTGTAAGAGTATTAGGTCGGAAAAGCGCACGGATAATGTCTACACGAGACCGTATATGATTCTTGGATTTGTACTGTCGGTATGTGCTATGGTGTGTGACTCCATGGCTCTGTTATTCATAGGAACAACAATGATAGGTATATTAGGGTGTATGAGTATTCCTATCAATGTGTTTGTATCTAGGTTTCTACTTTTTGAAGAGATTCAATCAAAAGAAAAATACTTTATATTAATTATAACGCTGGGCTGTGTTGCCTGCGTGTTTACTGCTCAGACTCACGCTCCGATTGAGACATTCGAACGGTTTGCTAAGATAGAGACAGCGGCATTCATATGTATCATGTGGACATTCGCTGGCGTTCTATATCTATTGTGTCATCTGGTAGATAGAATTCAATACCAATTGGTTGCCTTAGCGGTTATATCTGGTATAATGGGTTCACAATTCGTGACAATGGGGAAATATCTATTGGATATGATATGGTTACTACAATCGAACATGCCTTTACCATCAACTTTACAAATCATTGGTGTATCGGGTATTGCTCTAATGGCGTTGCCTCTACAGGTCATCTTTCTAAACAAGGCATTGGAGAAATTTAATGCTACTCATGCCGTGGCAATATTCCAATGTACATGGTGCATCTTAAATGTTACACAAGGTATTGTTATATTTGGTGATATGGCCACAGTATCGACGGCTGAATATATTATATTTATGGGAGGATTTGGCATGGCCGTAATTGGTGTTATTGCCTTGTCTAAACAAATTGGAGCTGAACCTCTTGCATGTTCCGACCGCAATCCATCATCGACTTCCCTTTAATATGGTGATACAGACGGTCCGGGTGTTCAGCATTGGGAAAGCTACTCTCCAATAAATCACCAGCCTTAAGCGCTCCTATTACAATCTCAGAACAATACCATCGAGGTGACATGCCAAAATATGTGTAGAACATAGGCTTCGGTGCGAACATACCAGCCCAGTACGTAAAATAACCTATATGATTAAAGCCTTCGCCAACGTGCGAATTACAGAAATTCTTCATCGTTTTAAACTGTTTCTCTGTACACTCCATTGACCTAAATTCCCATTCCTTACGACTGAAACGCTTCTTGTTCATATGTACTGTGCCAGAATATACGATAGAACACGCGTCGCCGTATACTTCGGTTTGATTGCGTAGAGAGTTATTTTTAGGTACGAAAAGAAGTTCGGCGTGGATATAGGGAGCTCCATTACGTGGAGCACGAGGAGCAACGATAGCAGCGGCTGTATTTAACCACGATTCTTGCAATACGGAGCTATCACTGCGTACAAAGCATACCATAACTTGTCTCTTACTAGGCATAAATATAATATATATTATTATCCTTTTATACTTTCTTACATTCAATCATCGCTCTCAGAATCTTCCGCCCATGCGGCCGATACAGGCTTTGATACTCTGTCTATTTTTGAAATAATAGTCGCCAAGTCATCCGCATCGTCATCCGAAGTAGAGGATGCAAACCCACCGCTGGCACTGGTGCTCGTGGCCCAGGCAGCTTTCTCCACACTCTCGTCTCCTGAAGAGCTAGATGCCCAAGTAGGAACCATCTGCTCAACATCGGACAACGCTTTAAGCATTTGCTCGTCGCTGCTACTACTAGAAGCTGCCCAAGCTGCTACGGTTTCCTGTGCCCATGAGGATGTCCATCCACCTTTCTCTTCCTCCTCTTCCTCTTCCAACAAGTCCGTGTCACCTTCTGTACCGCTTGTTAACGCAAAGGTTGCTGGCATACTCTTAGCCATCATTAAAGAAGAACGTACCGGAGCCGTAATATTAATAGCTTTTTGTGGTACCATGTTACCAATCAATGACTCAGATACTTTAATATATCCTTGCGCTTGGTTGTTTACCGGGTTAACTTTCGCAGCACAGTGAGGAACTTTAATCGATGCCAAGTCACCAACGTCGATATTGGCATACCGCGCCACACCACCGTTATCTTGGTAACGTATAGTAATGACTTGGTTTTGAATAACATCACCATTGGAATTCAACATCTGCCCTGGTACACCAGACGGTGTTACCAGCACAACCTCACCCATGATACGGTCTATTTCGTACGTGTTCTTATCATCAGCCAACGCACGACTGTTACCACCCGGTGCGTTTAGTTTTACCAACGCAGCCTCGAGGAATGCTTGGTTATTGATTTGACCAGTAACCTTGTGCATCGACAACGAGTTAACAGGTTTAAACTCTGCTCGAAATAAAACATCTGGAGGCGCTCCAAACGTAGGTGGATTACTAGCATTGTCGTATTTGGTGTAGTTGGCCTCGTTCAAGGCGGATAATCCCTTTTGCAAGTCTAAGCTAGACGTACTTCCAACATATAGTTCGAGTTCATCAGACTTCTTTGTTGTCAACCCACCGACCGTTACATCTTCTACCAACATCTTGTGATAAAGAGCCACGTATTGAGATTTACGTAAACCATTCTCAATGGTGTTGCTATCTTCATTTATTTCTTTAACAGCCCTGAGAGCAGCGTTTGAGCTTTCCTCTAGGGCTTGTACATCCTCAGGTTTTATGTTCTCAGTGTTACCGTCGTAATCCGTGAGGTCGTAGAGGCCATTTGCGAACCCCATTACTGTCGCTTTGCTATAGATATTCTTCTTTAGAAACATAACCTTCGTACCATTGCTAAACCTTGGTAAGACACTTTCTTTATTGACCTTGATGGTATCGTTACCCGAAACAATACGAATAGTATCGTCATGGTTCGCTTGGTATACAGAGGCTTTGTATTCTTTATAACGGCCATCGTCCTTGTAGAGAACGACAGACTCCTCATCTTTAGAGTAAGGGTTGACGATGCCTATGTCTGCGAATAGAACATTGCGCACCACACCGGTAAGCTCGTCCGAAGAGATTCTAATATCCGCCAACACGACAGCCTTCATACCTCCGCCGTTCTTAAACTCGCCAAAGTTAAAGTGACCATTCTCCTTACGTTTGCGGTCCAATTCATTGCTCTGGGTAATAATAGCATCGGTAAGAGTCTTGATTCTGAGAACATCCGGCGTTGCTTTAGCTGCTTCGGTATCTCTGTCATTGTTCAATGTGGCTATCTGGTCTTCCAAATTCTTCTCCTTGATTGCGCTGTAGGTGGTGTTTAGATTACCAATATGCATACTTTCTATGCGTCCGGTAAGACCTACGAGAGCTTCAGGGTCTTTAAGCTCGATAACATCGTCACCGTTGGTATCTTTCTCTACTTTAAAGGCGCTAGAAAGAGTTCTCAACCGGTTACGAACTCCGCCAATGGCACCGAACTTGGTTGTGATTCTACCCTCATCTGTGCTCTTTTTATTTAACACGAAGTGGCAGTATGACCCTGGTTTGGGTAGCGTCTCGTAGAACTCGAGAACCGATACTTGTTCGACGGCACCGTCTACTTCCTGGTCACCGACATCACGTCTTCCAATATAGACAATACTCTTGTCCTGGTCGCTAGATGTGTTTGCTTTGGTCAATCGAAACAAGTTTGTGCTAGCCACAAGCGACCCGCCTGCCTGACCCTTGACATGTATGTTATCTGTCAACACTGGCTGGACATTTTTGCGTTGAGCAAGAGCTCTGATGGAAGGCGTGTTCTTGTCTGTGTATCGGTATAACACGACATCTTCGTCCGCTTGAGTGGAATCATCAGGGTTTAACTCAGACCACATAAGTTCCAAACGGTCTCCTTTGGTACCAGTTGGGTCGTATGCTAGATACTGACCGAAAGGACTAGATTTGATATCTTCTGCTTCTTTCCAGTAATACCCTCCTCCGAACCGTAAGTCGGCTGGAGCGATGCGGTTGTCGAGCGGCAACGTTGCATTCTTCGCGTTGATAGCTATATTACCCGATATGATATCTTTCTCCAACTCTAGGATATCACCTTGAGTGGATTGGGCCAGAATCTTTACGCGCTTCTCTAGTCTCGCCGCTGCTTCTTGTGCTGCCGTTTCTGCTGCTCGCAATGTTATACGGAACTGTTTGTTTAACGAATCCAACGCTTTCTCCGCGTCAGTAATCTTCTTGTCCAAGTCATCCTCACGTCGCTGGATACCAGCTGCTACTTGTTCATTGTACGTCTTGTTGGCCGTTTGCAATTTCGTCTCCAAGTCTTCGATGGCTTGTTCCTTGGTGCCTAGTTCTGCATTCTTTGTGGCCATCATACTTTTCAAACGCGCCATTTCTTGCTGTTGTCCTTGGTCCAGAGTACCTACGCTAACGGAAATCGTTTCCAACGCATCAATCTTAGATTGTAGTAGCGATATATCTTGTTGTAGCTGGGCCAAGGCTAGTTCCTCCGTCTTGATGTTCTGTGACAGATTGACCAATTCGAGAGCAGTGGCTTTGGCTGCTGTGTCGGTTGCTCGCACGTTAGCAACCTCAACATCTCTGTTCGCTTGGAGCGTGGCACGGGCATTCTGCGCAGCGTCCAACTGAGCCCTGAGAGCAGCTTCTTGCTTCTCAAACTTTTCTCGTTCTTCCTTCTCTTTCTGCTTCTGAGATTGTAAGAGAGCTGCGGCACGGCTTGACTTCAACGAGAAGTTAATCTTGCCAGCAATATTACGAGAATTAAAGTCGTTGATACGCTGTTCATCAGGAGTTAAATCACGCGGGTTCTTGGCATCGTTAAACTTGGTAGCCATTCTGCCCTGTTCATTCTTCCATGCGGTAAACCCGATAGATGGTGTTTCCCCGGACACATCGACTGTGCCCAAAGGTGAAGCGGAGTAGTTGTGTGCTCTCAA
>MDSX01029367.1_pt1 | contig 10210 bp, 12 predicted proteins | sample 811141 | NCBI WGS metagenome assembly MDSX01 (sample SAMN05326642, study PRJNA326480) | marine metagenome | isolation source: seawater | place: Atlantic Ocean: South East | collected 2010
ATACCTAAGTTATTGAAAATAATGGCGCACTGGGTATTTAGTTCTACTCCTTATCCGTGCGCTGAATTACTGCTAAATTTCTGTTTTTATTAGATACAACATAGCGCAGTTCATCACAATAAGGCGTTTTCTGGTCAGTAACTGACTGGGGCCAGTGCCATGGGGGTATACCGGAGTACTGAACTTATCCATGACTTTAGATTGGGGTTTAGCAATCGTCAACTTGGTACATCTACCCTAATAAACGATCTTGACTGTTTTATCTGACCATTTGTACTTGCTTGGTGGCACTCATAGAATGTTACGGGTCCAGTAGGAAGAAAGTTTTGCCACGGCTATGGGTATAGATGATCGCCGTATAAATTCTCTCACTTTAGCCACTTGTGTCTTCTCCGCAGCAAAAAACAAATAGCATCCTGACATCAAGTTGATGCGGTCCTTTAATGTATCAAATAATCTAGTCTCATCTTCCATTTCAATTAATTCAACCGAGGCTGTACTACCGGTTGGAAGCTTTTGTAAATCTTCTGGATTACGTACGGCTATCGTAGCCCAAATTTCAGTATTAACGTCAACATTGTCTATTATTCTCATTATAGCAGGCATTGCCGTCTCATCACCAAAAAGAAACATTTTCTCAGCTTTTGGCATCTTACTGCCACTAGGCCCGTTAATAGCGATTTGGTCTCCAATCTCTACCTTGCCTAACCATTCTGTCACTCGGCCACCCTCATGCAAAGCAATATCAACATCAATCCAATCCGCATCAATACTAATTCTCCGAACAGTAAAAACTGGCCTATGCCATTGAGAAATCCCACCTGGCCAAAATGTTAATCCGTTCTGGTCTAATGAAGGCCATTCTGCACCTTTAGGCCCAAACAAAAATCTGAAATGCAGCCCAGCACTCGGGTGTTGAAAACTTTCAAAATCCCCTCTTAGCCTAAGCCGCGCGAAATTCTTTGATATGTTTTTTAAAGAAAGAACATCGCACCGAGTTTGATTCATTGGGATTGATAGGCGTGTCGAACCCCAATGTATTTCCGCATCCAATCCTAATTTGGAGATACGGTCAGAATAGAGCTCCTTGAATAGTTGAAGCTCTGATTTTGTCGAGGACGAAAAGCGTATTTTAGTAAAATTTTTATTACCGGTGAAGGTTACTTCGCCCAGAGGGGCGGTTATAATAGTTTTTGTATTTGACCTTTTAACGGTAAAACCACTTTGCTCAGCTATAGCTGCCAGTGGTGCACTTATTGTAATAAGACCAGCTTGAATTTCTGCGAAATGTACTTCCATGACTAAAGCCTGCTAAAAACATGTGCTGTTCGCTTAAACAAGCGTTTTAATGATAAGAGAGCAACTTGAACAATAGAAATTGTAGTAATCAAAATTAGAAATCCCATCTTTGTCACTGAAAAAACATAGCTGAGAAAATCCTAGCAATATCAGTCAATCAAAGCTCAATAAATAAATCAAGGTAGAATTTTTGAAATACTCGTTAAGACTCTTTTTGTTTTTTAAGGTTTCAAATGGGTTCCAAAAATAATGAAAAATCTTTCGATAACCAATTACTTTAAACGTCCGCTAAAAAATTTAGTAACCAAGAGCTCTTATAACTTCTTCAGCCCATATATCCCAGCCATCGACCCCGTTGTCACATTCGTGCCTATTAAAAACACAAGTTGCACCAAGTTCAGAAAAACGCTGGTCAATTTTCTTTCCTGCCCCACAAAAATTAAAGTACATTTTGTCACCAAGAGCACAAACACTATACTTCATTTTTGACAGATCAATATCTACCTTTTCAATAGCTGCCCAAAACTCCTCTCCCATCATTGGCACATCGCCGTCGCCCGTTGAACTTATTACAACCATTACCCGCTCCATATCTTGCAACGACACAAGAGAAACTTCGTCCATCTCGCTTAGTTCTGTATCAATACCTTTATTTTTAGCGGTTACTTCTACATCCTCTGCCACTGCCATTGCTGTTCCCATTTCTGAAGCATAGATAATGTTAAGTTTTGTCATAAACTTTAGTCCCTTAATGTTTTAACTTTTTTATCAGTATTATTTTACCAAACTTTTGCCCCAGCTTATTAGGTTCCAAACACGTTCATGGAAATAAAAAACAACGGTGTTAAATAAAAGTTGTATAATGGCAATTGTACTACTTGCTGAAATATCACCGATAATAAGAAGACTTATGCAAAAGGTACAAAAAGTCCCTGTTACTCTCCATGATAAAGTTTTAACGATGCTCCTGAGTTTTGTTTCCAAAATATCAATCTTTCAAATAAATTTAAATTGAAGCTAGTCTTTGATATTTAAGTTGCCTGGGGAATATTGTTGACCATTGTACGCGGGATACTGCCCATCCTCTACACCAAAGTTGCAAGAACCAACAGCTAGTAAGAATGCAAGTGACGCATAAACCCCATATTTTGTCCATTTAACAAAACCTTCAAATCCAGCTTCTGCTTGTTCTAGGGCTTGTTTTCTTACCTCGTTAATATCATTTTCAGCCATAATTTTTCTCCATGGAGTTACTTAAAGTTTGGCTGGAATTATTTGAGCTTAATTAGGAAGCTCACCCTGGCTCAAATATCCAAAATAAATTGGACGAATTCGGTTTTTAAAGTGGAGTGTTCAAACTTTGATTATGCAAGGTTTCAGGAATTTGAAACCTTGCTGACTGCTCAAAAGTATTTATTTTTTGTATTTGCTGGCCTCCTCTGAACCGCTCGTAGCACTACCTTTGCTATACGAGTGAGCACCTGTTCCAGCTAACTCACCACCTTGGACGATTAGATATTCGGACCGGATAGGTTTTTTATCAAAGAAACATTCTAAAATTTCACGGGTACCTGCCGCATAACGTGCTTGTGCTGATAAAGATGTTCCTGAAGTGTGAGGCGTCATTCCGTGATTTGGCATTGTTCGCCAGATATGATCGTTTGGTGCTGGTTGAGGGAACCAAACGTCTCCTGCGTATCCACTCAGTTGTCCACTTTCTAATCCATCGGCGATTGCTTCCCTATTACAAATTTTACCGCGTGCAGTATTTATAATGTAAGCTCCTTTTTTCATCTTGGAGATCATTTCGGCATCAAATAAATTTTCCGTCTCAGGATGCAATGGACAGTTTATTGTGACAACATCACAAACCGCAACCATTGACTCAACAGTTTCGTGGAAGGTTAAATTGAGTTCTTTTTCAACTTCCACAGAAAGTCTATGTCGGTCAAAGTAATGCAAATTTACCTCGAATGGTTTCATTCTTCTTAATGCTGCCAAACCAATTCGACCAGCCGCCACAGTTCCTATATGCATGCCTTCTACGTCATAAGAACGCTTAACGGCGTCAGCTATATTCCAACCACCTGATTTAGCTATAGCATGCTGCGTATGATAGTCACGCACCATTGACAGAATCATCATAACGATATGTTCAGAAACGGAGATCGAATTACAAAATGTTACCTCAACGACATCAATATTGTGATCCATAGCCGCTTGCAGATCGACGTGATCAGAACCTATTCCAGCAGTAATAGCAATTTTAAGATTTTTTGCCTTCTGCATCTTTTCACGGGTTAAATAGTATGGCCAAAATGGTTGCGAAATTACAACATCGGCGTCCACGAGTTCTTTGTCGGCCTCCGAATTATCACCATCCTTGTTGGATGTTACCACCAATGTATGTCCAGCTTCCTCAAGAAACTTCCGAAGCCCTAGCTCACCAGACACACATCCTAAAAGTTCACCTGGGGTAAAATCAATATCATTGGGGGTCGGAAGAGACATACCATCTGCATATTTTTCAATTTTTGGGAGATTATCAAGAGCATATGAATTTGGCATGCCGCCGGTAGGGTCGTCGTATAATACGCATAAAATTTTCATTCAAATTTATCCTTTCTGAATGCTAATAGGTAAAAAAACCTGCTCGCGGTCAGAATCGGATAGCTTGCTGAAAATAGTGTTGCAAAGATTTGCTATTCAATCCAATAAAATTTTTAAAAGTAGCTATTCAAAACCGTTATAGCTGCTTATCCATTAGTTCCCTTAGCTCCAAAGCGATTGGTCTCAACGCAGATTGATCATTAAAAAATAATCCAATTTTTTCAACAGCTACGGGTTCTGTCAAATCTAATATTATTAAAGAAGTCATCTCAGTAAAGTAATTTGCCAAACTAAAAGGTAATATTGTCGCTGTGTTACCAGCAGTTACTTGTGCCATAACCGCAGATAAATCATTTGCTTCAACAACAACCTTTGGATTTATTTTTGCTTTTGCGAAAATATCATGAATTCGCTGTCTAATATGGCTATCATTTGTGAACAAACATAGTGGCAGCCGTGCGGCAGCCTCCCAAGTAACGTGACTGCTACTTAAATCTGCAAGAGTTCGAGGAGCAATAAGTACATAGTGCTCTTCGTATAAAAAATCAGCTAAATGATCATTTGAATCATTAATAGGTATCAAACCAGCGTCTAGCGTACACTTTTCTAATTTTTTTAGAATTTCATCACTTGTAAATGAGTGTATTTCTATTGAAAGGATTGGATTTTTTCTTCTTAGTTTAGCTGATATTTTAGTCGCAAATGGCAATGCGGTGGGTATTATGCCCAACACTAATCTTCCATCTATAATGTTTCTTAAAGCTTGGATCTCTTGTCGCATGCTTTCTGAATCTGCTAGTAATTTATGTGCCCAGTTAAGGACGAGGTCACCCTCACGGGTAAAACCTCTAAAACTATTACCGCGAATTACCAGTGGCGCTTGGGTAATTTTTTCCATTTTCTTTAATCTAGACGATAATGCTGGCTGTGATAGCTTGCAATGTGACGCTGCTTTTCCAAAGTTCTTATGTTGCGACAGGGCTACTATTAGTTCAAGATCTTTGAGAGATAACATTATTATGCAACTCCACAACTGGTGTATAATCTATCTGAGTTTTTAATCGCTGCTTTATATGCAAAATACATACTTTCAACCATTAGAGGACCTCAAATGCTGATGTTATTAGGTTTTTTATGGGGGCTGGCTATCAGATTGTGCTGCGCGAGCGGGTTGCGTGTCGTAGCACATCTACCAACTTCATTCGTACGCATAGCGGCTCCTGTAGTCAAGCCCAACAAATACATACCAATTTTATATTATGTTTAATACTTCTGGACACTGATCACTTTTGCAGTACTGTCCTAAAAGGTAAGCAAGCAAAGAATTTAGCAAACGCTCGTTAGCGACTGTCTCGATTTGAGTATGGCTTTAGTTGGGGCCTAACTTTAAATTTGGACTATTTAATTTTATTTTTAACAATTTAAGAAATTTTTATGCATAACATTTTGACCAAATTTAGAGGTCAAGCTGAGGATTTACCACCGCCCCCAAAACTTAAAATTGTAGTTGTTTCATTTTTTGGTGCTTTTCTTGCTGGATCTACTTTAGGTTTATTAGCTTTCTCCCTTGAGTATTCCATTATTATGGGATCATTTGGTGCCTCCATATTTTTAGTTATGGCAGCTCCAGGCTCGCCTTTTGCACAACCAAGAAATGTTATTATCGGCCATTTTTTGGCCTCTTTAATTGGATTGTCATGTTTATATTTAATTGGCAATATATGGTGGAGTATGGCACTTGCTTTAGCAATTACCACGGTTGTGATGCTTATTCTGAGAGTTTCACATCCACCAGCTTGTTCAAATCCGATAGCTATTTTTATTATTACTCCAGAATGGGGATTCCTTTGGGCTCCTACATTACTTGGTGCTTTTTTAGTCACAGTAATAGCATTAATTTACATTAACTTAGCATCGGATAGTGTGTATCCAAAGTATTGGTAAAATGTTTTTGAATTGGATGGGTCTTTTATCTAAGAAACAATTCAAAAATATAAAGAGTAACTAACTCTACTCACCAATTTAAGTTTTTACACTTGCCCCTCCAGCAAATGGAAGTTTTGAGCCCTCTTTCACCAACACTGCAGCTTATTCAAAAGTCAGGAAAATGGCGCACCGGGTAGATGGCTCTACTCCTTATCCCTGCTTTGTAAACCTTGGGTAATGATCATAGCTAATTTGATTACCTGAATGGGATGTTGGAATATTGAAGCCAATATGAACAGCTGGCAACTCAGGCGAGCGCTGCAAATGCACTGACTTTCGGCTAGGGGCTTGTCAAAGCCGATTTCGAGTGACAAATTTATCAATATTGATTTTTTTTACCAATGTTCTCGTAGTAGGCTACGAAAAAACCCGACCCAATAATAAGGGCACCACCGAGAACTGACCAAAAATCTGGACTGACGTCTAGTACCATCTTGTCAAAAACTACTACGAATAGAACAGTAGAATAGATATATGGAGCAACTACACTGGCATCCGTAATTTGCATTGCAACTAAAAATAGTATTTGGCCCACAACCATTATAAAGCCAACGCTAGCCAACGCTATCCATTGAAATCCAGTTGGCAAAATTGCTATTTTTAACAGTGGTATTGTTGCAATGATTGATCCAATGAAATTATTAATGAAGAGTATCTGATATAAATTCTCCCTGTTACTTAGCAATTTAATCATAATGATTTCTATACCAAATGCAGCTGCCCCTAAAAGACATAGAAGAGCAATTGGATCAAAATGCCACCCTTCTGGCCGCAATAATACGAGTGCGCCAGTAAATGCAACCCCAACAGCTGCCCAACGACACATTCCAACTTTTTCACTAAGAAAAATAACAGCAAAAATCATAGCAAAGATTGGATTCATGAATATCAATGCAACGGCATCAGATGTTGGTATGTACGTGATGCTGGAAAACATTATGGCAACGCCAAACCAACCAGAAAAACATCTTATGATGTGTAGTCTAAAGTTTGGGCGGGAAAAGTTTTTTTGACCCGAAAAAGCTATAAGCAAAAGAACAGTTATTAACCCAAAAGCAAATCTTGCATGCGTAATTTGTAAGGGATGAATTGCATCACCCATAAAGCCACTACTGAGTAGTTTAGAAACAAAAGTACTCAAACCAAAAAAAAATGATGCTGCTAATGCTAAAAAAAATGGTCTATATTTTGAAATGTATCGGGACAAACTTCCTCCCAGAATTGCTCTGAATATGCTAAACCCGAAAGTGGCCTTCCTAACTTTTCGGGTTTTTATTTGGTGAACTACCAATATATCCGGTAACTAATTCCGCCCCAAATGACTACAATAAAAACCCAAGTTAGGATCTCTCGAAGCTCGACTGCCTCTTTTTCTTTTCTTGCTCAGTTATCTTTCCATAAAAGTCATAGAGTAGAGCTTTAATTTTACACCCATAACAGTATATGCCTCTTGAACTTGTGGCTTATGGATAAACGAGACAAATGATTGAAAGTTGTTTAAATCGCAAAGCATTATAAAACTACTTTCTGTTTCTCGCACCAATGAAAACTCTGATATAAAATCATTAGCCTCACCTGCGAGGTCAGCCCTAATACTCGCTTCTATTTCTTCCCAGTTGCACTCAAATGTGCCACGGATACAAGTGTTCAAGGTTTTATCTCCTTTATTAATCTCTCTTTCACCTATCCAGTTTAGCTAAAGCTTCCGTTGGGTTGCGAGTAATACGGCTAACTGCAAACTTATTTAAACCAATGTCTCTGGTAATCTGATTTACTCCAGTGCCACTGTCAAACATTTTCATAATCTAATGGATTTGCCGTAATCAATATTTTTAATTTCATCATCATAATAAATTTTGGGCATAATATTTATCACCGCTTTAGTGCTTTAGGCAGCATGCCAAGGCGCGCAAGTCAGTGTTAAAATGGGCTCGATAGATCTAAAAATTAATGATTGTCATTTCAAGTCTTTTTGAGCGCAAACGAATAATCCCTTCAATGCAGAATACTATTCCAGTCTTTCAAAAAGTAAGGCTAAACGTCCAACGTTGTTGTTACTGTTGTTTGGCCAGTTGCAAGGGTATATGTTAGTTTCAACGAAGGAGAACCAAATGAGTCCTGTAATAGATCTTTCAAATAAGGAGTGTCTGTTGGAACGAATCTATTGGGCTGCTCAACTTTCGGCACCTAATATTTCCACCCTACGTGCAAAAGCTGAAGGTCAAAATGAGAAAATTTAAATGATGTTAGACAGTGGCTTTAATATTAATGATACAGGCAAGAAGCGTTCGACAGATTATAGTCTGAAATTGGACTATTACCCGAATGAGTGATGAAGAAGATACTGAATTAGATTTCACGGATCCTTTAGGGGAATGTCAAATTGACGATGCCACTACGACAGTTCTTTGAGTACTACCGACCTTGGAAAGCTTTGTTCTTTCTCGATTTTGGCTGCGCCGTGGTTTCGGGGTTGCTTGAGTTGGTCTTCCCACTTGCGATTAAAGGGTTCATTGATGTGTTGCTGCCCAGCGGCAATCTGGCACTGACACTATGGGCTGCAGTTGGATTGCTAGTCATTTACCTAGTAAACGCGAGTCTGATGGTGATTGTGATTTACTGGGGCCACAAGCTGGGCATCAATATCGAGACAGAGATGCGTCGCCGCGCTTTCGCTCATTTGCAACGCCTATCGTTTGGTTATTTCGACAAAGTTCGCACTGGTAAACTAGTGGCGCGTGTCACGCGCGATCTGGAGGAAATTGGCGAGGTTGCGCACCACGGCCCTGAAGATCTGTTTATTGCTGTTATGACTTTCGTTGGCGCCTTCGTATTAATGGCCACTATCAACCTCAAACTGGCGCTTATCACAGCGGTGATTGTACCTACGTGCGTTGCGATTGTTATAATCTTTGGCGGGCGGATGACACGAACATGGCGGGCGATCTATGCACGGGTTGCTGATTTTAACGTACGACTCGAGGAAAACATCGGCGGTATTCGGGTGGTGCAGGCCTTTGCCAACGAGGAGCACGAGAAGACGCTTTTTGAGCACGACAACAGCCGCTACCGGGCAACTAAGCTGTCAGCCTACAAGCTGATGGCGGGATCATCCGCGCTGAACTATGTGGGAATGCGCCTGGTTCAGGTGGTGATCATGCTGACCGGTGCGGCCTTTGTACTGGACGGGTCGCTTACTACCGGTGGGTTCGTAGCGTTTCTGTTATTGGTTACCGTTTTCTTTCGTCCGCTCGACAAGATTGCGGCCGTGATCGAAACCTATCCACGTGGAATAGCAGGTTTCCGCCGCTACTTGGAACTGTTGGAGACCGAGCCAGACGTAACGGATGCGCCGGGCGCGGTGCAGGCACCAACTTTCAAAGGGGCGATCACATTCAATGCCGTGACTTTTGGCTATGGGCATGGACAGGGCGTGCTGAAGGGTATTACACTCGCAGTGCAGCCAGGTGAAAAGATGGCTTTTGTTGGTCAGTCGGGCGCGGGCAAGACGACGCTTATGGCGCTGGTGCCTAGATTTTATAATCCAAAATCGGGTGAGATAACCATCGACGGATTGAATATTTCTAAAATGACACTCAAATCTCTGCGCGACCAGATCGGCGTCGTCAGTCAAGACGTTTTTCTGTTTGGCGGTACCCTACGGGAAAATATTGCCTACGGACGGTTGAGTGCAGATGAGACGGCGATATTGGATGCAGCAAAAAAAGCCCAACTATCCAAGATGATTGCTGAACTACCTGCGGGACTAGATACTGTCGTCGGAGAACGTGGAGTGAGCTTGTCAGGTGGGCAAAAACAACGGGTCGCGATTGCTCGCATATTCCTGAAAAACCCACCAATACTTATTCTGGATGAGGCAACATCAGCACTGGATACGCATACAGAGCGACAAATACAGACGGCCCTTGATGCGTTATCCGTCGATCGTACAACCTTGGTAATTGCGCATCGGCTTGATACTATCCGCAATGCAGATCGGATCGCGGTGATGCAAGATGGTATGATTGTCGAAGCTGGAACACATAACGAATTGAGCCAAACCTTGGGTCATTATGCTCGTTTGGCGGCCGTTTGACCCATCAAAGTCCATACTATCTGGGGCTCAAAGGGAAGACTTATTACTTCTCGAGAAGGATGCCTTATAAATTGTTACCCTTCCTCGTTAAAGAAGAGAGATAATATTGTAGGCAATGTGGGCAAATCCGAAAAGTTTTCCAAAATGCCCGCATTGCCTACACTAACTACATTGGCTAGCTACCTTTTTAAATTTTTGTAGCTTGGGGCAGTATAAAAA
>MDSX01033846.1_pt1 | contig 10210 bp, 9 predicted proteins | sample 811141 | NCBI WGS metagenome assembly MDSX01 (sample SAMN05326642, study PRJNA326480) | marine metagenome | isolation source: seawater | place: Atlantic Ocean: South East | collected 2010
GTTTTTAGGCATTACAGGACTTGGAAAAATAATAATTGAAAAAATTCCAAACGCATTAAAATCTGGAATAATTTTAGGAGCTGCAATAGCAGCCTTCTATCAAATATTTTTTAGTGAATTTGATAGATATATTGGTGGCACTCCAATTGCTACATTTACAATCTTGATTATATGCACTGTAACAACATTTTCTGAGCCTTTTAAAAGGATGGCTGAAAATAATAAGATTCTAAATATTATTGGATCACTTGGATTGCTTCCAGGTTTTATTATTGCAGCGATTGTTGGTTACCTCTGTGGCGAAATTAATTTTAATTTTGAAAATGGTTTTATTGTTCCTCCAATGGGTGAGGTATTTGATAAGACGTCTCCACTTTCAATTGGTTTTCCAGAGTGGTCATACTTTTTAGAAGTATTACCTTTAGTATGTATTGGATATTTACTTTTATTTGGTGATTTTGTAACAGGAAATGAAATAATTAAGGATGCTCAAAAGCAAAGGCCTGATGAGGAAGTTAATATTGATATAAATAGAGCTCATAACAGTGTTGGTATAAGAAATCTTATTGGTACTATTGTTAATCCTTTCTTTCCAACCCAAGGAGCCCTTTGGACGGGTGTTCATGTAATAATTGTTCAAAGATGGCAACAAGGTAAGAATGTAATGGGTTCTTTATATGATGGAATTGGTTCATATTATTTAATGGGAATACCTTTACTATTTTTCTTTGGCCCATTTATAGACTTAATGAGACCATTAATGATCTTAGCTTTAGCAGTGACGCTAATATTAACAGGTATAGCTTGCTCATATGTGGCAATTTCTCTAGTTAAAAAGAATTCAGAGATTGCGATTGCTATTATTACTGGTTTCTTTGTTGCTTTTGCAGAGTTTGAGGTAAATGGTCAGATGGTTGCAGCTCCATGGATAGGAATCGTAGTGGGTTTATTACTTTGTATATTATTAGTTGATAACAGAAAACACGAGTAAGAATTTGACTAATTTTGCTTTAGAAATTAATAATCTAAAAAAAACCTATTCAGGCGGTACTATAGCTCTTAAGGGCATTTCTTTAAAAGTGCAGGAAGGGGATTTTTATGCATTGCTAGGTCCTAATGGTGCTGGAAAGTCATCAACAATTGGCATTATCGGAACTCTTGTTACGAAAACATCAGGTAGTGTAAAGATTTTTGATATTGATATCGATAAAAATGTTGCATTAGCAAAGTCTATGTTGGGTGTTGTTTCACAAGAAATTAACTTTTCTCAATTCGAAAAAGTTATAGATATAGTTACAACCCAAGCAGGCTTTTATGGAATAAAAAAATCTATAGCAAAACCCAAAGTTGAAACAATGTTAAAAAAACTTGGCTTATGGGACAAAAGAAATGATCAAGCTAGAACATTGTCTGGAGGATATAAAAGAAGGCTAATGATCGCAAAAGCTTTAATTCATGAACCAAAACTACTAATCTTAGATGAACCTACAGCTGGTGTGGACATTGAGCTAAGAAGAGATATGTGGCGTTTTTTAAAAGAAATTAATGATAAGGGAACAACAATAATTCTAACTACACATTATCTAGAAGAGGCTGAACAATTATGCAGGAATATAGGAATAATTGATCAAGGCGAAATTGTTGTTGATACAAGTATGAAAGATTTACTTAGAAAACTAGATGTACAAGGATTTGTTCTTGACCTAGAAGAACCATTAGATAATGAGCCAGTGGTTGAGGGCTTTGATCTTAAAGTTGAAGATCCGTTAACTCTTGTAACAGCCGTTAACAAAGATAAGTCTATAAATAGCCTTTTTGAACAGCTAAATAAACTAGGAATAAAGGTTAAATCCTTGAGGAATCAATCTAACAGACTTGAAGAATTATTCATTGAAATGATAAAAAAATAATGAAAAATATAAATATAAAAGTAACCTTATGGACTTTAGCCTCAAAAGAAGTTCGGAGATTTCTTCGTATATGGGTTCAAACATTAGTTCCACCAGCAATTACAATGTCATTATATTTTGTAATATTCGGATCTTTAATTGGACCAAACATTAAACCAGAAGTAACAGATGGCTTTGCATATGTTCAATATATGATTCCTGGCTTGATTATGATGTCAGTCATTACAAATTCGTACGCAAATGTAGTCTCTTCTTTCTATTCTGTAAAATTTCAAAAATCAATTGAAGAGTTATTGATTTCTCCAATGCCTAATTGGACAATACTATTGGGATTTATTATCGGTGGAGTCTGTAGAGGAGTATTGGTTGGGCTTATTGTTTTTGTAGTAAGTTTATTTTTTTACCCAGATTTCACAATAGCTAGTCCCTTGCTTACAGTATCTGTTCTTTTATTGACGTCAATTTTATTTTCATTAATGGGTTTTATAAATGCGATATTCGCAGACAGCTTTGATGATATTTCGGTAATCCCAACTTTTGTTCTCACTCCATTAATATATTTAGGTGGAGTTTTTTATTCGATTAATATGCTATCACCAACTTTACAATCAATCTCAAAAGCTAACCCAATGTTATATGTTGTTAATACGTTTAGAGAGGGAATGCTGGGGGTAAGTGATGTTTCTGTATCATTTTCAATGGGAATGATATGCGTATTTATTTTTATCCTAACCGTATCTTGCCTTTATTTGTTAAATAAAGGAATTGGAATTAGAGAATGAAGACTAAATTTCTTGGAAAAAATATAACAAATAAAAGTATTCGAGGAAAACACTTACTCGATAAAATAAAAAGAGATGAATCTTTAATCAAATATGGTCACGATATATGGAATGTTTATGATTTTCTTTATCTAGATGATATGAAAATGCCTAAGTTAAGGATATTAGAAATTATAATACCAGCATCATCTTTATTTATAGTGGAATCAAAATCCATGAAGTTATATTTAAATGAATTTTATAAAAAATCATTTAAGAAAGATGCAGACATCTTAAAAACAATAAAAAAAGATATCGAAGAAATCACTTCATCATTAATTCAGATAAGATTTATTAAACAATTCTCTAAAGAACCAGAATTATTATGTTTGAATAAGTCTAGGTCTGTTAAGACAAAACCAAATACTATATTGAAATTCAATGGGTTTAGGTCTATATGCCCAGTAACTTCACAACCAGATCTTGCAAATATATATATTTATTCTAATAAAGCCTTGTCTGCAGATTGGTTAAAAAAATACCTTATTTCATACCAAAATAAAGGTGACTTCCATGAGCAATGTGTAGAAAGTATTTTTTCAGATATTTTTAATAAATTTGATTGCTCACAATTGGAGGTTTGTGGTCGTTTTCAAAGAAGGGGAGGTATTGATATCAACCCATTTAGAGGAACCACTAAAAAATTTCTAAATCAAAATTTCAGAGAATTTAATCAATAATGGCGGAGAGAGGGAGATTCGAACTCCCGGTACCTTTCGGTACACATCCTTTCCAAGGATGCACAATAGACCACTCTGACACCTCTCCTAATTGCATATTATACTTATTCTAAAAAACTTGTTTCATAATATTTTTGTCTGTATTATCTTTCTATGACTTCTAAATATTCAAAAGATTTGGCAAACATTCTTCAAATGTTAAGAAATATCGAAGAAGATCTTAACCTTATCAACTATACAGAAACTGAAAAAAAAATTTATTACACAATAGCTTGCAAAAATGCAGATAACTATAATTGTCGTATTTCTGATGTTATTAATGAGTCTGGTTTCTCTAGATCTACCGTATATAAAACAATTAAAAAATTTGAATACTCAGGTCTTATAAAAATGTATCAATCTTCGACTGATAAAAGGGAGTTCAATCTAGTATTAATCTAGTCTAACGTAACTACTAGTTGTTATAACTTATTATGGCCCATACTCTTAAAGTAACAATTACAGTCTTTGTTTTTTCAATGTTTTGTTATGCGGTCTGGTATCCACTACAAGTAATAGATCTTGCAAACTTAAATCCAAATCGTGAATGGTTAGGAAGTTTATGTTATTTACCACATGGTGCAAGAGTGTTGATGTTTTGTTTTTTTAGATATTATTCTTTACCAGGCTTATACCTTGCTGAAATCTCAGGACCAATATTAATAAATGATTTAGATTACATGGATGGATGGTCTATTGCTTCAATCGGTTCATTGTTTTCAGTTGTTGCTGCTGTAGAATTACTTAAATGGACTAAAGCAACACCAGGCTTTTTTTCATTTTTTAAAAGGGTTAATTTTCAAAACTATAAGTTTTTATTTTTAGTTGTTATTATTTCATCATTATTAAATGGACTTTTAGTAAACTCATATTTGTCATTGGTTAACTCAACCTCAATAAGTGTAATAACTGTATTTAGATTTGCAGTAGGTGATTTTTTAGGAGCTATAGCTGTTATAGCAACCCTATGGATTATATTTAAAACACTAACTGATAATCGTTTGCTGATACATCCAGAGGATTAATTCTTGTATACTGTATATATATACAGTATAATAAATATTATGAACAATATTATTTATATAAAAAAAGATCCTATATTAATTGAATTTGATAATTCCATTGATAAACAGTCTACAAAAAAGATGCTGGCATTCAAATATTTTAATAATAATTTAAATTTATTAAATGATTATTTAGATAAGAACATTTCAAAAAAAACAATTGTTAAAAATAAAAATAACGTTGAACAAAAAGCTCAATTAGAATTTTCATTTTAATTTAATAAAGCTCTTTATTTAGAATCCATACTGTATATAATTTATATAGGCGTCTTGTTTGATAATTTTTTAAGGGGATTATTAAACATTTTATTACTACCCTGAACATGGAGGTGGTCCTATTAGTATTTATACAACATCAGGAAGCGGAGGGTATACCTTTTGACAGGGGTAAAATCCTAACTTCCGGCTAATTTCTGCTAATACATTAATTAGTTCTTAACCCTCAATCTTTTGGGGGTTTTTTTATTTTAAGATTATGGAAATAAGATATTGGACATTGTTAATATTCTTAGGAGCTATTTGGGGAAGCGCTTTTATATTTATAAAAGTTGCTGCTCCTGAATTTGGCGCTGTTGGTTTAGTACAAGCTAGGTTAATAATTGCATCTTTAATTTTTCTACCAATCTTATTAAGAAAGAAGTATCTCTTACTTCTCAATCCAATTTGGAAACATTCCTTGATACTAGCTATAACAAATAATGCTATACCTTTTACTTTATTTTCATTGGCTAGTTTTGAATCAGAATCAAATATGTTAGCAATATTAAATGCCACCACTGCTTTTAACACCATGATAATTGCTTATTTTTGGTTAAACGAAACAGTAACCCTTAAACAATTTATAGGCTTAATAATGGGTTTTATTGGTGTTGTGATTCTTGTTAATCCCGATTCATCATCTACTTCATTAATATCAGCTGTCCTTTGTTTAATGGGAGCAGCATGCTATTCATTTTCTACAGTCTTTATTCAAAAAAATTCTGCAAAAACTAATAAGTTGGTTCTAATTGGATGGTCAATTATTTTTAGTGTTTTTCTAATGATTCCTATGACACTTTTCTACCTCCCAAGTACTGTTCCTTCATTTGATGCTTTTTTATCTGTGCTTTGGCTTGGAGGAGTTTCTACTGGATTAGCATTTTTGGGTTATGTGCGATTGATTGAAAAAATAGGTGCTGTAAAAACATCAACAGTTGCCTATTTCTTACCAGTTTTTGGAATTATATGGGGGTATATATTTCTTGAGGAAAAAATAACTACAAGTATTGTAATTGGCTGCATTACAATTTTATTGGGCGTATTCCTTGCAACTTCAAAAAAAATAAAGAAAATAGAAGGCCAAGCACATGCAAAATAAATCACTAGAAATTCTTTTACAAGAAGCAAACAATGAAATCGATAGATTATCATTTGAAGAATCTCTTTCTATAATTAAAAACAATCACACAGTAATAATAGATGTAAGAGAAGAATCAGAGGTTAATAATTTAGGTCTTATCAAAGATGCAGTCCATATACCAAGAGGTCTTCTAGAATTCTCTTTAATACCAAATTCGCCAAAGAACCCGATGATAATTAATGATGATACATATATATTAGTCTACTGTGCAGGAGGCTACAGGTCTGCATTAGCAGCTAAAACTCTAAAGGATCTGGGTTTTAAAAATGTATTTAATCTTGGTGGATATAAAGAATGGGTTGAGAATGGTGGAGATGTACAAGCATCTTAATAATTCTTGTATAATTGCAAAAACATTTATGGAGCTAAAATGAAAAAATTAAAATTAGTATTTACTTTGGGAATAATATTCTCTGCTGTATCTATTAAATCACAAGAAAATAACGTTGAAGAAGTTATCGTAACTGCAACAAAAACTGAAAGAACACTTCAAGAGGTTCCGGTTGCTGTATCAGTTGTAACATCAGATACTATTGAAAAAGCTAATGTGATGGACATCTTTGACCTAAAAGCTGTCATACCATCACTTGATACAAGACAATACCAATCAACTATAAACGCTACTTTTTTTATAAGAGGTTTTGGAAATGGTTCAAATAATCCTGGTATTGAGCCCTCAGTAGCTGTATTTGTTGATGGTGTTTATAGATCTAAAACACAATCTCAAATTACAGATTTACCTATGGTAGAAAGAATAGAAGTTTTAAGAGGACCACAGAGTACTCTTTTTGGTAAAAATGCTTCCGCTGGTGTTATAAATATTGTTACTAAGAAACCTTCTTTTGAAAAATCTGGAATGTTGTCTGTAGGTTTTGGTAACAATAATTCTAAAGTAGGCAAGTTTTATACAACAGGCCCACTGACTGAAAATATGGCTTATAGCTTGAGTGCAAATTTTAATAAAAGAGATGGCCACTCATCTAATCCAGTTACAGGTTATGCAGTTAATGATAGAGATCGAGAAGGCGTAAGAGCAGAATTGCTATACGATGCTCCAGAGTCCGGTCTTTCTGTAAGAGTTACAGCAGATTATGACGAATACGATGAAATATGCTGTGCTGTTGGAAGCACAAGTTATGGACCAGCTAATGCGGTACCTGCTTTATTTGGAGCATCTATAATTCCAAATAACCCATATACTGAAAAAGCATTTTTTGATTTTAATCCAATATCTGATGGTGATAATTCTGGTCTTTCTATATATGTTGAGAAGAATCTTGGTAATTTAAGATTTGAGAGTATTACATCTCATAGAGAATCATATAACTATGAAGTACAAGATATTGATTTTGACTCAGTTGATTTAGTGGCACCAAGTCCTATATCTAAAGATCTTGAAGCAGTTACACAGGAATTTAGAATTTTCTCTGAAGATAATGAAAAATTTAACTGGCTATTAGGTGCTTATTATTACCAAGAAGACATGGTATTCAATGAATCAGTTTATTTTGGAACTTTGTGGCGCCCATATATAGATGCTTTTGTTCCTGGTGCTCTTTCGGGTGTAGCAGCAGCATTCGGTATTCCGGATAGTTTGTTATTTGGAGCGGGTCAAGGTACAACCGAAGTTGCCACACAAGACAACACAACAAAATCAATATTTGCACAAGCGGATATTCAGATTTCAGATAAACTTAATGCATTAATAGGAGCTAGTTATATCGAAGACGAAAAGTCAGTCTCATATAATCAAATAAATACTGACGTATTTTCAAACTTAGATTTTGTAGGTGCAGGAACTCTCGGTCTAATAGCAGCGGGTATACCGCCGTCACAAGCAGCTGTTTTGGCTACAGATCCAGCTTTTAATCCATTACTTCCACTACAGGCACTTCAATTTTTGCCACAATTTGTTAATTATCCAAATTCAGCACAAGATGGTATGACTAAAGATGATAATGTAGATTACACATTTAAGCTTTCTTATGCATTAAATGATACTACGAGTATATATGGTGGAGTTTCTACGGGCTTTAAAGCATCTGCATGGAACATCTCTAGGAATTCATTACCAGACGCAACTGAAACAGCAGCATTAGCTGCAGCTGGAACACCTGTTGGACCTAATACAGGATTGGGAAGAAGGTATGCAGATCCAGAAGAATCTGAAGTTTTTGAACTAGGTGCAAAAATTTTGCTTCCTACTGGTTATCTAAATATTGCTGTATTTGACCAAAAAATAGAAGGTTTTCAATCAAATACATTTATTGGTACAGGTTTTGTTCTCGCAAATGCTGGATCACAATCAACAGAAGGTTTTGAATTTGATTTGGTAATGTCACCAATAGAATCGATTGATCTTGCAATTAGTGGATTATTTATGGATCCTATTTATGACTCTTTTCCAAATTCAAGTGCTGGTGACTTAACAGGAACAATGCCTTCAAATATATCTGAAGATACTATTTCATCTACGGTTACTTGGAATTGGAGTTCAAATAATTGGGATGGTTATTTTAGATTAAGCCATCTATATTCAAGTGAGGCTAAATTGTTAGAAAATCCAGCTTGGCAATCTATTTTAGAGGCAGCAGGTAATGGAATAAAAACTCAAGATACTTTGAATTTTTCTGCTGGTCTAGAAAAAGAAAATCTTTCAATTATGTTTTGGGGTAAAAACATTAATGATGATAAATATTTAATTTCAGCATTCCCTGCTGTCGCTGATCCTACTTCATCATCCTTTTTTGGTTATCCAAATGCCTATAGGTCATATGGATTAACTATTAACTATATGTTTTAAGATAGTCTGTATTTTTAAAAAGGGAGCTACAAGCTCCCTTTTTTATTATGATATGGCGCGCCCGGGAAGATTCGAACTCCCGACCCCTTGGTTCGAAGCCAAGTACTCTGTCCAACTGAGCTACAGGCGCTTATTTGAGATTATAGTTTATTCAAACATTACAAAGTATCAAAATTATATCAACATATTTATTGTCATAACCAATGTCAAAATTTATAATGAATACACTGATCATATGGGGGAAATATGAAGTATTTAAAAAAATTTCTTATTGTAATAGTTGGACTTTATATTGTTACTCTTGGGCTGGTATATGTAGATGTGTATGATAGCAGGCCAATTATTAGTCTATTTAAAAAAATACAAACTGATTCGGCTTTAGAAGTTGTTGATTTTTCAGTTGAGAATGAATTAGTTGATAAAGCAAGACCTGCACCCAATAAAGATAGAAACCCATATTATGGAGATCTCCATGTTCATACCAAATACTCGTTTGATGCTTATGTTTTTGGTGTAACAGCTTCTCCGGATGATGCTTACAGATATGCAAAAGGTGAAGGAATTAAACACCCACTTGGCTACGAAATGAAGTTACGAGAGCCTTTGGACTTTTATTCTGTCACCGATCATGGTTTTTACATGGGTATGATTCAAGCCTATGCTGATACTTCTACTGATATATCACAAAATGAATTTGCAAAACCTTTTCATAACATTAATAGATTGGATAATTTAACAGTTGAATCTGCTGGAGAAAGATCAAATATATTTAGTTCAGTCTTAGGTGCAACAATAATACTCCCATATCCAGACTGGCATCCAAAATTATTAAGGGCATGGAGAACTAAAAATACACAACTTGCTTTAAAATCATTCGATTATGATATTCATAAATCTGCATGGGCAGATATTGCAAGATCTGCAAATGAGCATAATGATCCAGGAAACTTTACAACATTCATTGGTTATGAATATACAACTTCAACAGATATCGAAGGTGGTAACTTACATAGAAATGTTATCTTTAATTCTTCAGAAGCTTCAATAAGACCATTTACCCGAATTGATTCAACAAATCCTGAAGATTTATGGACTTGGCAGGATAATTTAAGAGAAAAGGGAATTGATACAATATCCATGCCTCATAATTCCAATGGATCTAATGGACAAATGTTTGAAATGGAAACATTTAAAGCAGAAGCAATAGATATTGAATACGCTGAGAAACGTATGAGAAATGAGCCTGTTGTTGAGATCACACAAGTTAAAGGAACCTCAGAGACACACCCTTTATTGTCACCAGATGATGAATGGGCTGATTTTGAAATTATGGATGTTAGGGTTGGCAGCAGACCTCCAACATATTCCAAACCGTCTGGTTCATACGTAAGAGAAGCATACTTAAATGGCTTAACTTTAGAATTCACAAGACAAGGGAACCCATATAAGTTTGGATTAATTGGATCAAGTGATACACACACGGGTGCTGGTGCA
>MDSX01005582.1_pt1 | contig 10209 bp, 9 predicted proteins | sample 811141 | NCBI WGS metagenome assembly MDSX01 (sample SAMN05326642, study PRJNA326480) | marine metagenome | isolation source: seawater | place: Atlantic Ocean: South East | collected 2010
ATAATTTCTTGTTTAGCAGCGTCTAATTTTGATTCTATTTGTGTATTTATTTTGGTTTGTTGTTCTTGTTTATACTCCGCTAAATCTGCTTGTGTTGCTTTTATAAGTTCTTCTTTTTCTGCTCTACCCTTTTGCAGAATTTCAGTAACTTTTTCTGTTGCCTCAGCGATCTGTTTTTTTGCCGCTTCTGCTTGATCAAGGGCTAATTGTATGCCCTGCTCTCTCTCGTCAAGGGCTTTTAATATTGGGCCCCAAGCAAACTTTCTCATCAAAATAAGAAGAAGAATAAAACAAGTGGTCATCCAAAACAATAACCCTATGTCTGGTTTAACTAAGTCCATACTAGTAATTTTATATTTTTATTCTTTTGTCTTATGTAATTGTAAAAATTACAAGCAAGCCTATAACCATCGCAAAAAATGCAGCACCCTCAACTAGAGCGGCCATAAGAATCATGTTTGCTCTAAGGTCATTTATAGATTCGGGCTGTCTTGCCATTGCTTGCATCGCCCCGTTCCCAATGTGACCGATGCCAATGCCGGCTCCTAATGCAGCAACACCTGCCGCTAATGCAGCAACACCGTAACCTGTAACATCTGTTGCTAGTAAAACTGATAATAATTCCATTTTATAAAGATTTTAAATTCATATTCATTTTAAATATTTTAATGCTCCTCAACAGCCGAACCAAAATACATCGCAGCTAACAATGTAAATACATAAGCCTGCAAAAAAGCAACTAATAACTCTAAGGTTAACATAAACAACACAAACATTCCTGAGAAGACAGACACGCCGTACCCTGCGGCAGGGTGCATTTCTCCAAATATAAATATCATACTTAAAAAAGACAAAATAATTATATGTCCTGCTGTAATATTAGCAAATAACCTTATCATTAATACTAGAGGTTTTAATAAAACCCCAAAAATTTCTATTGGTGTTAGTATTAGCAAGACTGGCTTTGGAACGCCAGGCATTGCAAAAATATGTTTCCAGTAGTATTTCTTGCCACTTAAAGTTGTTATTATAAAAACCATTGCTGACATAACCATGGGTACAGCAATATTGCCCGTTAGGTTTGCTCCGCCAGGAAAAAGCGGAACAAGTCCCAGTAAATTATTAAGAAAAATAAAAAAGAACACCGTTAATAAAAAGGGAAGGTATCGCTGGTAATCTTTTTCGCCAATAGCAGACTTTGCAATATCATCTCTAATAAAAATAATTATTGGCTCTAAAAATGATTGCAGTCCGCTTGGGGCTCTATTGGCTCGCACATTATACTTTTTACTAATTGTTAAAAAAATTGACAATAATATTATAATGCTAAAAAATAGTGAAAACACATTTTTAGTTATTGAAAAATCCCAAATTTTACTAGTTTCATTTTGATCAACTTCTCCCATTTCATTGACACAGACTATGTTTCCGTGATCCATCATATAGCCTTTGTGTGTGTCATGGCCGTGATTAAACTTTGAGGACATAAATGTACTTAAACCCTTTGTTTCATGATAAATAATAATCGGAAGTGGAATTGAAAAAGCCTTGCCTTTCCAGTCAAAAACATGCCACTCGTGTGAGTCTAGAATATGGTGCATAATCATTTTTCCCGGCTCGAACTTTTTGTTGTTGTGGGATTCATTAGAGGGGTCGCCGAATTCTGGCGATGAATGTAAAATCGTGCTAAGGAGAAACAACCCAAAAACTAATCGAAGCATCATAGTATGATGATTATTTAAGCGTTTTTTTAATCGAAAACAAAAGTAATTAATTTATAATTAAAAACCACCTATTATTAATATGTTTTTTTCTATTATTTTTGTTTGTTGACGTCTTGAATTAAAGCATATAATGCGTAGAAAATAGATAGTGCAGAAAAGGCAACTGTAATTATATATGTGTTGTGTTTGCAAAAAACATCTATTTGGTAGCCAATAAGTGTTGAAACAAAAACTGTAGTTGCAATCTGTGTTCCTACAAAAAAATATTTAAAAATTTTGCCATTAAATTTTTTTTTCACCCCCTTTTGAAAATAAAATAATCGTATTAATAATTAAATACATAAAATATGTGCCGAGAAAAAATAGTGTGAACCAGATATTTTGTTGTGTTTCAAATAAGTGTGAAAAAAGCACATAATACGCGACTAAAAATAATGCAGAAAGAGCCATTTTTAACATTGTTGTAAAGTTATATATTGACACAAACTGTAGTGATGTTTTAGCAACTTTAAATAATATAACAGACTGAAAAACATATATTGTCAAGAAAAAAAGAATCACGCTATAATGGTAAATTTCAAGACCCCAATTAAATAGGTGTGAAAAAAAACACAAGCAACCCAGCAAGCTTAAAGATAAAAGCATGTTTGTTGTTAAGTGTTTTTTCATGCTTTCTTTTACTATTATGCTGTTTGTTCTTTTTCGTGGGAGTTTGAGTTGTGTGTTCTTTTATTTATGTCTTTCACTAGTGGGCCCATACTACACTTTCCTGTAAAGTTCGCTCCAGGCTCAATCGCCAGTTTCCCGGCAGTAATCTCTCCATTAAGTTTGGCGGTTGACTTAAGAGTTAGTAATTCTTCTGAAACAATATTTGCTTTAATTTCTCCACCTATTATCCCTGTTTTACACAGCACCTCTCCTTCAATTACCCCTCCTTCTCCTAGCACAATTCTTCCCTGTGTTTTGATTGATCCTATTAAGTGTCCATCTATCCTAATGTCTCCTTCTGAAGTTAAATCCCCTTCAAGCTTTGAGCCATTAGCTATAAAATTTATTTCGTGACTTTTGTCTGATGATTTCAACATTTCAATATAATTTAATGGGTCAATTTAATAAATATATTTGATTAAAATAACGTTGATATTCATTAATGTCTTTTTCATTGATTAAGGTTACATAATTTTTGTTACTAATAATAAATGGTGTGACCTTCGGGTTTAAAAATATTTGTTTTGTTAAATTATTTTCTTGTATTAATTCATAATATGCGTATGCGGATTCTTTGTCTTTAAATGCCCCCACTTTTAATAATTGCACCTGCTTGTTTAAAAGTGTGTTGGTGGTTATTAGGCTATCCAGTTTATAGTTTGTATTATTAAATTTGGATATTGCCATTTGTGTTTCTGGTAAATTCAAAGAAACGTCTTCAATTGTAAAAAAGAAGAAATGGTCGATTTTAAATTCGTTTTTATATTTGTTTTCTGGATTAAAATCTAATTCTCCTTTTAAAATCAAAACCATACTGTCCGCTCTGTTTGAAACGCTCGTAGAGGGATGTTCGGCGCTTATTTTTTTTAAAGCATTGATAAAGGATTGTTTGTCGGAATGACGGGCTTGACAAAATGCATTAAGCAGTTCTATTTGAGGAAGGAACTCGCTTTGAACACCGGTATCTAAGAGCTCTCTAAGCTGTTGGCAAGACTGGTCTGTGAAATCAGTATATAGATCATACGCCTGGTGGTACAATTTTTTATCTAAATTTATATCCATATTTTGTATTGTGTCCCCCCTTAAAACTTTCAGGTATTTGCTGTCAGGAAACTCTTCTTCTATTTTTGAAAAGATGTTTGATGCGCGTATTGTGTCATTTTGTATTTGGTAAATGCTAAAAAGGTCAAAATATATTAACTGTTTGTAGTCTGTTGAAGGAAATCTTGTTTTTAACTCCTGATAGGTAACAATTGACTGAGGATAATCTTCTAAGTCTTCCTTAAAAATATTTGCTAATTCATAATACGCAAGTTCCACTTTTGACAATAAAACCAGTTGCTCTTCGTCGGTAAGCGGAAGAAGACTTATGTAATAATCTCTGCTGTATTTTTCTTGTTCTGTTGGGCCAGAAACAAGACTTTCTTCATCTAGTTCTTCCTCTATGTTGGTTCTGTTTTTATTTTTTCTTCTCCAGTTGTCTTCTAGCTTTCTATTGCCCCACCTAGATAAAAACTCCGAATACCCTAGACTAATGGCTGATGGATTATAAAAATACCAGCCACCCCCTGAAGAGATGTTCATGCTGTTTTGACTTTGGCGATTAAATTCATATGAATTAAAATTTGTGTTTGACATGTTGTTGGCTTCGTCTTTTTTGGATTGTTGATCTTGCTCTTTGAGTTCTTTTATGTGGTTGTCTATTATTGTATTGCGCTCTTTTTCCGGCAGACCAGCCAATTCTATTATACTGTCGTTGTAATTAATAATTGTATATTGTTTTGCCACTTTTTGGGCGTTCCTGCGCATGTTTTTAATTTCAGAGTATTTTAGGGTTTTCTGGTCTGAAAGCTGGTATGCCGAATCACAATGGTGATATGATTTTATATATTGTTTTTTGTCCCAAAAAATATTGGCCAACAAATAATGAGATTCAAGTTTTTGAATATTGTTAAATAAGCTATAACTGGTTGAAAGTGTTAGTGACCTAATTGCCGAGGTTGTGTCTAGATTATTAAGCTCAAGGTTGCCTAGTGCAAAATAAATCTGATCTTTATATTCTGTATTTTTAACATCTTTTAACATTTTTTCCAAGCTTTTTTTAAAATCATTAAAGTTTGCTTTATCCTTATTACTGGGGGCAAGATTCGGGTCATAGGTTTTTGCGCGCATAAGCTTAGCATTAAACACAAACTCGTAGTCCGGGTTTTTTTTTATGACTTGATTAAAGTGGTATAGCGATTCTGTTAGATTCGGCTCGCCAAGCTGCAAGTTGAGCTGACCAATTATATAATGTATTCGTGTTTGCTTATTTTTGTTTTTTGATTTTTTTAATACTTTTTCTAGGTGGTGTATGGCTTCCGCATAGTAACCTTCTTTTATCGACATTTCTGCCTGTATTTCGTCTAAAAAAGCGTCTTGATCTTTGTTTAAAAAATACTCCTCTTCTAGTAAAATTAAATTTTTTCTTAATGATTCAATGTTGTTTGCCTGTTGGTGACACCGTGTTGCCCAAAGTAAAGCCTCAGACTGGGCATTGGCGTCCTTGGATTTTCTAGCTAAATAGTTAAAAGTATTTATTGCTCCCGCATAGTCTTGTTTATAGAATTGTGATTTTCCTATAATCATATAATTTTTATTAATTAGCCTATTTTTCTCATCACCCTTTATTTCCATAGAATGTTGTTGTATTGCAATTTTTGATTTTTCAATAGCTTGGTCAAGAGAAGACTGAGCGTTTTGCGCGTTCTTTATGTTTCCATATTGGTTTATTGTTAAAGTGTTTTTGTAATTGTCTTCATGGAGAGACTCTATTTTATCAATACCCTCTGAAAGGTATTGGTCTGCATAAAAAAGGCCATTGTACTGTGTGTTTAGTTGATGGTATAAACGATTTGGCAATGCATCCTTTTGGGTCGAACAGCTTAAAAATAAAAAAAGCACACCCAGGAGTGGTTTGTTGATTTTTTTTAAACAATTAATTCTATTTTTCATTTTTTTATATTAAAAAGAAAACGCATATAAAATTATTTTATTTTTTGAACTATCCATATGTTTTGATAATACTATTTGCGATATTTGTGTATAAATTCTATTAACACCTGTATTATTTTGTCTAAAAATTATTTTCGAAATTCGTTTTTTAGTGTTTTTTTTAAATCTTTCAGGGTTTCGGCAATAAATAAAGCCTCTTTAAAAGAGCGGCCCCTTGTCTCTTTTCAAGCTTACCAGATTGTTGTTTATGGTATTTATTTTATTTTATTATTATTCTTTTGTTTTTATTTATTGATCTCTAAAACACCCCTAAAAGAATTTTTACCCCAATCTGTGGACTTAAAAAAGAGCGAGATTATTGAGTTAATAATAACCGTTGATTCACTGGAAAAAGACTTGAGTTTGAAGTCACAATACATTAATGTTGTAAATAAAATAATGTCTGGTGAGGTGGTTGATAGTGTTATTGTTTTTAGAAAAGATAGTTCTATTGTTTTTGAAAACCTTGAACTTTCGCCATCTAAAGACGATTCTATTTTAAGAAAAAGTGTTGAAAACGAAGACCTTTATAACATTCCTGTATCATATGTTGTTTCTAATTCTCGATTAGAGGATTTGGTTTTTTTTAAGCCTGTAGATGGGTTGATAACCAGTGCGTTTAATTTTTCTGAAAACCATTTTGGCGTAGATGTTGTCTCGGCTTCAAATGCTTCTGTAAAAGCTACGTTGGATGGGGTTGTTATCTTTTCAGATTGGTCTGTTTCGGGGGGGCACACAATTATTATTCAGCACCCCGAAAACATTATATCTGTCTATATGCACAACTCTTCTATAACAAAAAAAAATAATGACCTAGTAAAGGCTGGTGAGGTTGTAGGCATTATTGGTAATAGTGGTGAAACCTCCTCTGGACCACACCTACATTTTGAGTTGTGGCAAAATGGGAACCCTATTAACCCAGAAGACTATATTGATTTTTAATTACCATGGTGTCGTCTTTTATTTTAAAATTATTAGCAAAAAAAACACATAAATCAAGTGTCCTAAACCAAAAACGGGCAATTGAAAACCAAGACAAAACACTAAAAAATATAATTAAAAAAGGTCGAAAGAGCTTATATGTAAGGCGGGTTACTAGAAATTCTATTGTTGGTTATAGTGATTTTGTGAAAAATATACCAATATCAGGCTATGAAAACTATAAGGATCTTATTGTTCGTATTTCTAATGGTGAAAAAAATGTTTTAACATCTGAGTCTCCTATGTATTTTGCTATTACATCTGGAACTACATCTGGAACCAAATACATTCCTTTAACAAAAACCATGTGGAATTTTCAGTCTCAAGCAATCAAAGAGCTGCTGTTATTATATGCTTTCCAAACCAATAATTATAATTTTTCAAATGCAGGAATGATGTTTATTCAAGGAACTCCCGAAGTAAAATACTATAATAAGATTCCGTTTGGTAAGTTGTCCGGAATTTCCGCAAGACACATTCCTTTTTATCTTAAAAAAAATCGGTTTCCGTCCATGAAAACCAATTCTATCACGCCTTGGGAAAATAAAATTGAGAATATCGTTCAGGAGACCTGGAATCAAGACATGCAAATTTTAGGAGGTATTCCTCCCTGGGTTATAACCTACTTAGAGGCGCTACTTAATTATACAAACAAAAAAACTGCTAAAGATGTTTTTAAAAACTTAAAATTATATATACATGGCGGAACCTCTTTTGAGGTGTATAAAAAACTTTTCTTTAAGTTGTGTGGGAATATTGATACCCTTGAGGTTTATCCTGCGTCTGAGGGTTTTTTTGGATATCAAAACCTATTAGATTCGAGTGGACTTTTATTATTAACTAGTCATGGTGTTTTTTATGAATTTATTTCTTTAGTTGATTTCAAAAATGGATTAATGAACCGTGTTCCTCTTGAAGGGGTACAATTAAATGTCGACTATGTAATGATTGTAACCACGGTGGCTGGCCTGTGGGCTTATAATGTTGGGGATACGGTTTCTTTTATTTCTTTAAGTCCTTATAAAATTAAATTTAGCGGAAGGGCTTCTCAATATTGCTCTGCTTTTGGCGAACATGTAATAGAAAAAGAAGTTCAGGAGGCTTTAACGATGGCATTAATTAAGTTTGGTGGACGTGTTTCTGAGTTTAGTGTGTGTCCAAAAATTTGCAACAATCCAGGAAATTCTTATCACGAGTGGTTTATTGAGTTTAATAAAGTCCCAAATAATCTTCCTGCTTTCAGTAGTTATTTAAATCAAATGATGATAAATCAAAACATATATTACAAAGACTTGATTATCTCGGGTGTTATTTCTAATTTAAAAATACAACTTGTTAAAAATGGTGGTTTTAATGGTTATATGAAATCTATTGGTAAATTTGGGGGTCAAAATAAATGTCCTCATTTGTCTAACGGGCGGAATATTGCGGAATTTTTATTAAAAAACTATGTATAATAAAAAACAAAAAATTGCTATTTTGGGTTCTACGGGCTCTATTGGTGTTCAGTCTTTAGAAATAATAAAACAAAAACCCTCTCTTTTTAGCGCTCATCTTTTAACCTGTAATAAAAACTATATGCTACTATATAGGCAGGCTCTTGATTTTAATCCAAAATATATTGTAATTAATTGTGAAGAGGGATATCGTTTTTTGTCAAAAAATCTTAATAAAGAAAAAACTATTGTTTTGTTGGGAGAAGACTCTTTATGTAAATTGATTGAGGAGTTGGATTGTGATTTAGTTTTAACGGCCGTTGTTGGCCGTGCTGGTCTACTGCCAACAATTGCTGCAATTAAGAGTGGGAAAAAAATCGCTTTAGCAAATAAAGAAACCTTAGTGATTGCGGGTGAACTTATTATGTCTTTGGCAAAAGAATACAACGCCCCAATTATACCTGTAGACTCTGAACACTCTGCTATTTTACAATGTTTGGTGGGAGAAAAAAACAAAAACATAAGCAAATTAATCCTCACGGCTTCTGGTGGTCCATTTTTAAATTGTTCGAAATCTGATTTCAAAAATATTCGCGTAGAAGACGCTTTAAAGCACCCTAATTGGAGTATGGGAAATAAGATTACTATCGATTCTGCAACCTTGATGAACAAGGGGTTTGAGTTAATTGAGGCATATTGGTTGTTTGGTGTACATGAAAAAAAGATTGACATAGTTATTCATCCTCAGTCAATAATACATAGTCTTGTTGAATTTATTGATGGCTCTATTAAGGCTCAATTGGGACTTCCAAGTATGACCATACCTATTTTATATGCACTGAGTTATCCTGATAGAATAAATTATCCTATTGAGGATTTTGATTTAGCAAAAATTCAATCATTAACCTTTTTAAATCCTGACAAGACACGATTTCCTCATTTAAGATTAGCTTATGAATGTCTTGCTAAAGGGGGAACGTATGCTTGTTCATTAAATGCTGCCAATGAAATTGCTGTCGACGCCTTTTTAAATAAACAGATCTCTTTTTTAGGAATGATTAGGGTAGTTGAAAAATCATTAGAAAAGTCTATTTTTGTTCAAAATCCTAAAATAGAAGATTATCTTTGTGTAGATTTTGAGACACGAAAAATAGCAACCCAATTAATATATAAAAAATGATTCAAGCCATTCAACTTCTTTTAAGTTTATCAATACTTGTTGTTTTACACGAGTTTGGACACTACATTACAGCAAAAATGTTTGGTTGTCGAGTAGAAAAATTTTATCTGTTTATGGACTGGAAGTTTGCTATTTTTAAAAGAAAAATTGGTGAAACGGAATTTGGTTTGGGCTGGTTGCCTTTGGGTGGATATGTTAAAATTTCAGGTTTTGTAGATGAGTCTATGGATGACTCTAATCTTGACACCCCTCCTGAACCATGGGAGCTGAGGGCTAAGCCGGCTTGGCAAAGACTTATAGTTATGCTGGGTGGTGTAGTGGTAAATATTTTATTAGCCTGGTTTATTTACAGTATGATTTTGTTTTCCTGGGGCGAAACTTATATGCCGATAAAAGCATTGGATGATGGTTTTTCTTTTAATGAAGGGGGAGAAATGCTCGGATTTGTTGACGGCGATATTTTAACAGCTGTTGATGGCGCTGAATTAATCGAATATGACCCGATGAGTCTTGCTAGCTCTATCCTTTTTGAAGGAGCCAAAGAGATCCAATTAATTAGGTCTAAAAAAAGTATGACCCTGGAGATAGACCCCAATTCTGTAAATAGGGTTATTAATGATATTAGTAGTTTTTCTGGAAATTTAATTGAGCCCAATATTCAGTGGATTGTTGGTGGTTTTGTGCCAGGTTCTTTGGGGGAAAAACATGGTCTTAAAGTAGGCGACCAAATAACCTTGGTTAATAAAATGAAAACCTCTTTCTACAATAACGAAATTCGGGAGTATTTACAATCTCAAGCTAATCAAAGTATTTTATTAACCATTCTTCGAGATGGCGACATTAAAGAATTATCTGTTCCTTTGTCTGAAGATGGTTTTCTTGGAGTAATTCCCTCTACTAAAAAATATGAAAAAACTCGATCATTCTCGTTTTTACAATCATTTCCAGCTGGTTTTGTCAAAACAAAAAATATGACAAGCATGTATTGGGGGCAAGTTAAAACCATTTTTAACCAGCATTCAGCTGTCAACGAACCACTAACTATTAAATTTCCATGGTTAATAAATACCAAAATTATTCCCACACATAATGCCGTCTTGATTGAGTTCTATAAAATTTTCTTGCTCAACCAGATATCCAGTGCAAT
>MDSX01096899.1_pt1 | contig 10209 bp, 6 predicted proteins | sample 811141 | NCBI WGS metagenome assembly MDSX01 (sample SAMN05326642, study PRJNA326480) | marine metagenome | isolation source: seawater | place: Atlantic Ocean: South East | collected 2010
CATCATCCATTACAAAACTACTTCCTCCAAGTCGACTATAAGGAACATTAGCTTTTTTTCCTATTGAGCCTATGTCTACTCTTGGGGCATTTTGACGTTTATCTAGAGGTCCAGGAGTATTAACACCAAATACTGCACTAGGAATTTCTCGTCTTGCACTAGTTGTTGTAGTTCCTCTTGCTTCGTCAGATAATAAACCTTGTACTTCTAGTATGCTTGTAAAATCTTTGTTGTATGGCTTATTAAAAAGAGTTGGATCAATTAAAGTTCCATCTTCAATTTTTTTATTGTATTCGCCTACTGGAAGTTTTGAGCCTTTTAGGTTAGCTGGTGTAACATCTGTAGTGCGCTCAGTTGCTGCCCTGCCATCTGGAACCATAAAGTTCATATAATCGTCTTGAATACAACCTATCCAATATCCAAAGTTTGGATTTCCTTCAGCAAATGTTACTAGTACACGCGACCCTACATCGGGCGGCACCATCCACATACCGTAACTTTTTTGTGTATATTCATATCCGTCATTTTCTTGTAATCCTGCTGTAGGTGTTACACCATAAAACGGTGACAAATATTTTACATTTAAAAGTTGTCCGCTGCGTTCTGGAGAACCGCCAGATCCTGTATATCGTATAATTTCAACTTCTAAACCTCCCATATATTTTGTATCAAGGTGGTTTACAACAACAGCTTCGTACGGGCCGCTACTAAAGTTGCCGCCGGGTATTTCGCCTGTTGTTCTAGTATATTCTCCTGTAGCCATTAGCTTGGCCCTCCTCGGAATAAGTTAATTTGTTTTTGTGCTGCTTCATATTCAGCTTGAGAAACTTTTCTACCGTTAACTTCGTATTCTCGACTAGTATTTGTTGTTGACGAAAACGAGTTGTCGCCAGCATCAGTAACTGATTCGGCAAGAGACGTGACAGCTGTTGTTGCTGCACTAGCAAGTGCAGGATCAACTTGTCCAGCACCGTATCCTACAGAAACTCTCTGCGTAGTTACTGGTTCTGGACACGGAGCATTTGTATTTTGGGGAACTGGTGCAGGTGGTATATTTCCATTTATTGCTAGTTCAGAAATCTGTTCCTGTGTTGTAGGTACTGATGTTGTATCAGCAAAATCGTCTGCTGTTTGAGGTGCTGAAGATTGTGCAGGTGAACCGTCATCCGAAGTTGATATTTGATCTCTGCCACGGGGATCGGTTAAATCAGGGTCAGTTCCTTGTGGAACAACTCCAGTATTAGTTCCTGCAACATTTGATTCACCAATATTAGTTTCAGTATACGGATTAGCTGCTGCTGCATCTGTACCATTTTGCAATATATCTTTTACCATTTTTCCTGTTCTAAAATCATAACGATCATCTAAAGGGTCAATTGGCTGATACAGAAAAACAGTAGAAGCAGGAGGTAATACATCTGGTGGTGGTGGCTGTGAATTAGGTCTTCCTGTGCCTGGAACATTACCTACGCCAGTACCTGCTGCTTGTCTTGCAATCTGTGTTCTAGGTGATTGTCCAAGTTCTGGCAACGCTCCATTTTGACCAGTTGTTCCAGTATCAACTGTTGTTACATTTCCGGTGCCGCCTGCTTTTATATCTTCTAATGATTGATAAACTGAATCAGCATCGTGATTAGCTTTGTTTAATCCGTCTCCTGCATAATAGCTTTGCCCTTTAAAAATTGTTCTGCCTCGTCGCTGGACATCATAAGGAACTGGAAAACTTGCAAATTCTTTAGAAAGTTCTAACATAAACGCAGGAGTGTCAATACTTCCACTGGTCCACTGATCTAATTTACGTTGTTTTTTTAATTTTGCAATAATTAATGCATCTTGAATATCTGGTGTAAATCGTACTGCAAGAGGATTGCAGCCAAGATATTGAATGCAATCTGAAAGAGCTGTTTGTATAAATTGGTATCTTCCACATGCACTAGATCTAAAACCGTTTGCTACTCGTTGTCTTTGAAATTGCTGTACTTCAGAAAGAGTCATTTGTATTAAACCTGGTTCTGAACTACTAGGCCAAAGGCTAGTATAAGGATCAGCACCTTGTGTTGCTTCTCCTTTAGCAATTAAATTAAGTAATGCTTTTTCTTGATCTGTAATACTTACTGACATACTATTGTGGTCCGCCTGTTTTCAAATATGCTTCACTATATTGATTTTGAGCCGATGTTGGAGATGATTGCGAAGTCGACTCACTGTAATTATTCACTCTAGGTGCAACAGGGAATACGGATTGGTTTGGTGTATAAGAAAAATCGCCTATTCTTACTACTGGAGCTGAAATAGGTCCACTACCTCCAAATGCTTCTAGCGCCATAGCTTGTTGATTTGTTGCTATCGAACTTAGATTCTGTACTGCGGCAACTGCACTAGTAGTAGCGCATGGTTCTGTTACACCAGCTGTGCTATTAACAGCATTTGATGCACTTCCCGAGCCGCTGGCTCCACCTGCTGTGCCCGGCGTGGTGTCTTTTGTTTTTGCAATATCTGCATTGCTATCTGGTTGAATAGGATTACTTGACCCGGTTGCAGGATCGTCTTGTCCTCTGCGGCGTATTAACTTAATTAGTTGAGTAAATTGGCCGCCGCTGAAACTATTTGTTACTGCCCAGATACTGTACAATCCACTAAAATGCGGCACTGTACTTGGAAATTCCATAGTAGCACCGCTTTGTTGATAATCAAATGGAGTTTTAAAGTTAACTACACAAAATACTTCATTTTGCAAATAGTTCATTGTTTGCTCTTGTAACACATTTGGATTACCTGTGGCTGTTCCTGTAAAGTTGCCTGTTTGTTGTGGAAGAAAAAACGGATCTCCCCAAATTTTCATTTCAGCAGTAACCATATCTGTTACACTGTTAATAATAGTATTATGAAATTGTTCTGCTATTCTAGTTTTTATATCCGATGTTAAAGAGCCTGCTACATGACGCATTGATGTAGTTTCTTTGATTGTTGCACCGGCCTCTCTAAAGTTGCCGCCTCCGCCTTCGGCTTTACTGCCATGCTCATCATCACCTTGTTGGAATGTTGCCTTATTGCCGCCTTGCAGGGCAACAGATCCAGTATTCTGGCCAAAGTTACCAAATGCAGACATAAAGAATGCATTATTAAATTGTAAATCAAAATCTAATACGTCTTCATTTTTTCCGGTGTATATATAATTGTATTCTTTTGCTGCTTGTTTTTTAAGACCTTCTGTATTTTTAGGTCTTGAGCTAGGTCCCATAAATTTTGCTTCGTCTACATAATATGGTAGGATACTATAAACAAAGATTTTAGGTGTTTTGCCTGTTTGTCCAGATGCTGCTGCATTTTTATCTAAAAATACTTGCGTATCAATTTTAAACCATTTACGTACACCATTTTTAGATTCTTCAGTTGCTCGTTCCTTTGCCCAGCTACTTCTAAGTATAAGTGTTTGTAAAATGTCTGTTATTCTTTCACCTTGCTCAAAAGAATGTGTGCGGCCTTTTTCTGATACAGCAGTTTCATTATTACTAATATCTACAATATCTCCAAATTCGTCATATGCTGCTTCTTGTTCTGCTTGAGGTTGCTCTCCGCCTTCTGAAGTGTTTTCAACTAATGGACTTAATCCAATGTCGTTAGTATTTTGATCAGAGGAAACAAACGATTTTAAAATTGTAAACAAATTGCTAGGCGCTGCAACAGCATTGTCATCAATTCCGGTTTGTTTTCGCTGTGTGCTTTCGTCAGTTTGTGCAGACGCTAATCCCTTTTCTCTACGCTGTTGTTCATCTGCTTGTACTGTTAATGGTCCAGAGGATGCGCCGCCTTTTCCATTAACTAAATTTACAATAGCATCAGGAGTTTTTGGAAATGCAATAATATATCGATCACCTTGCTCTATAGTTTTTGCTTGTTCTAATTCTTGTATTCTTTCGTTATATGTAGCTTGAATACTTTTTTCATCTCCGTTTGCAACTTCATATACAACAGATCCAACTGCATTAATGTTAACTTGTGTTTCTTGTACTTTGTCGTCTAGGCCTGTTTCAGTCATTGGTACTGCTGTAACATTATATACGCTACCTTTTCCTGATACTGAGAAATCAACTTTAGTTATTAAAATTGGGATGTAGATAGGAGGTGTTACTAATGTTGCATTTGAACCTTCTTGTGACCAGCCAGCAAATTCAATTTTTAAACAAAAAGGAGCGTCGGTATAATTTGCATATCCTAACTCTGCTGCAATACCAATTATAGCTTCAATAAACTGACCCATACTATATGGTTCTGTAACTTCAAAAGTTAACGAAGTACCAAGTGCAACATTTGTTTTTGGATTAGGAGCAATAACTGCATCTAAGTCTAAATTATCAAGATAATATTCAGCATTGTCAGTACCCTCTAAAGCTGTTTTGTATCTTTTGTCTAACTGGCCTCCAGCACTTTTTAATATAATTTTTTGATTAAAGTCTCCATTTCTATAGCTTTGAGGATAATTAAATTCATCTTGATCAAGTATTCCTAAAGTAATAATATAATTGTGACTAGCATAATCTCTTAAAGGATTTGGTATCTTGCTTGCTGAATTTCCTGAATTAGATGCAATACCATTTCCTGATATAGTTGGGCCTCCCCAAGGATCTGAAAATCCTAAATCTAAAAAATCTCCACTAATACCTGAAGTATCTAGTTGTGCATCAGCAAGTTGACGTAGTCTATCAAATTCGCCGCCAATAGCTCCTTGAAGTTCAGCTATACTCCTAGGCACAACAGTTATAACGTTTTCAACTAGTTTTCCAAAATCGCCAAAACTAGACACTAGTGAGCCTAATCCTCCAAAACTAAAATTTGACAAGGAAGAAACTTTAGAAGATATAGAATTTACTGTTGACCCAAATTGACTTGTAACTCTACTTAATGTTCCAGTTATATTTTGTAAAGATCCTAGATTTGATGTTAGTTTTCCTAAGTTTGACGAAAGCCCAGAATTAAAATCAAATGATGATCTATTAGAAATGCCAGATATTACTTGCGAAATTTCTCTAGCTGCCGCTGCTGTATTTCCAACATCACCCGGGCTTGAAACTAAACTATTCAATGCTTCTGGATTAAAAGCTGCGGTAACTGAATTTGATAAGTTAGTTTGTGAAAATGAATTTGCCGAAATTACGTTATCAAAGCTACCAATCGATTGTCTTATTCCAAGTGAGTTAGCGGTTGGAAATGTAGCATCTAACTTTAACGGAATTCCTGTGTTAAAGTTAGATGCTGCTCTAGTTAAAGATTCTACTTGTGCTATAGTATTAGATGCTTTTTCAACACTTCTAACTATTTTAGAAAAATTAAATGCCATTTATGCTCCTAATAGAGATTGTAGTTTACTACCTTGCGGAAGATATATTTTTGTTCCTGCTACAAAATCAAATACAGGGTCTTTTAAAATATCCGGATTTCTTTGCGAAAATACCCACCATAATTCTTTTTTATTATACAAATCGTGCGCTAATAAGTCCGGGCGATTATTATATGCCGAAGTTATTTCATATAAAACATCGTCGCCTGCTACTGGAACAGGTCTAGGAACTAAAATATCTAAATAACCTGCAGAATTAATTGGTGTTCTACCATATGGTCCAAAACCTTTAGCTTTCATTATACAAATCCCTCCGAGCCGCCAATATGAGCGCCAGTAACATAATCATCTAAACTAAATGCTGCTTGAGAACGTCTTGAGTACTGTGGTTCACACTGTACTGTCATTGTAACTGCTGCTGGAACAAAATTTTTCTTTGATCCGCTTGCTGATAATGCTGTTGTTTCAATATAATCTACATCGGCAGGTAAATCAGTAGTAAAGTTTGTTATTACTACCGGAATATTATTTAAAACATGTTCACCATAACCATTTAATCTGCAAACAACAGGTGGCTGCCCAACTAACGAACTATTTCCATAAAACATTTTAGTTGCACTACGTAAGAAATGCAAACATGCTAACCAATATGCTGCATCAGCTTGATTTTCATTTAAAAATTCTCCAACTATTGTATATTGATCAACTTGACTGCTTTCATAAGCATTATAAGGATAATTTGTATGTACTGGTTGTATTTTACTATAATTAGCTGAATGACTCAGTAGCACTGTTGGAGTAAATGGAAATATCATTTTATTACCAGTACCTGCTAATGGAGTTATTGGTCCTGATTTCATAAGCACAGACGGTACACTAATACTAACTCTCCAGTCATCTGGGTCTTTGGATGTAATATTGCTAGAAATTATTGCTTTTGATAATTGCCTAGTCGGCGGTGCAGCGTTATAACCAACTCCTTGTGAAGTATTACCAATCATTCTAATTGCACTGCCTACTTGTCCTACAGTGCCGCCACCGTTTATTAAATTGTCTACTGCGCCAACAGAATTTTTTACTGCTCCTGCTATATTAGATATTGAAGATAATGTGCCTGTTATGCCGCCTCCATATCCAAAACTATCAATACTACTTGAAGCTCGATTTATATTTGATGTAACATTATTAATAGTGCTTGCAACTGATGTAATGTTACTAAATGCACTATTTACAGATGTTGATAAATTGTTAAAGGCGCTGAATATAGACATAGTTTGATTCTCCACTAGTATTTAGTTGACAAAATTAACATAGTATATTATAATAAATATAACAACTGGAGAAATAAATGAGACCCAAAAATTACCTCAACAATAAAGATATACTAAAAGAGATACACAAAAGCAAAAACACATATAACAGTTACGTTGAACCAAGCTACGGCGATTATGATATAATTTTACTAGACGTTGATAAAATTAACATCCGTACTATTGCAGAAGCAAAGCGTAACAAAGCAAAAAAACTTTCAACCGCAGAATATGATAGAAGAAAATCAGCAGGTGAAAAAGTAAAGCAAGCAGAATGCGAACATGATTATAAAAAAATTACAAAAGAAGAATTAATCTTCCGTGTAATGACATTTGATCACATTCCTGAAGAGCCCGGACGCAAAAAGAACCCTAAGACAGTTGCAGATACAAAAGTTAAACTTAATTTTCCACCTTTTAAACATTATAAGTTTAATGAAGACGGCGAATTAGTATGTGTAGGCAAAAGTCATTGGGAAGGTGGAATGGAAAACGGTTGTTTTAACAATAAACACGGAAAAGTAACTGATAATCTTGCAATGATGTGGATTAAATTGTGTGAACGCTATGCTACTCGCGGAAATGTACGTGGATATACCTATAATGACGAAATGCGTGGGCAAGCAATACTGCAATTAGCACAAATTGGACTACAGTTTGACGAATCAAAGTCACAAAATCCATTTGCATACTATACTGCGGCTGTAACTAACAGTTTTGTCCGTGTTATCAACATCGAAAAGCGCAATCAAAACATTAGAGACGATATTTTAGAAATGAATGACTTAAATCCAAGTTATACAAGACAGCATCAAGGTGAATGGGAAGCTTCTGTAAAAAGAAACGAAGATGCAAAAATATCTTCATATTCAAAGAATTAATACTTGACAACTGTATAATTATACTGTATACTTATACATAGTATTATATGGAGGATACTCTTTGTTTAAAAAAGCTGCGGTGTTTACGGACATCCATTTTGGTTTGAAAGGCAATAGTCGTGTACATAACGAAGATTGCGAAGAATTTATTGATTGGTACATAGAACAAGCACAAGCTGCCGGTTGCGAAACTGGTATCTTCTGTGGAGATTGGCATCATAATAGGAATTCACTTAATCTTACAACTATGGATGCTACAATTAGGAGCATGGAAAAGCTAGGCAAGGCATTTGAGAAGTTTTACTTCTTTGATGGTAACCACGACTTGTATTATAAAGACAAGCGTGACGTTAACTCAACTGCATTTGCTAAACATATTCCAGGTATTACGTTTGTAGACGAGATCTTTATAGAAGATGATGTTGCGCTTGTTCCTTGGCTTGTTGGTGATGAGTGGAAGAAGATGAAAGACATTAAAACAAAGTATTTGTTTGGTCATTTTGAACTTCCTAGCTTTTATATGAACGCATTAGTGCGTATGCCCGACCACGGTGACCTAAAACCTGAGCATTTTAAGCATCAAGAGTACGTCTTTAGTGGACATTTTCATAAAAGACAGAAGCAAGGTGCTATACACTACATTGGCAACGCATTTCCGCATAATTATGCTGACGTAGGCGATGACGACCGCGGTATGATGATACTCGATAAAGAAAATAACAAAGAACCAGAATATATTAACTGGCCAAATTGTCCTAAGTATCGAACTGTAACACTAAGCAAGCTATTAGATGATGCTGACACATTAATTAAACCTAAAATGTACTTGCGAGTTACATTAGACTTACCAATTAGTTATGAGGAAGCTAGTTTTATTAAAGAAACATTCATTACTCAGTATAATTGTCGAGAGATTACTTTAATTCCACAAAAACAACTAGAAGAAATTTCAACAGAACTTGATATCGCACAATTTGAAAGTGTAGATCAAATTGTTAGCAACGAAATTGCAGAACTAGACACTAATAACTATGACAAAAATATGTTATTGCAAATTTATAATGGGTTAGAACACTAATATGATTAAGATTAAAGATTTAACCGTAAAAAACTTTATGAGTGTGGGCAATCAGACCCAAGCTGTTGACTTTGAAGGCGAACAATTAACGCTTGTGCTAGGTGAGAACTTAGATCAAGGCGGTGATGACAGTGGATCACGTAATGGTACCGGTAAAACTACTATCATTAACGCTTTGTCGTATGCATTATACGGTACTGCACTTACAAACATTAAACGCAATAACTTGATTAACAAAACTAACTCAAAAGGCATGTTAGTTACGTTGCAATTTGAAAAAGACGGCAATCAATACCGTATTGAACGTGGTAGATCACCAACATTCTTTAGATTTTATATTAATGATCAAGAAAAATTAATAGACGAATCTCAAGGCGATAGTAGACAAACACAAGATGATGTAAACGATCTGTTAGGTATGAGCCACGACATGTTCAAACACATTGTTGCACTTAACACATATACCGAACCTTTCTTAAGTATGCGTGTTAATGATCAACGTGCTATTATTGAACAGTTGTTAGGTATTACTATACTAAGTGAAAAGGCTACTGCTCTTAAAGAACAAACAAAACAAACTCGAGATGCTATTACTGAAGAAACTCTTAAAATTGAAGCAATTCAAACAGCAAATAGTAAAATTGAAAGTACTATTTCTAATTTGCAAAGTACTCAACGTGCTTGGCTTTCTAAAAAGCAACAAGACACAGATAAGTTAGTTAAAGCAATTGACGAACTAGAGCATTTAGATATTGATGCAGAACTAGATGCACACGAAAAGTTATCAAATTGGACTGAGCATAACAATGCTATTTTGGCTCTTAAAAAAGAATTAAGCACACTAGAGCCAGCACTACAACGTGCTGATAAAAGTGTTAATAAAGCAAATAAAGATATCGCAGATCTTGACGATGCAACGTGTTACACCTGTGGACAAGAACTACATGCAGACAAAAAAGCAGAGATTGCAGAACGCAAAACTAAAGAACTCGAAGATGCAGTAGCATATCAATTAGAAATTACTACAAAGGTAACAGACGTTGCACTAGCACTTAAAGAAATAGGCGACATCAACGGTAAGCCTACAGTATTTTATGACACTGCAAAAGAAGCATATGAACATAGACAAAATGTTGATAGTTTAAAAACAGCATTAACAAATAAACAAGATGAAACTGATCCGTATCAAACACAGATTGACGAACTTAATAATAGTGCTATACAAGAAATTAATTGGAATGTAGTAAACGAGTTAACTAGCTACAAAGATCATCAAGAGTTCTTGTTAAAACTATTAACAAACAAAGATAGTTTTATTCGCAAAAAAATTATTGATCAAAACTTAGCTTATCTAAACAATAGGCTTACACATTATCTTGACAAGTTAGGATTGCCGCATCAAGTACTGTTCCAAAACGATCTAAATGTTGAAATTACTCAACTAGGACAAGACTTAGACTTTGATAACTTGTCGCGAGGCGAACGCAATAGATTAATCCTAGGATTAAGTTTTGCATTCCGTGATGTGTGGGAAAGCCTGTATCAGAATATTAACTTGTTGTTTATTGACGAGCTGATTGATAGTGGTATGGACACGGCAGG